>Ga0123341_1005086_pt1 | contig 11659 bp, 7 predicted proteins | sample Turbeapinknodule_FD_89959 | JGI IMG/M metagenome (GOLD analysis project Ga0123341, IMG submission 89959) | Root nodule microbial communities of legume samples collected from Mexico - Turtle bean Mexico pink nodule | ecosystem: Host-associated > Plants > Roots > Nodule | place: Mexico: Nepantla... | reverse complement strand
TTACTTTAGATAATAATAATTTTTTTTGTCTCTAAAATTGTCTTTAATTTAGTTTAATAATAACTAATTATTTTGATCTATAAAATTAGTTGCTATTCGATGATTTTCTTGTGGTGTGTACCTCTCTTAGTTCAATTTTCTGTTTAATAATACTAAATATTTTGTGCTAATTTACCTTTAGACTCCAAATTCTTAATAGAATGTTGATTATTGAAAATTGTCACTAGTTAAAAAGTCAAAGCAGGTGAAGCTAATAGGGCTGACTAGTTTAGGGCTGCTTCAATGTTCAAAACATTTATATATATATATATATATAATCACTAAATAAAAAGATAAATTTACTGCTAATTAAATTTAAAAAAGAATTAAATATTTTGGCTCTACACTTGCACAAACTTATTTCATTTGGATAAGTGATGACTTTGAGGAAACGAGGGAAAACAGTAATTGTTAAAAAATTCTAATTGACCAGAAGACAAATAAAAAGTGACAAAACTTGTTTTCTTTTTTTATGTTGAAAGAAGATCACAAAAGTTTTGTAGATGGCAGAAGTCCAAATCATAATTGCCATAAAATCGGTTTACCATAATTAACGGAAGTAATTAAAAAACTGTTTACCATCTAAATTCCAAACTGTCTTAATTAATTTCATGAATGAATCATTGAGTGCCTCCATTATTGTTTCATTGTTTCCGCTGCCGCCATATTCTCTCCACATAACTTTATCCCTTAACACTTTCTTTCTCTCCTTAGTGTTTTTTTATATCAACAAACAATCAAATAAATCAAATTACAATATTCCAACTCCTAAAAAAACTTTAGGCTATGTCTCCTGTACGTGATTTTAGTTTATTCTAATTTTATCAATCATTCACTCTGAAGTTACGTAGCATAGACACGGACATGGATACTGATACGATATGAACACGGATACAGAGATACGTATAATATTTAAAATGTAGGACACGGCGACACGGATCTATATATTATATAATTATAAATTATATAAATTGACAATAAAGATTTATTTGTACAAGTATGTTTTGGATTTTTTTTTTGAACAGAAATATGTTTTTCATGACTGGTTCAAAAAGATTTGTTTTTTACTTTTATAATCATAATAAAATTTTATACAATAAATTTGAGTTTTTAAAAAATTATGTATTTTTCTTTTTTAAAATTGTGTTAAAATCGCGTTAGAATTGTCAAAAATTCAACAAATATTTTTTGAATTAGACACTTCATGAATACGTATTTTACAAGTGTCATACGTGTCCGATACGTGTATCCGATACCGACACGCCATTTAAAATAAGTGTCTGAGCTTCAAATCTCTATAGATAAATTACGTTAATTATTCCACCATTTCCCTTTTTAAAATGTCTACACTAATTTTTTTTATGGGATAGTAATGATTTGATAAATAACACTTATTAATTTCTCTTAATCTACATAAAATTCTTAAATTTTGGTCTTTATGCAGCAGAAGTGTTAGGTAACTTAAAATAAAGGGGGAAAACATTATTACGTGTATCATTGTTAATTAATAAGCTAATTAGTTTGTTTGTTATGATATTTATTGTTAATTAATAAGCTAATGGGTTTAAGGGCTCTTTCTGAGTTTCTAATATATAGGTTCATAAGGATTTATTGAGATCTTTTTGTGGTTGAAACATGTTTTGTTGAGTTACTAGAGTAACTTCTTTGTAATAGAATTGAACTATTCTTTAAATATTTCCATTATTTTTTTTATGGGAGATGAAAAAAATGGTTCTTATAAACACATAACTCTCAATCATTAATAATTAATTAAAAGTTATAAATCTCGTTTTTGAGATCTAGCATATTTCTGAAGCCAAGAGTCTGAAAACATGAGACTTGCAATGATCTCTTCGGAAACGAAGTTGATAAAGAAACATGAGATAACAATACTGGTGTTGCGAATCCAAGCATTGAGAAGCCAAGATCAAAATCATCGATGAACCCTAGTTTGTAAAGAGTGACAAACAACTGAGACTAGCTAGAAGAAAAAAATGGCTAGGAAAATTTACTGACTAAATTTTTGGATTCATGAGAACAGAAAATAAATAATCAGTTGACATGAAATAAGGATTGTGAAAAGGATTTGTCAAAATTATGATCAGTGGACGTAGAATTAGACATACAAATTTAGCTTACACAATGAAGTTAGTGTTCTGACATCATTTTTCTTTACCATGTTCCCCAATGCCACGAACAATACAATTCATTGATGTTGAAAAGATTGTGTGGCTAGGTATATAATGAAGCACAACTTGCCCAACTTGTCTGCATTATCAGTCCTTCATATGTCTACATTCGGATACAAACAAATAAAGTTGTTAGCCAATAAAAGTTTGAGTGATATGCAAGCCATCTCTATATATAATAAACAAAATCTTTCTTTAATGCAGGACAGTAAAAACTGATCATGTTTTAATCTTGTATCATAAATCTATGTATAAAATTAAGAGTAGATCAAATAATTTTCTTAAAACATAGCTTATTTCAAATTGTATAGTAGCTTCTGTGCCATAAACTAGATATGGACATGATTTTGTGTATGGATATGTGTTTCCAAACACGCATGAAATACTGCATTCATGTAGCAAGAGAGAAGATGCTGGAGAAGTTTTGAAGCAACAAAAACAATCTCACAATCTTTCTTTTCAATCTGAATCGATTTTGTGGTTAAAAAGTGACATATACTTGGAGGTGTTCCTTCTAGAAATGGATACTTGTGTTGTTTTACTAGCAAATTCCAATCTCAAAGCAATGACCTAAAATGGTAATAGTTGCCATCTGATTCCCTACAAAATGTGGCTTGAACTGCTAAATGTTAAAACCATGTTAGGAAATCTGTTGGTGAGTGGTGAATATATGTTGATGGTAGAATTCCTTTGCACCAATTTCCAAACACACGGCTCAAAAACATATATTTAATTCAAAATGAGTAAACAAAGTTTCATAATTATGAAGCAGTTATTGAAAAAAATTATCAATGAATATGTAATTTTTCCCTCTCTTGCTGGTTTCCAGATACCAGAAGAAGTACAGTTTCATAAATTAGGACTTCTTTAAACTAATATGAAAAATAATTCTTCTATAAAGTAGTTTATTATACTTTCATATTTTACTTTTTAAAATGTGTTTATGAAGAAACCTGATTAAATAGATAGAAAAAATAAGTGTAAGTTTTTTAACAGTAAAAGAGTGATATTTGAAATAGGTGCTGTAAAAAACACGTTTGTAAAGGGAAGGAAGTAGAAGTCAAAAGCTGTGGCAATATGGGCCAAGTTGCCCCATTCCCCATGGAGCATGTAAAGTGATAGCAGAGAAAGATTGCTATTGATTATTGATGGAAGCAAGAACCCTAGATGCTAGAGAAGCTGTCCCTGAAAATAGGTCTACTTTATCAGGATAATGAATTATTATGTATTCCACTTTCACCGTTTGAAGCCTTCAACTTGAATCATTTCTTTGACTGTCTGCCCAATAAGTGCTTCCTCAAGAAACTCCAATCTATGCATTCTTTTTCCCTTTGGGTGAAATGAGAGAATCAATGAGCCTTCAAATAACAAATCAAAGTTAAAAAGTTTTCCCTTTCTCCTAGTTTCACTAACATCCACTGTACAAATTTTACAATTTAATCTATTTGTGAAAGACAAGATTCCTTGGTCACACCAGCATCAATGGGACAAAAATTCTGCTGAAGAGAATCAAAAGGAAATCATAACTAGCTTAGCCATTCACAATTTTAGTGCATGAACCAACAATGCAAAAGTGAAGAAAGCAACTACTTTTACATCTTATTCATATTGGGTACTGTGCCATTCGGTGGTGGCATCTTCAAATCAAAACTTGACTGTTAGAAATGAAACAATCTAAGGAAATGAAACAATCTGAGTGCCCTTTTCTTGTCAGATCTTTTGTGCAAGTTGGGATTTGAACCACATGTAGGGCATTGCTTTCCCTACACGTATAAGCACTTCTGTTGACTGTAGAATAAGGAATCAGATTGTAGACAAAATAGCACAATTAAGTCAGAATGCTGCTGCATAAGAACATTCAACTATTTAAAAACCTAAAATAACTGTTGAGAAATTGTATATATTTCCTTTAACACTTGCATCACTTGAAAACAAAGTATAATATTTTTTAAAATTAACAACGTTAATATAATGCATAAAGATGTATAATATTTTTCGAAAACAAATAATATGGAGAGAAAAGAAAAGAATATATAATTTCACACAAAAAAATAGTTATTATAATTTAGTCTACTTTTTTTTAGCAAAGCTCCTTAAAAAATAAAGTCTCTGAAGTTAAGAACAAGTTATTTAAGAAAAAATTATTCTTACACGAAAGTTCTACACCACTTTGCAGAAAATCACTGGTACAATATTACTGAATACTATCTTTCACCAAAACATAATGGTTTTTTTACCACTGCAAGAATATTTTGTTAGAATGAAGATATACATATCCATACATTAAATGATAATTATTGAGTCTAATGGTGAAATAGAATCAAAACTTTTTTTTTTATCTAAAAATACCAATGAAGTGATTCAAGATGCTTGAAAAATATATTATCACCTGATTAATGTTTTATTGAAGGTAAAAGCAAAATGACAAGGAAAATGAAGGCAAATATTCGTGTTTTTTTCACTGTAGCCACTCTCCAGCATGCGACCATGTCAAGGGAGTTAAAATAAAATAAATGAAGAATGATGTAAGAAGACAGACCCCACATACAACTGTACAACACTAACACTCACCACCTATATTCATTCAATCCTCTTTGTAAGGCTAGTGTATCATATCTTCAATGGCAACATTCAATAAAACAAAAAACAAAACCTTCAAAATTTTCTAGGGGGCACATAGTTGGAGATGTGTGGTATAGATAAGTTACTATAACGTGTACAACAGGAATTGTACATGCAAGCTAAGTCATGGGGCTGCCAATTCCTATCCTTGAGTTGTTTCAGCATGCCCCATCTTTTCAGCATCAGATGAACCAGAAATATCCTTCACAGGTTCAATTTCCATGCTCACAGTGCCACTCTTTCTGTTTCTTCTATCCTGAAAGTGATTGTATCCATCTTAAGTTTTGATGTTTTGTCAACATATATACTTCAACATTCCAGATATAAGCACCAAAAAACATGCATTAAAAAAAGGGCCAAGTATGCAGAATGGTATTTCCCTTGATAAAGTCCTCCAGAGAAAAATTATTAGATTTAGTCCTTGTAAATTTTAAAATTTTTGAAAATTGTCCTTGTCACCATTTATTGATGATGAAACGTGCATCTAAATATGTCACATTTCATGTCTTCTCAGAGTGATCATTAACGTTATGCTTATGCCCATCACAGCTACATATGATGACAAAGACCTCTTGAAAAGATTTTAAATTTACAAGAATCATAAATATTTTTCTACAAGGGCTAAAACCAAAATTGACTAAAAACATATTTTACCCCTAACCAAGAGTTTTCATTCAATATTGTATTCCTTTTAGTTGGTGGTAGGATAAGCAACACATGTGGGAAGGAAATAATGTTAAGGATGATGCAGACAAGGTCAAAAGGTTGCAAAAATGTGATAAAAGAAAACACTGAGACTCAACTCAACTCAACAGAAGTTATATGAAATGACAAAGCATCGAAGGGAACCTCTCGGTATGGATATTCATCAGCTTCAAGCATCCTCACAACTTGACTCATTTTGGGCCTCTTGTCAGCATCAGGATCAATACACCTAAGTGCAACCAAAAGAGTGCGCTTCAAAGCACGCAGCGGTGGTTTAACTTGAAGGTTTGAGTCCACTACTTCTTCAGCCCTCCTTGTCCCTACCATCATTTTGAGCCATTCAACTAGATTAACCTGTCACAAATGAGCATGAACAATATCTAATCACAATTAAGAATCACTTCCAGTTGAAAGCATGGTTAGAACTAGCAAGCTGGCAGAGGTGACAAGGATTAGACACCTCATTGGCAGGACGTGCATAGTCTACAGGGTCCCTTCCAGTAACTGCTTCCAGCAAGAGGACACCAAAGCTGTAAATGTCACTCTTCTCATTTAACAAACCACTGTTAGCATATTCTGGTGCCACATAACTGTAATCGACAACAGAAGTGAGTTTCAATAGTATAAATGCTGTAAGTATTAAATAAGGGGTAATGAATTTTTCTGTATACCCAAACGTTCCCATTACTCTTGTCGTTATGTGACTTTCTCCTGAATCCAAAAGTTTGGCCAAGCCAAAATCAGAAACCTTTGCATTGAATTCATCATCAATCAATATGTTGCTAGACTTTATATCCCGATGAATAACTTTTGGTTCTATTGCTTCATGTAAATAAGCAAGCCTGCCACCAGTGACAGTATAATAGAGGGGTTTATCAGCATGACAAGGTCCACTGTTGAAACTTCCACAAACATAGACTTGTAACTAAGTAAAATTAAAACTACAGTAGCTCACATATCCACTAAGACTTTGTTTGAACTCATTGAAGGAATGGAATCCATTCCATCCAAAACTCCTCCTTAACGTTTTTCTAATTCAATTTCATTTCTTCCAAAAATACTTTAACAATGCAATGGCATTTCCTCTCCATTCCAACCATCAATAGATATCCAAATATAGCCAAAGATTAGAGAGTTTACTAAGTGGCCCCATGGACAGCCAGCTCTTATTGTTGCTCAATCTAAAAACCTAATGAGCTTAGATATTTCAATATGCGGAAATAGCATAATATTATCAAGGAACAGATAACAGACCATTAAATATATTTTGTCATGCTCAAAATACAAATAGTAACATAGCATTAATTCAAGGAACAGAGTATTTTTATAATAACTAGGTAAGTTGGCACAGACTATACATATGATTATCATGGCCTATGTTTTTAAATTGCACACTGAACTTACGCTTTGGCAGTGCCAAGTATAACTTTCAAGCGGGCCTCCCAAGTAAGTGTCCCATGCTGGTGCATGTCTCCATGTAACCACTGTTCTAAGTTACCATTGTTCACATATTCATACACAAGCAGCCTGAATATCAATTGGGAAGTACATTCATTATAACACATAAAGAGACATAACATGGAGAAAAGCTTCAGTTCATATTTTGGACCACGGAGGAGAACATAACTATCACAAACCCAAGAAAAAAATTTACCTATGAACTCCCTCTACACAATATCCAAGAAGGCGTACAAGATGCTTATGTCTAACATGTCCTATAGCCTCCACTTCAACCCTGAATTCTTTCTCAGCTTGTCCCCTGCGAATTCAATGTAGAAATCAATTACACAACAAGTACATGTAGTGTCAGAAAAAAATTAAAGTGTACATCAATGATCAATAAATATCCTTACAAGTTATTAAGAAGCTTCTTCACTGCCACCTCAATTCCATTAATCAGTCTCCCCTTGTAAACAATCCCATATCCACCCTCACCAATAATGTTCTCCGTTGAGAATCGTTTGGTTGCCATTTCCAGATCTCTAAGTGTAAACCAGTGGCCCCACCCAAGATGAGAAAATTCTGGCAAGCCAACTAATGGAGAGGCAGTGGCCAACCCTCCATGTGACAATGTAGATTGTTTCTTAACATTCCCAGAGCTTCCTTCTTCTGCAGACATTGAACTAAATCCTCTCTCATGATGATAAATTGAGCTGCACTGACTGATATTATCAGGATCTCCTGATTTTCTGTTACCCAAATGAACTGATACATTATCTGAATTCTTATCACTTATCTTGTTATGAACAGGCGTAAGCACATTTTCTTGTTGGACATGAGAACTCAAAACCCCAACCTTGTCAACGTCGATATCTTTGGAGATATTTGGTATTTGGGATATAGAATACTTGTCCAAAGATCTCCTAGACTTTCTCCGAAACATCACCCATATCGATAATATACAAAGAATAAGCACTATAAATGCACCAACACCTACCCCAATCAAAACCCATCGTCTCAACCCCAAAAATGGTGTCTTCTTTGTCAATTCCCCTTTCAAAGAACTGTTGGATGACATAACTGGTTGCACCGAGTCAATCAGTAGCGTCCCCACAAGTTCTTCAGCTGGTAGAACCAAGACATTCCCACCCAACTACAGGATTCAAGGTAAGTATTCCATTCCCCTTACTCAATGCTTTGAAACACACATCTGAACATTCCAATTTACAACCAACATTTCAGGTCTTGAAACAATGCCATAAACAAAAACCCAGTTTCAACAAATCACTAACAGCATGTTAATCACGATTTGAGATAATCTCGGACAACAAAGTTTCCAGTAAGCTAAATTTGACGATCGCAAACTCATCTCAGGCTTTATTGGCAGGCAGTGGCATACAAAAAAAAGACAGAATCCAATTATTACAAGAAGCATACGTAATTCTGCAGTTTCAAAACCAATATTAGAAAGACATATTGAGTGATTTCACAGTTCATTGGGAAAACAAAATAACCGGTTGAATGTTGGTTCTCAACACAATTTCTAATTAAAAGAAAAGGAAACCAGGAAAGCATCACTTATGATCCAAGCAAACAAAAGAGAAAGTGAAATGTATATTATCCAAAAAGTGGTTAAGAAAGACAAAGCATTTACCTTTGTAGTGATCCAAGGTAGCTAGACTCCTGAATCTTCTACCCAAAGAAGCAACAGGTTTCACACCTCATTTTGAACTGACAAGAGACTCAATGTGCAAAAAATGCCTGTGGCTGAGCAACACACATACCCTACAGCAGAATCCAGATGCAGCAAAACATGAAGTGGCACACTAATAGGTAACAAGTGGGGCCATACTTGAACAAAAAAAAAGACTCAGTGGTAAGATATTAAGAAGACAAAGTGGAAGGGGATGGCAGACAAAAATATTATTTTGATAGGAAAAATGGAGAGTGAGAGAGAGTGGGTGGATATTGGTACTAATTTTAGAGAGGAGAAAGAGTAAATGCAGTAAAGTGGTTGGTGGGTGTTGTGTCTGAGGGCAGAACCAGAACAAGCTGGAAAGGAAACTTGGTTTGTAATGAAGGAAAGCAGAGGGAGAGAGAGAAACAGTAAAGGGAAAGCAATTGTGAAATGAATAGGTATGTATGACACTGTTTATTGATTGCTGGAAGAAAGAAAATAAGAAAAGAAAAATTGTAATGAGTAATCAAGAAAGGTAAAGTAAAGTGAAGAGAGAGAAGGGTCAACCTCAATCCAACATAACAGAGGGAGCTAACCTAAGCACCAAATCTAGGCTTCCTCTGATGTCATGTCTGCTCACCAAACTGTCCTATTTATGTGAAAAGGAAAAATCTTACGCAAATCTTGAAACTTGGCTTGGCACCATGCTACTATGCTTCCCCTTCACATGCCAATTCAATTTGCTTTGGGTTTTGGTTTTTGGACATATCCCTAAGATTATAATTCTCTGTTATCAACAGATGGAATGAAAAAATCTAAGTAATAGTTTTTAAATTCTTCAATGCTTTAAATGAGTATGTGAATTTGTAGTGTTTGTACTTGGTATGTTCTACCCCAGATCAATTAGCTTTATATTATGAATGAAAAATGCATAATTTCTCAAACTCAAATTTAGTTAAGTTAAGAAGATGAAGATCTTCCACTTTTTTCCCCATTACAACTCAAATTGTGACTTTCATTTGATAAAAAAAAAGTCTTTTTTTGCTATGAAAACCAATAGCATATATAACATATTATGATAAAAAAAAGTGAATTCCTTACCAGCAATAGCCCCATATAAAATTTGGGTGAATATGATGAGAGAAGTGACTAAGCTAAATGTTCAGAACTCTCCTGAGAGAAAATGACAAGGTCAAGTAAAGAATTAAGCATTTTCTGAGTATGATTATGGGTTTTGAGGGCAAAAAAAGCCACCAATGGAGGAAGAAATAGATACTTTGATTCCAAGCATACTTTTTATTAAAGATAATCCAGACAAAACCTTTGCACTTTTCCACCCCTTTTCAAAATAATAATTACTATTTTGTATTTTATATTATTACATTAGTTTAAAATTACTATCGGTTCAAACTGTTTTTAAAGTATTATTTTATATCCACATTTAAAAGTTCTTATCTTATATGGTTACATTTTTATTTTATTTTAGTGTACTCAACTCTTGTATATTGGTATGCAGCATTTGAATCATTACTTCATGAAGTCTAAATTCGCAGGGAACAGTTTTTTTATACTAGTATTTATAGTTAACAAATATAAAACATTGAAATGTATAAAGTACAATTTTATTAAATATCATACTTTCACAAAGATGAGAGTAATTGTTCTCTTGTGATGACGGGAATGAAGAGGTTCTAAAATTAACAATGAGAATTGAAAGACTGCTGGTTCCTCCACCTCCATTAATCTACCTCTTAATCTAGAAGTAAAAAATTATCATTTTCCGAATTACGTAATTTAGAAGTAAAAAATTATCACTTCTAGATTATGTAATCCAGAAAGTTTATTTTTTTAAATAAGTTGTGGATTATGTAATTCGATATTGTTAGTGGTTAAATAGGTTATAAATTATGTAATTCAAAAGTGATAATTTTGACTTCCAAATTACATAATCTGGTATGTTTATTTTCTTAAATAAGTTCTGGATTACGTAATTCAGTATCGTGAGTTATTAAATAGGTTCTGGATTACGTAATACATAATCTAGAAGTGATAATTTTTTACTTCCAGATTACATAATCTGTAGTTTAAAATATTGCTTCTATTTTTATTTTTTTTTATTGAAGGATAATTTTGAAAATTTCAAATTTATGGAGGTGGCTGGAGAAGTAATGGAGGTGCAAGAAGAAGTAATCGAATTGAAAATATGTGTTATTCAATTGCTCTTTTTAACTCTAAGAAGTTGGATTGATAGCGGGCCGAACATGTAATAGGCCCAATCACCCTACTTTCTATTCTTTACAATCTCTATTCGGCTTTTGCTTCCTTCAACCAATCAATTCTAAACTGCACCCTAATAATATTTGAAATTCCATAATTATCTTTTATTTTAAAATTGGAAATTCAGAATTAAAAAATATATTTTAGATGATGAAATCCGAAATAGATTTGTTGCCTTATGTAATATGTGGCGTAATTCATAATTCAAAACTGGTTTTATATTACATTGGTTACTCGAGTCAATCGGTATAATATAGGGGCTTACCCACTTCACATTTTAAGTCCCTATATTACACCGGTTGATTCGAGTAATCAGTATAATATGGGGTATAACATCCATGACTTAACCGGTATTATATGTAATTGACATTTTACAACACCCACATCTACACTGATGGCAAGACCAGTTTAAAATGCCTCCTAGAACTGGTATAAAATGTCATTTATGCACTAGTGATAGAATAATTTCAACTTTCATTATTCATATTTATTGAGTATCAACATTTAATAAATGTGAATCAAGTTATACATTAAATAAAAAAAATAGATAATAGTATCTTGAATGTAGTAAAGAGAAAGTGACACAATATATTCAACAAAATTATAATAAAAATTAATAAGCTCTAATCTCATATGAAAAATAATTTTTTAAAAATTTAATTTATTCACAAAATCAATTTCATAAAGTGAAGTTCGAAGAATATTATAT
>Ga0123341_1005085_pt1 | contig 11660 bp, 11 predicted proteins | sample Turbeapinknodule_FD_89959 | JGI IMG/M metagenome (GOLD analysis project Ga0123341, IMG submission 89959) | Root nodule microbial communities of legume samples collected from Mexico - Turtle bean Mexico pink nodule | ecosystem: Host-associated > Plants > Roots > Nodule | place: Mexico: Nepantla... | reverse complement strand
TTTATATTCTTAATATTGTTAATAAAATATTTATATTAATAATTAATAATAATATTGAATTTATTTTTAGATATAGATTTGTAGGTAAAATTTGTGAATAATGTAAAATTTACCTACAGATAGAGATCTGTGGGTATTCAAATGTAGGCAAAACTGCATTTACATACGGATTCTGATTCGTGCGTAATATCCGTAGGTAATATATCCGTAGGTAATGCTGAATTTACCAACGGATTTAGATCTATGGGTAATATCCGTAGGTAATGATGAATTTACCTACGGATTCAAGTCCGTGGGTAAATTTTTTTTGGTAATTTTAATTGTTTTGTAGTGTGGTTTGACAACTTAAAGGGGAGTTTGAAGTGAAAGAATCTTTATTACAAAAATATTATCACCACCTTCAGAATTTGATGTCTAAATTAAAAAATGTTCAAATTGAACACATCGGTCGAGAACATAATGTTAGAGTCAACATGCTTTCACGATTGGCTACAGTTAAAAAGAAAAGGCTGCATCGGTCCGTCATATACATAAATCTCAAGAATCCCATTGTCAACACGGACAAATGCATGGCAATTGATGAAAAAACAAATTGGATGACACCTATCAAATAATATTTAAAAAATGGTGAATGCGAAGTACAAGAGGAAAGGATAACGACGGAACAAACCACTCGATTTATCCTCATTGGTTCAGATCTCTACCGATGAGGATACACTCGACCGTTGTTGCAATGTATATCACAAGATTGAGCCGATTATGTGATGCAAACCAAGCCCATAAGGAGATGACCAAGGATGCTGATGTACACAAAGAGAAGTCATCTCAAAGTAGAGACCTCACCAGAGGGAGAATTGGACAAGGACCAAAACACCTAAAGTTCTTTCTGCTAGTCTTCTTAATGTTTAGAATATGTTGTAAATAATTGGGTTCACTTTAAGGGTCCAAATAGCAAATATAGGCTAGAATAAGGTACCTTTAGGATAATAAGGTGTGTGTGTAGCATTTTAGCTTGTTCCTCACCCATTTGAAGGCATTTTGACCTAGTTTCTAGAAGGACAAGCCTAGGATGTAGAATTGACTTAGCCAAACCCTAAGGCTGCTCTTTTTTTCCCTTTTCCCATCTTACCCCTTTAGCTTGTTCTCCAAGGCTCATTCACCTATAAATAGGAGGCCTACCTAGTGTATTTTATAAGTTGAATGAAATAGAGAAAAGTTACTCTGCACATTTTGTGTGAGATGCTAGTGAGGCTTGTTCCTCTTAGTCTTTAGTCTTATCTTGTGAGAATTTGAGAGCTCTCAAGTGGCGACTTCCTACACTTATCTTGAAGTCATTTCATCATGCAAGTGGCGTGTTCATCATATCAAACTTCATTTCTCATAAGCTACCTTTTCCTTCATCTTTTCCTTCCAATTGTCATTCCATTCTATTCATAAATATGTTCTTATTTTACTTATGTATATTCGGTTTTTGCATTTTGTTCTTGTTTTCCTTAAGTAATTCTGCACCATATCTTGTCATCATCACCTTATAATTGTCTTTTTCATTTTTCCTTTGTGAGATGAACATTCACCTCTACTTAACCACTTGGTTAAGTTAATGTCCAGTGAGAATTTTCCTTAGGTTTTCACTCCTTAATTGTTTTAAAATCTCAATCATAAATCTAAAATGTCACATAAATGAACAATCCTAAAATCAACTCACATCACTATGTCATGCGTGAAATGCTTATATGGAAATCATTCAGGAGCAAGAACATTGGTTGCTAAAGTATTAAAGGCAGGATACTACTGGCCGACCGTGCAGGGCGACTACAGAAAGTTTGTTCGAAAATGCCTAAAGTGTCAAGAATACGACACCTTATCTCACTAAAAACCTGAGAATTTGCATTATATTCTCTCTCCATGGCTCTTTGTAAAGTGGGGAATAGGCAAAGGATAGTGTAAGTTTCTCTTAGTTGGAATTAATTATTTCACTAAGTGGATAGAGGTCAACCCATTAGCGACCATTACAACATGAAATGTTCAAAATTTTGTATGAAAGTATATCATCTGCCATTTTGGGATACCTCATGTCATCATCACTGATAATGGTCGATAATTCATTGACCAAGGACTTGTTGAGTTTTATGAGAAGAACATGACCTAAACTGTTACGACAAAGTAGCCACTTTTATTAGGCCTATACTTAAGCCCATGAGTCTATAAATACCTCAATTCTCTAAAAAAGTAGATATATCTTATTCATTTTACTTACATATAAAATCATATGTATTCTTACTAACTTGAGCATCGAAGAATCTTATGTAGGTGCATCACCACTTGGAGTTAATTCGAAAACCCTTGCCATACTCACATACACCTCGGAAGAAGGACAACTCATCCTCGGTAAGAACATTTGGCGTCCATCGTGAGTCCCTGGTAAATTTTTTTTCCAAGGACCGCATTATCATATGGTTCTTACAAGAAACTAAACAACAACTTCAGCATCAAAAGAAAACATGGATCCATCTATTTTAGATGAATTGAAATCCCATATCGATTAAGTTATGCTCGATATTCGAAATCAGCTGGGTAAAGATATGAAGTTAATGCAAACTCAAAATCGTGGTGAAATCCAGTCTCTTCAAGATCAATACCGTAAGAAGATGCATGTCATTCTTATGTGAGTTGATTTTAGAATTGCTCATTTTAGAGGTTTCACTTTTGTTTATGATTTTTGGATTAGAAAATATGGTGATAAGCTCAAAGAAGATTGTCACTAGACACGAACTTAACCAAATGGTTAAGTAAGTGTGAAGCTTCTCTTCTAGGGAGCAAAAGAGAAAACACAATATAATGTGAAGATGATGATGCATTCAGAAAATGAAAGCGATTTATAAAAGTGGAGACAAGATATGGACCGAATTATAGAAGAGAAGACATTAACATAATGAAAGGAATGAAAGGTGTAAAGGAAAAAGAGAAAAGTGAGAAGAGCTTATGGAGAAATGATGAAGATGGACACACCACTTGGAAAGGTGGATGGTTCCAACATGAGTGGTGAAGAGTCGCTACTTGGAGTATGCCCTCATAAGATAAGACCCAAGAACTTTTAGGAGAACAAAGCTCACTAATCACTCAAGCAAAGTTTATTTTTTATATTCAAATTCAAGGTTTCAATACAAGAGGCAAGGCACTTTATTTATGGGAGAGAGTGCCTTGGAGAACAAGAGTGAGAGGGGTAGGGGCGAAATTATGGAGAGGCTTCTAGAAACTAGGTCTAGCCTAGCTAATGTCGCACCATGGATATTTTCTAGAAGGTAGGTTGAAAGAGTGAACATGGGGGCGGAAAATGGAGGTGTAGTTGGGTTTGACACAAACCCAAATTATACTAAATACACCCTACTCTAGCTTATTCTTCTAGTTGAACCCCCAAAGTGAGCCCAATTTATTTACTTAAACTTGTGTTGTAAAAAGACTATAAGGAAGAACAACTGATATTCCAATCCATGTTTGGTTTTGCTTTTGCTGAGGCTCTTCTAAGGTTTGGTGGGATCTTGTCTTGTATGTTGAGATGACTGACCTAGGTGTGAAGTGTCTGTGGTGTCCTTGGTCATCTTCTTGTCGAGCTAGGTTGTATCACATTCGTAACCACATTTTATTACAACAAGAACAGAATGAACAAAGATCTATCCAACATCAACAACCACATCAAATTAAAGATGAAGGCTAGTCACGTTGAGACATCACTTTGAATCAAGAAGAACAAAAAAAAAGGGAATATGGTGATCAAAACAAATAAACCAACCATTTACAACCAAGATTATGCAAAATCGCATGCCTGAGAATTGGAAATGGCCAAGTTTTCATAAATATGATGGTGCTTTTGATCCCACAGCTCATGTGAAATCCTACCTCATATAGGCCACCTTAGTATCCGATGACTTGCAGATACATTGTCGTCTTTTTCTAACAAGGAAGAACTCTCGAGTGGTATTATTCGTCACCATACCTTTCCATAGATTCCTTCGATACTCTATGTGAATGGTTCATAGCTTATTTTTTTTACTGCAAGTCGATCTTTAGAAACCCGATCTCACTTTTCCATGTTAGACAAGGAAAGAATGAATCGTTACGTCTATACATGACTCAGTTTACCAAAGCTTCCATGATGATACCCGACTTGTATCCATTCATGGCAATGCAATCTATCAAGGCATGACTCAAACTAGTTTAATTCTCGGATCTCTATATGCATATCCACCTTTAAACTTGGACGAGCTTTGAGCAAGGTCCGCTCAGTATATCAATATAGAAGAAAATGCAAAAGCAAGAAAACGAATGGTTGAACAACCTAAAGCCCAACCTTTTATTCCACAACATGTTTTACTCCACAACAAGGTTTTAAAAAGAGGCAAACTACCAAGTTTGAAAACTTTACTCCTCTGAATGTTACTTGGGACATTGTTATAAGGGAAGCATGTAATCTAGAGTTGATAAAAATGCTCGAACTCAATTATTCCCCACCATATGTTGATACCACAAAACACTGCAATTACTATTAGAATTAGGGACACACGACATAAGAGTGTTATAAATTTTGTGACTTAATTGAAGAACTTGTGAGATCAGGAGCTTTAAGACGTTTTGTCCAAAATGCTCAGGGTGGCAGAGGTCGGGGAAGAGAAGGCTGGCGGAGACACCTTAGGTAGACCAAGGTGAACTCTATGTGGAGGTTATCAAGGTCGAGGTCGAGGACAGCAAGCAACAACAAATGAAATATCCACCGATACCTTAGGTAGACCAAGGTGAACAGAATCAACAATTTTTTGGTGTTACTCAAGGAGTCATAAACACTATTGTAGGAAGATTTGCTAGAGGAGGACATTTTAAGTCTTCTTAGAAGAGATATTTAAAAAACATTCATGCAGTCAATTATTTACTGAGAAGCTCTCTACCTTTTATGACCTTCACTAATGAAGATTTTTTTATTAACGATCCCGACCATGATGATCCCATTGTTATCAAAATCACTATTGCAAACTGGCAAGTAAGGAAGATCCTGATTGACCATGGGAGCTATGTTGATGTGTTGTACCGATCAACATTTCAAAAACTCCATGTAGATCCGTCCTACATCAAATCTTACCCTGATCCTTTACCCGAATTTATGGGTGAACGTGGCATACAAGAGGTGATATCAGTTGATTTTAGGAGTTTCACTTTGTTTATGAGTTTATGATTAAGAAGAATATGGTGATAAGCCCAGAGAAGATTTTCACTAGACACGAACTTAACCAAGTAGTTAAGTAAGTTTGAAGGTTCTCACACTAAACACTCACATAGAGTTTCTTTTCTATAATCAAAATCAAGTGTGAATTACATGAGGCAAGGCACCTTTTTTATAAGAGAGAGGTGCCTTGATGGGCAAGATGAGAGGAGAAAGGAAAAGGGAAAAGGGAGGGCCGGTCTATGGTTGAATCTTGGTCAATGTCGCCCCCTTTAAGCCCATTTTCTAGAAGCTAGGTTAAAAACCCTAATCCTAGGTGCACTTGTCATGAAATGTGGGCCTGACACAAGCCCAATTTATGCTAAGTACACCCCAAATTATGCTATATACACCTTAATCTACTGAAATTTAAAATAAAGAAACTAGATGGTGATCCTTTGAGGAATGATAGGCTCTGAGGCACTAGTTATGGAGTTATCTTGACCTAGCCCTTGGTCTTGTGTTATGCTCTTGGTCATCCTTTTGGAAGGTTGGGCTAGCTTAGTTTGTGCTCTATCTCTTAGGACTTCATCAAGAGAATACATCGACCTCTTAACCACTTTCCAAATAAAAGAAACGTATTGAACTTTGACTATTCTGTATATTTTAGTGGAAGTAGATACCAGTTACAATGTTCTTATTTGTCAAAAGACGCTCAACCAACTCAGTGTTGTCGTCTCTACACCTCACATCGCTATGAAATTTCCAGAAAGTGATGGTTCCATCATCATCGTTAAAGTTGATCCCAAGATAGAAAAATAATGTTACATAAGAAGCTTTTCAATCAAGAGGAACATGCCAAACAACACTACTTAGATCGAGCTTATTGAACTTAAAGCTTTGATGTCTCCAAATCCATGAAGATTGCTTGCAGGCTGGGTTGCTGCTTGTGGGCATGGGTTCTGGGTAGATTAGAATTTGTCAATCCACTCTTAGCTTAATCCAAAACTGAATCATTCAAGTTCTTTCAAAAGAAAAGTGTTTTTTAAAGTAGTGAAAAAAAACAACCTGTTGATTTATCGTTTCAATCGGTTGTTTTACACTTGGTGGTTTTGAAAAGGATTTGAAAAAGTTGAAATTAACTGACCTCATAATCAAGGCCAATTCAATCGGTTGAATCGAGTTTTCAATAGATTGTTTTCCATTATTCTAAACTATTTTGGTCCTTGATTAAAAGTCTTAAAAGACTAACTATAAAACTGGTGTTTACATCTCTGAATAGAGAGATATCAGATTACCAAAAAGTTTTTTAAGATTGCAAGATTACTTAAAGCTTTGCTTTGGTTAAGAGTGGAATAGGAACTGCTGTAAATTTTTTGTATCAGGTGTGATGTTTCCTATTCTTATTTGTAATTGTTTTAATATTTGTAGAACTTGTAAGTTGTTGGTGTATACAGTAGAGGGTGTTCTGACTTGTAATGAATTGTGTATCAAAGAGGGTGAGTGTTCTTGAGAGTTTCAAGATCACCTATTTGGTGTTTGTGGGTTTGTAATCTAAGGTTGATTACATAGTGAATTCGCAGTGGTTAGCTGAGGATTGGATGTAGCTCTAGTTAAGAGTGCACCAACATAAATTCTTGTGTGAATTTCTCTATCCTTCATTCCTTAAAACTGTTTGAACTGTGTTTTTATAAACTGATGATAAAAAAAAACAATCTGTTGATTCGCATAAATAACAAATTGATTTTCTGGAATCAATTAAAAACAATTTTGTTTCTTGGCTGATCTGGTAGCTTCTTCTTTGCTTCTTCATTAATCGTCATTCTTGTCTAGTATTTTCGAAAAACTTTCATTAAACAATTCACCCCCTCTTGTTTAAAGCCTTTAATTCTAACAATTGGCATCAAGAGATAGGTGCTTTAAAGTCACCCAAGTTTTGATTCAATAACCTTTTTCATGGCTGATAAGCTATCCTTTGGGGAGGGTGCTTCTATTAATAAATCACATCTATTTTGTGTTGTAAACTATTAATTCTGGAAGGTTATAATGATTTTTTTTTGTAGAATCTACAGATAAAGGGATTTGGATGCTATTGAAAATGGTCATTTTCTTCCAAAAACAGAAAAAGATTATATGTGTGTTGAAAAACCTTGGTGTGAATGGACTGAGTCAGATAGCAAGAAAGCTAAATTTGTCTGGATTGCGAAAAGTATAATAATATCTGCATTGAGTTCTGATGATTTTTTCAAGGTATCACAGTGTGCATCTGCAAAGGAGATGTGGGACATCCTTGAAGTCACTTATGAAGGGACAAACGATGTGAAGATAGCAAGGAAGCATGCTCTCATTCAAGAGTATGAAATGTTCAGAATGCAGAAGAGAGAGATAATCTCTGAAGTACAGAAAATATTCTCTCATATTGTTAATCATCTTATGAGTCTTGGAAAGACTTTTGAGAAAGAGGAACGCAATATCAAGATTCTCAAATGTCTTGATAGAACATGGCATCCAAAGGTCACAACAATCTCATAATCTAGAGATTTGACTTCCATGACAACAACTTTATTGTTTGGGAAGCTTAAAGAGCATGAGTTGGAGATGAACAAGCTATTTGTTCAAGAAAATGAAGACAAGCATGTTAGAAGCATTGCTCTAAAGACTGTTGGTCATAGGAGGTGTCAAGAATCAAGTAATGATAGTGATGAAGATACCTTCAACCTGTTGTCCAAGAAATTCAGCAAATTGTTGAAGAAGAAGAACAACAAGAATCACTCCTCTAATAGGTACAGTAGCAAGAAGTTAAATGATTTAACTCTAACAAGTATACCTGTTTTGGCTGTGGTGAGCAGGGACACATCAAAGCAGATTGTCCCAACAGTAAGAACAAAGAGAAAGCAGAAATGAAGAAAAGTGAGAGGAGAGGCAAAGCCAAGAAGGCATACATAGCTTGGCAAGATAATGAAGTGTCTTCCTTTAGCTCCTCATCAGAAGATGCAGAAGTCAATCTGTGTTTGAAGGAAAATGAAGAATATGAATCAAGCACTGTTAGTTCAAACTCTTCCGTTGATGTTGAAAATTATAGTCAACTTCTTGAAGCTTTCAAATAAACTCATGAAGAATCTAATAGATTGGCCCTCATAAACTGGATGGAAACTAAAGTCAAAACCTTAGAAGAAGAGCTGAAAAACTCCAGAAATGATTTTGAAACTCTTGAACTGATTTATAAAAACTCTTCTTGTGAGTATGACTCAAGCTTTTGTAAAAATTATGAATCTCTTGAAATTTAGGTTCATTATCTTGTGAAAACTGTGGATAAACTTTCAAAAGAAAAATCCAACTTTGAGAATGTATTAGCATCTCAAAATTGTGTCTTTGGAAAATTTGGACTTGGTTTTAATCCACAAAGCAAGAACACTGGCATTTCAAAACCTTTTTCAACCATTGCAGAAAAACAACCGATAACCGATTGAAAAGCCAAAACAATCGGTTGTTTCTTGTGTTTTATTGTAAGAGAAAAGGCCATTTTGTCAGGTTCTATAAAGTGAGAAAAGTTTTTGTTCCCAGGGTATTTTAAAGTGGGTTTATAAGAATCTTAAGGGTTCTTATGACCAAATTAACTCCAATGGACCAAAATTTGTTAGGGGACCAAATCTTGGTACTTGATATGGTTTTCTTACAGGATTTTGTTTCTAGGTTCAAGAATCTTTAGAAGCTAGCTTGAGTGGAAGGTGTTCAAAGTGAAGTTTTGGTTATTGATTTTGTGTGTAACCTTCTAAATGTAATCTTGTAAAGTCAAGATGATTTTTTTCTATCTCATGTATTATGGCTTCTTTGTGCTTGACAAACACTTTCAAATCATAAACTCATCTCCTTGTTTATGCAATCAATTCTTGTTTAGTTAAATACACTCTCTCTTCTATATTCATACAAAAATTATGTGTTTATAGACCTCTGAATTCTAAATTTTGTCAAAGCCTTTTTTGTTTATAAAATTTCAAATAGTTGTCACAGAAAAACAACCAATTGTTTTTTAAACAACTGATTGTTTTTCCTCTGGCAGTACCATGTTAAAGGCAGATTTAAATCTTCATGCATTAATTTTGCTTATGACTGCTTCTCAGAGCTGTTGTGAGTCAAAGGTGCATTTATTATAGGTTGGAATACAATTCTTTCAATGTACTTATGATCATTAATGAAATATATTCCACAAATTCTTGGAAATTTAAGAATTTTTATGAATAGTCAAAACTATGTGATAGCTTTGTGCATTTTGTTTGGGGACTAATATGACACTTCACTCTCTCTTAACAGATTCTTTTTCTGTTAGAAAATAACCCACTAAAAACCAACATTGTTGATTACATTTACTGCCTATAAACATGTGCTTGTTCAGTTGTTTTTCTTCACAGAAACAACCCACTGTTTTTCTTCTAATTGAAATCTACAACAGCTGAGTGCATTATTCTCCCTGATCTGTGATATAATTCACCTTTACCCATGGAATCAACACCTCATTCTTCTAAGAGAATGAAGTCTAGAGCTGTAAAGAGAGGTTGACGTTTAGAAAATTGGTTTTCTGGAGAAGAGGAAAAGATTAAGAGATACCTCCATAAAACAAGCAGGAAGGTGATCAACAATCCAAAGCTTACCACCTTCAATTGGCTGAAAGAACAAATACTCATGGAAGTGAGGAATCTTATGAAGGAACCACTACTGAAAAGGTTCCTTGAAATGTTTGGGAACATCTACCCAGATTTGGTAAGAGTCTTCTACACTAATTTTTAAATCATTGGTGACAATATTTGTTCACATGTGAAAGGGGTGTACATGGAGATCACTCATGAAGTCTAGACTGCAATCACTGGTTTAAAACATGTTGGTTTGAGGATCAACAAAGGAAATATAGGTGTTGTTGAAGAATTCAACAAGATGTAGTTTTACCAGAGCTGCTTAAAGAATCCTCAATCAAGAGTAAGAAACTTTTCTATGGGAGAATTGAATTTGAATGAAAGGCTCTTTACCTTCATTATCTCATGGATACTAACTCCAAGAGGCAACAATCATTAATTGCTAACTGAAAAGGACTTTGTGCTCATCTACTGTATTATGAACAATGTGAAGATCAACTGGATTCACATCATCAAGGAGCATATGCAAAAGTTAATAAGGTTAAGTGTCTACCACTATCCTTATGTTGTCTTAATTTCTAAATTTTTGCACTATTTTGAAGTGGATCTGGAAGAAGAGCAATCTGAAATTGTCAAAACCTCAAATGAAATCAACAATGGCTCATTAAGCAAAATGGGATTTACCAAAGTTGGTGGAAGATGGGTGAGCAAAGATGGTGACCAAGCTGGCTCATCAAGTGGAGCTCACATTGGAAAAGAGAATGAAGGGGAAGTTGCTGCTACTGGTAATGAACCTGTTGGTGCCTATGAAGCTGGTCCGAGTGATGTAAAACATGGAAGAACGAATCACATTCATGTCTCCATTTGAAAGGCTTGTGGTGAATAGGTTGGACAACTTTGCATATGATCAAAGAACTCATCATGAGTTCTGTGTGGCAAGGTTTTTCAAAGCTTGGATGAGCAAATTGTGGTTGCACATAATCAGTTATTTGAGTTGCAATATGGCCAAGAAATATGAAGAAAATGTTATGCTTCCTTTATATTTCTGGTTTATCATTTGAACAATTTTTTTTTCTCTTTTTAATGTTGTTTTTATCCCTCCTTTTATTCTATTTGTGTAGACAAATAGGGGGAGAAGTATGTGGTTTGCAATGTGCTAATATCTGCTACATATCATGCATTAAAAATGGTTTATATGGACTAGATAGCTGCTACTCTACTCTGATTAAACTGTTGCATAAACCCTGATTTGCACCTTGCTTTCACTAGTTTTCAAACTGATTTTACTGGTTTTCCTTATGGGAATCACTAAGTGAAAACTGATTTTGTGGTGCTAATGATATCTGGAAATGATTACCTCTAGTCCATGCACATTTTGTGTTTTGAAGGTATTGTCAAATTCAAACAGAACATCCCAAGCAAACTAGGAATTTGTCTTCATCAAATAGGGGGAGATTATTGAACCTAAAGCTTTGATGTCTCCAAGTCCATGAAGAATGCTTGAAGGTTGGGTTGTTGCTTGTGGGCATGGGTTCTTGGTATATTAGAATTTGTCAATCCACTCTTAGCTTAATCCAAAACTAAATCAATCAAGTTCTTTTAAAAAAAAAGTTCTTTTCAAAGTAGTGAAAAAAACAACTTGTTGATTTATCGTTTCTGTTGAACTAAGTGTGTTCAAGCTTTGAAGAATTCAAACCCTTTGAAGGTTGATGAAAGGCTGGATGTGCTTGTTGTTGCTGAGCTGTCTTTTAGATAGGATCTGGGGTAGATTTTATGTATAATCCACTCTTGATTGAATCCAAAGCATAAGCATTCTCAATCCTTTTAAAAGAAAAGTGTTT
>Ga0123341_1005084_pt1 | contig 11661 bp, 9 predicted proteins | sample Turbeapinknodule_FD_89959 | JGI IMG/M metagenome (GOLD analysis project Ga0123341, IMG submission 89959) | Root nodule microbial communities of legume samples collected from Mexico - Turtle bean Mexico pink nodule | ecosystem: Host-associated > Plants > Roots > Nodule | place: Mexico: Nepantla... | reverse complement strand
TATTTATATTCTCTGAAATTTGAAATAAAACTTAGTCTTTTACATGAAAAAAGTATTTTAATTCCTAAAAGTTTTAAAAATTGTAATCCTTCAATCAGTACATGTTAAAAAAACGGTGATAAAACACTTGGAAATAAACCATATCAAATATGAATATAGTTACCACTTATACCATTCTTTTTAACTGTTCCGTTAGAGTGATACAAACATCAAAGGAATAGATGAGAACAATAAAAAAAATTAAATATATATTTTTCTTATATTTTCATGTTAAATTGATTTTAATTTTTAATCTAAACTTTAATTTTTTTTAGTATTTGAAATAAAAAAGTTATTGAATTGATTTTTATTAGTTTTTTTACGTGATAAATATTTTATATTAACCTATTACTGAAATCAATGTTATAATATAATCTAAATTCAATGTCGTTTATAAGTAAAAAATTATTTAGAAGTCATTCTAATAATAACGGATAAAAATTAATTTCACATAAAAATAAAGAGACAAAAATATATTTAATTCAAAAAATAAATAAAAAATTAATTAATTTTTATATTAATTTAACTTTTTATTCAGATTATTTTATTTATTTTTCTGTAATTTTAAGGTTGTAGTCCTAAATTAAAGAAAATATCACGGATAAATTACAATGGCACTGCATCTAAATCCCTAATCTACTGTTTTGTGGAGAGGGTTTGGCCCAAAGTAATTTGATGAATTTGACCTAAGCAGAGCTGAGAGCGCTGCAGAATGATGCCCAAATGCTCTGTTCCGCCCCATCAGTTTCACACCTTGAACGGTCTCCGACAACTCGCCGAAACGCGCCGTTTCAAGGTTACTTATAATCATAGCATTTCAAAATTTTATATTTATTTTATACCCACACAACACAAATAACATCATCAGATATGCTAATACACCATTCAGGTATGGTTGTTGGACCAGTTCGGAGTCCTTCACGACGGAAAACAACCTTATCCTGCTGCTATTTCAACATGTAACTATTAGTCCACACTTTACTTTTTCTTTTTGCTTCTCATATCCTGTGTTGTGTCTTATCAACTAATGTCTCTTTTGTTTCTATTTTTCCAGTAGAAAATATTGCGCAAACGGGTGCTAAGATGGTGATCATAAGCAACTCCTCAAGACGATCATCAACCACCATTGAAAAAGTGAAGGGTCTTGGCTTTGATGGCTCTCTTTTTCTGGGGGCCATCACTAGTGGAGAACTAACTCACCAGTATTTGCAAAGGTTGTTTCTTGTTTCTTTCCTTTTCATGCAGCACAACATAAACCAATCATTAAGTGACTCTTACATTCCTTTCATTCTATCATTCTTCTGTTCATAACTTGCTGTATTAATTGCAATCATAGTACAAATTTTCTGTTTCATGTATAACATGTGCCTTTGCTATCCATGGCTCCGTGTCCAATCATCATTTCCATCATTGTTTATGAATACATTGTCGTTTCTGTGTATAATTTGTTGTGTTTTTTAAGCAGGAGAGAGGATCCTTGGTTTGCGGCATTGGGAAGATCTTGTATTCATTTCACTTGGAATGGCCGGGGAGCAATATCTCTTGAGGTGTGTAGGGCAGCTTCAATTCTGATATTCACCATATTCATATATTCAATTGCTACTTCCTAAAAACCTATCCAATATAATATGACATTGTTCTTTGAGTAATTTTTCATGGAACCTGGTTTATAGTTGTATCAATTAGTTTGCTTAGAAGGGCTCCTTTCTTTTTAAATGATTGAGGGAATTGAGGAAATTGATTTGTGCTAAACATGAGATTAGCAAGGTCTTTTTCATTTTGTCCATTTGAAAGTCAAATGGTTGTTTTCAATTATCTGAAACCTGGAGAAGGTATGTGTATATAAATTTTTGAGTTAGACAATGCAAAGATGATTGCTGAGGATAATATGCATCAAGGTGTTGAAAATATTTGTTTAGTAACTTTTATTTAAATTAGACTTTGGGAAATATTTCTGTTTTTTTTAAATATCTTTTACTTAAAATATAAAAATATATTTATTTGTTATTTAGATTAGGAAATTAAGATTGAGATATTTTTAATATTTGATATTATTTTAATCCCAAAATTCCAATAGTGGTAGAGTCATCGTTTTTACGAGACCTGTAGAATGGAAGGAGAAAGAAATTTCTCACAAGTCAGCTATTCCACTCTTTTATAGCAAAAGTTATGATCTTTGTGTTGTAAGAAAGCAAACTTATAAAGAGCGGCTAAATTTATGGGAACTTGTGGAATATGATTATACCATTGATCCTAAAAATCCCACCATGGCCCAAATCAAAATGCAAAAGAAAAAAAAGGACAAAGAAGGAAAAAGTGAAGTCATGTTTGTTTGTTGGTGTTTCACCTCATTAGAATCATGACCCTAAAGTCACCCAAAGAAATTTGAGATTATTTGAAAGGAGAATATGAAGGAAACAAGAAGATTTGTGGCATGAATGTGCTAAATTTAATAAGGGAGTTTGAGCTACAAAGGATGAAAGAGCCTGAGACAATTAAGGAATACTCAAATAAATTGTTGACTATTGCTAACTAGATAAATTTTTTGGATAAGGAGTTTCTAGACAATAGACTCTTTGAGAAAATTATGGTATGGTGTTGGAGAGATACGAAACATCTATCACTTCGTTGTAAAACACAAAAGATTTGTCTACCAAGGTCATCAAACTTGAGAGTCTAATTAAACCCATGGGAGCTCCGTAAACTCAATTCGTAAACTTGTAAGAGTTCATATGAAAAAAATAGTTCAATAATATAATTAACTAAAGTAGTTAAAACAAGTAAGTCCACATCATTAAAATAACTACATTTAGTAGTGAATGAGAATTATATAAGTTCAAAGTATCTCGAATAAATAAGTTCATACAAAAATTACAAAACATAAGTTGTTAAAGTCATATAAATTAAATAACTAGAAATGGACAAATGTCTAGTTTCTATGTCCAATGACATCATCCTCTCCATCATCATCTCCATCACCCTCTTGATCACCATCAAACTCTCCCGAGATGAAAATTGCGCCTCCAGATTGGCATTAAAAGTTATATTATCAAGATCAAGTGCAGCTACAGTTGGTTCTTGTTGCTCTATCTAAGTGAACATTTTAACCATCATATTCACATTGAGCTTGCTCAATCTCAACAATATCATCTCCCTCTTCAGTTATCTATTCATCATCTGACTCCATATCATCAAATGGAAGAGCAACAATTTTTCTAATTTGTTTATTTTTCAACGTCAAGTTCATCACAAACAAAATCATTCATCTTTTTCCGATGCAAACAATTCCTTCTCTTTGTATGAGCCTATAATTAAATAGGAAATTTTAGTAAATATATAAACCAAATAAAGAAAATTTTAGTCAAGCTTAGAACTTGGATAGCAAACCTCTTCAACAATGGAGTTTCATCCCCAAACATCTCCCACCTTTCTCTAGGAAGTAGTTTCCTACATTCCGTTGTATCATCCATTGAAAAAAGTCTTCTAGCATAATGAAAATCAAGAAGTTGCAATTTTTTCCCCTTTCTGCAACATCTTTAACCAATCTTCTCATGCACATATACAATCCCTCTTTGACCTCAGAATCATCAAGTCTAAAATTAGGTTCATAGTGGAAGTGGGAGTTGAGAGGCAGCTCAGTTGCATGCAAAGGCCTATGGAGTTGATTATCCCATCATGCATAAATTATTTTACAAACATCTTCATAACTACATTACCAATTATGATATATTAGAAATAATTTCACAAATAGGCAATTAAATTTTGAAAGAGAAAAGGTATAAAATATTTACCTTTTCTTAATATTATTGAAATTGCACTTAATCTTTTCCTTTGCACAATGAAACCCATTGCAAGCTTTATATCTTTGTCCACCAATACCACATTTTCAACTTTTCTGCCCTTTTGTGAAGTTCCAAACTTGCTTATTTTCCACTCGTCATAGTTAAACATGGTCAATAATGATGCTTTCAATTCATGAAGACAAGCTAGAGTTAAATTAGCCATGACAAATCTTATCATACTTGACCTTATCATGTTTCTTCATTTTGGGAACTTCTTCAACATGCTAATTAACATTGTTCTGCCATAAATGTAAGTGGTAATCTTTCTTCCCTTCTTGATAATAATTTGATGGACCTTCAAATTCTTTTCAAATTCTTTTCAAAATCTTCAAAGATCTTATCAATGCAACGGGTAGCAAATGGGGTCCAATACAACTATTCCCTTTTTTGCATAAAAAAAATCTCTAGTTGCCTTGAATTTTGCAGCATTATCAGTAACCACTTGCATTACATTTTGTTCTCCAACAAATTTCACAACATTATCCAACATCTTTGATACTTTATCGGTTGCTTTTGAGATATGTTAGGTCAATAAATTAAGAAAAATAGTCCCTTTAGGACTATTCACCAAGAAGTTAAAATACAACGCCTTTTTTTATTTGTCCACCCATCAAACATAATTGTGCAATTGTTCTCTTCCACTCATTCCTATATTCTTGAAGGATTAAATCAATTATTTCCACTGCTTGCTTCAAGAGCTTCACTCTTACATCATGATAAGAGGGGGGGTTTATAGTCAACTCCATATTTCCCAATCATTTCACACATTTTTGCAAAAGCTGGTTTTTTAATTACATGGAATGAAATGACACGTGTAAAACAATTCAACAACTTGAGCGTCAACTTCTTTATAGCCTTTTTTAATCATTTGGTTTATAGTAACTTGAACTCCCCCTACTACTACCAACTCTTTCTACTCCCTTAAAACCAAACATACTTTGTCTTTCTTCGACCCCCTTAGTTTCTTCACTGTCTTCATCAATTATATTCAACCTTTTTTTGCTTCCTTAGCTTCTGCAACAACTTTTATCATCAATGTTTTTCTATTTCTTCTGAAACAGAAGCATAAGGTTCAAAATCTTCCATAGTTCCAACAAGATGATGCTTGAATCTAAATATTCCTCCACTGATCTCTGAACAATAATTACATTTCACTTTTTTATCATTTCCACTAATATCTATGTTGTGCCTCCATCCAATATTTGGCCTATTTCTTGGAGCATTTTTACTTATACTTTTAATAAATAAGCCCAAACATACCTTCAAAAAATATGAATTTAAAAACAAAATTTTTGAAATTAAAAATAGAATAGAATTGAAAATAAATCTCTAAAGCAGATGTACCTTTGTCTGCCCTAATCACGCAATCATTTTCAATTAAGAAAAAAAAATCTTTGAGTAGATATGACCAACTGAATAGAGCACGACCAAACCAGAAAAATATTTGCAGAGCACGACCACGGGAAACAGAGACTGTAGATGATGACACAACACCACGCAACGGTGGTGGCGCGAATGATCAGAACAAAGTTGACGCATAGGGACAACGACGAATAGAGAGAACGCGACCACAAACAAAGAGAATGAGAACCATGACCACCACGAACACAAACGCTGACCCGAATGCGAGCAACAATAGGGGAGTTTGTTTAATTTTGGGTCAGAAACAGGGTCATTTTAGGTTTAAAAGAACCCTTTGGACTCACCAACTTTGTTGCATACTCGCGAGTTCAACCGAGTTCACAGTGAGTCTTCTGAGTTTTCTCCAAAAACGAGTTTTCTTGTGAGTCAACTCACCCAGGGTGAGTGGGAATGTAAACTCGGACTGGTTAACGAGTTAACTCGCGAGTTTCATAACCATGTTGTCTACAATTACTTTGACAAAAGTGATACATGCCTTGCAGGGACAAGTGCAAGAGAGAAGATCGTGTTGTTGAAGGTATTTTACTTCATACCGATGAAAGTGCTTTGAAGTCAATAACTACAAAAGGAACAAATAAATTAGATTGACTCCTAAATTAGGACTTTGACTCCCTAGTCAAACCTGAATTAGGCTCAAATTAAGCCCACTTGTGCACTTATTTTTTTACACAGCAAAATTCCTAATTCCTTTACATTTTCTACTCTATTTTATTTACAACAACTACTCCTATACATTTTTATAAAGCTAAGAAAAAGAAAAAAGATTCTTCAAATGTGGATTCTCCCACCAACAAAGCTCCATCTTCTCCATTCTTCTCTGCCCAAAATGTGGTAGTCGGATGGTCCTCCATTAAAAGATACAAAAGAATGATCAAAATCAAAAGAAGATGGATATCTATTGAAGAATTTTGATGTCAAAGAGAGAAGAAAGTAGATGAAGAACCACATTCTAACATCTATCATGGAATACACAATAGGCATAGAAGATGAGGTTGATAAAAAAAGAAATATAATGAAGAATGTCAAATTGAATGAAGATGTGATCCCATGCAAGAAAGGGATAGATAATAGAAGGAGAATCAAATCTGAAATTTGAAATTCAAATAAATAGATAATAAGGAAAGGAGGAGTGTTGAAAATATTTGCTTAAGATCTTTTATTTAGATTAGTCTTTAGAAAATATTTCAGTGTTTTTAAAATATCTTTTACACAAAAATGAAAATATATTTATTTATGATTTGGATTTAGGAAATTAAGATTGAGATATTGTTAGTATCTGATATTCTGTTACATTTTAATCCCATAATCCCAACACAAGGGGTCTAAAGTCTTACAGCAAATCATTTAGGGCTTAGACTTGCAAGTTGTGGAGAATGTTGAAGAAGCTGAATTTGTTTTGGCGCATGGTACTGAAGCCTTGGGGAATGCTGATGGGAGTGCACGTTCAATGAAACTTGAAGACCTTGAGAAAATATTGGAGCTTTGTGCTTCCAAAGGAATTCCTATGGTTGTAGCCAATCCAGATTATGTAACTGTTGAAGCAAGAGACTTACGTGTGATGCCTGGTGAATTGGCTTTATCTTCTCCTTTCTCCCTTTAACCAAATCTAAAAGTTTAATGCGTAAGTAGTAATTCGAAGGTATTCTTTTCATCGAAAGTGGAAGCATGAGTTTTCTTCAGTTAACATGTGTATTGGTATCATGTTACAACATTTTTGTGCCTTCTTTTTCTTCTTTCCAGTTTCACCTTATACCAATTTTTCGTATGCATATTTTAAACTTATAGGTACGCTGGCAGCTAAATATGAAAAGCTTGGGGGTGAAGTAAAATGGATGGGCAAACCTGATGAGGTGATGAAGATGATTCTGTCTCTCTTTGAATACTATTAATTCCATTGTGGTAGTTGTTTTCTTCTTAGTGTATTCTATGATTTTAGTGCCTAGACTGCTCAGATTTTACAGACACAATGACACTAGTAAGAATACGAGTTTGTGCACATGTTAAGTGGTCAATTTATACCCTGAATCATTTGATACACAGTTCAAGTATCATCTTTCAAAATTATTAAGTGCGTGTTTAATCCCTCTAGGATTTTCAAGTTAGTTCTTACAATTGTGCCCATTATAAATGCAATCTCAACAAGCAAAAGTAAATTCACAGTTTTAATTTATCACGTTAAGCAGAATTAAATGGATTAAATTATCTAAACTGTTTTCCTTGTAAATTCTTCATAATTCTTATCCAGAGCTTGATTTTTTGTTTTCACTTCATATTTGATACTGGTTTTTTTTGGGGAGCAAGTAGCATAGCAACATCTTTATATATATAATAACATGATTAAGATCTTTGTGGAGGCATCGTCTTCTGTTGCATTGGCAGATGCATCCTTATTCCATGTTCTTGGCAATCTTTGTAACAATTGAGATTTTTTCAGATAATCTACAAGTCAGCCATGGCCATGGCTGGGACAGATGCCTCTGACTGTATTGCTGTGGGTGATTCGTTCCATCATGATATTAAGGGTGCTAATGCTGCTGGAATAGAATCAGTTTTCATCACTGGTGGGATTCACGCTACTGAACTTGGACTCCATGGTTTTGGAGAAGTTGCAGATCCATCTTCTGTGCAATCACTTGTTTCCAAATATGAAGCTTATCCATCTTATGTGTTGCCAGCTTTCACATGGTAGAACATCATCTCAGGGAATCTGAGCCACTACAGTTATAATGCAATTCTTTTGCTCTTTGTATGATTTGAAATGTCACAAGACTCTTCATGTTTCATATATTTTCTCCACCACCCATGATTATGTTGTATTTTTTACAGGATGCAAAGCAAATATCATTTACAACATTGTGTGCTACATTGGAAACACACTCCTTGTTCAAATTATTAAAAGAAAAGGATTTTTTTTTATTTGTTTTTCATAGGTATCCTTCTTCCAAGTGATCCTTATTTGAGACATAACCGAACACTAAATGTGTGCATATTTTCTAGCAGGGGTTATAAATCTGGATTGTCACGTTACGCAATATTTTTGTTTATGTTTTTATAAATATCTCGAAATGTTAATGTTATTTCCTATAAAAGTTTTATAACTCTTTAGTCTTTACATTTTAGCAAAATTGCATTTTATTTTGTTTTCTAATAAGGGACTAAAATTACTTTATTTTGATGATTGCAAAAATTAAAACAATTCTTTATAGGGAACAAACTAAAATATATCTTATCATTTTCTAAAAGTAAGGTTTTAAGAAATGTTTATTTAAATGGTAAAATTTGAAATCCAATTACTCCATATAAGTTGAAGTTTTATTGTCTTACATTTTTTATTTATAGAAATCTAACGAGATGTTACTTTTATATAAGCAAACAAAGCCTTGTTTATTAAAAGTTGCTCTGAATTTTTTATATCCTGCCGACAAAGTTGCGAGAAAAATTGACCTTATGATATCATGAAAGAAATCAAGTGGTGGCGATTTTTTGCAACTCCAAGAACATTGGATTTCATGTTTCAGATTTCAGAGACTCTTTCAATTGGCTTGGTCACCTTATTTGGAAGGACTTTATTGCCGTGTTCTTTCTTTATGTCTTTCTTTTATTAACTTGCTTAGTTTGTGATTAAAACAAAGGTATAAATAATGATTTGATTATATTTCATTATAAAACTATCTCAAATCAGCACTAGAAATCATCAGAAGCCGGATTTTTTTAGTTTATTAATCAGTTTTTTAAAATGTTGAATGACAGCTGAGATGATCATAATAAATAAATCTGTCAGTTAATTTATGTGATTTTGTGTTATTTTTTAATGAGATACTTTTATTTTTAAAAAAATTAAATTAACTTCCTCATTTATTAAAATACATAGTTCCACGCTCTCTTTCTTCAAAAGATACATGTAATAAAAAAATGAATAAAAGCGGGGAAACATAATTATAAAAACTGTAAATGTTAATATTAGAAGTTCGTATATTTTACTTATCTTATAAATCCTATATTTCTTGGTAACAACATAGTTAAATAGAAACTTTTTCACATTTTTTTTTGTAAAAAAGGCATTTAAAAAATATTCCACAAACAAGACAAATTATAAAATACTATATAAATTACTGCTAGACAAAGAACTAATTAATCTTATGACTAAAGAAAAATAGAAAATAAGATTGTTCAGAGATTACATGCATGTTTCTCTTTTATATTCAATCCACTTGGGTCTGGTAGTGTGTTTAATGCTCAATGGTGAGGATCGCCCATTGATTGTCCACGGGGCATGAATGAGATTAGGAAGTGATTTCATGTTTCTGAACCCTATTCAGCTAGTCATAGGATTCAATGGTTGTAGAGCGCGAAATTGAGACTATGGTGAACTTTTTCATCTTAATGCAAAGGTAAGTCATAACAGTGGCTTATTGCTCTAGATAACCTTGTGCGAGGAATCAACTTGGTTTGGCCAAAACAAGAACAAAGATTTTGAATAAAACATTGCATTTATAAATAACAATAACAAAGGAGATTCACAAGGTTATTCCAATTCCAACATCCGTGCTATATTGTTATCTCTCTACTTCAGTGATTGTCTACTACTTCACCTCTCGATCTGAATATTTAGTGGTATTATTATTATTGTCATTTACATATATTACATGAAAACCACTTTTAAACACGCATCACTTCATTATAAAGGATAATCATATTTTGATATCATTAATTCCTTGTGAATACGACAACCATGAATTGTACTACAGTTGACTCAGTATGCTTGCCGAGTAAAAAAAGTGAGATTTGCTTGAACTAGAATTATATTTATATATCCCAGGCACCAATAAACTTTGGCTAGGAAAGACTTGGTACTTAAGCAATCCAATGATTCACCCCTCTTTCCTAGGAGTGAACTCAGAGTTAGTCTTACCTTTGAACCTTTGACTAATTTTCACCAAAAGAAAATATTTGTGAAAACTCTATTAATTTTGTTGAACTATAAAGTTTTGTGAAAATCTTTGAAGTTTAAGTCAACAGTGAGTAATCATATCCATATATATTTTGAGCCCCATACATTTAGAAATAAAAGGGGTAAAGAACTCAAGAGGGAATTACAAGACACTAGGAGAGAGTTTCTGACCATAAGAGTATGTTTACTCAACTTTTTGGAAAATCAAGATAGATTTAGGAGCAAACATGGGTAGAGTATTATAAAAGCAAAGAATCTTATAGGAAAGTCTATTCTCCAAGTGAAGAGATATTCACTAACCACCATAATATGGATGATTACCCCAATTCAGATTACCCTAGTTTAGATTATCCTAAGAAGGAATACAGGAGGGAGGGTACCCCTCCAAACCATTATCTACGGGTTCAAAAGAAAATAAATTTTGTATTTCAAATAAAACAAAAATAGAGTATTTTTCAAACTCTCATGATCATGACCATGGAAACTGCATTTCTGAGTATCCAAAAGAAAACTTGCTTCTATCTAAACATGATGACAAAAGATTGAATAATACTATAACTTCAACTATTGAAAAATAAATATTGTATTCAAAAGAAAACTTACAAAAGATATTTTACATTATAGAAAACAACCATTAAAGGCTCGCAAAAATAAATTAAAAGCAAAAGAACAAGGCAAGTCTCCTACCTTAATTAAACAAAAAAAAAATATTCATAGTTAGGTAGAGAGAAGATTAATCTAGCTTTTTTTTTCTGCTACCTCTAAAGAAGAAAAGTATAGACACAGTTATCCACACGTTGTGTCCACTTACTCTGATACTACCCACAAAGAGAAATGTTTCTCAAACAAATTGTCAAACCTTTAAAAATTTATCTCCCAGGGATAGTAAGTCATGTTTTAACCTTAATAACATTTGGATGGTTAAAATGTTGAAACTCAACAAAGAAGCCCATTCCCAATTTTCTAAATTTTCATGAATTAAAAAAGATGGGATCTAGTTGTGGATCAACAAGTGAAAGTCAAGTTCTCTATATGATAGTATGCTAAAAATGTTTTAAATAACATTGTGCCCTTAGAAGTTTGTGATATTTCTTTAGAACGACATGGAAAAATAACATTGTTTCCGATGGTCGTTATAATAAAAGCACTTTCACTCATAGAGGAAATTAGTTTGTGGTTAGTTTTGTTGAACCAAGTGGTGTTCAAGTTTTGAAGAATCCAAACCCTTTGAAGGATGTTGAAGCCTTGGCTGTGCTTGATGTTGCTGTGTTGGTTTAGCTTAGCTCTGGGGTAGTTTGAATGTTGTAATCCACCCTTTGATTAAATCTAAAGCATAGGCATTCTCAATCTTTGTGAAAGTAAAATGTTTTCAAACTAAGTTAAAACAACCGATTGTTTTGTCGAAAC
>Ga0123341_1005083_pt1 | contig 11662 bp, 8 predicted proteins | sample Turbeapinknodule_FD_89959 | JGI IMG/M metagenome (GOLD analysis project Ga0123341, IMG submission 89959) | Root nodule microbial communities of legume samples collected from Mexico - Turtle bean Mexico pink nodule | ecosystem: Host-associated > Plants > Roots > Nodule | place: Mexico: Nepantla... | reverse complement strand
CATAATATATTCTAAACATAATTACTTCGAACTTATTTACTAATTAAAGTTAATCTATAACCATTAATAGGGATTTCTAACTGTGTTTTTTCTTAATATTCTTTTACCTCTTTCTACCTTTTGCTTTTGCTTAAACAATTTTTTAGTTTCCATACATTAATCATGAATAAAATTTAAAAATGTTTTTATTATATAATTATGACAATTCATAAAAAAATTATTTTATGCATATTTTATAACTTTTTTTTTTCAACACATTTTTATTATCTTTGGTATCCTCATTTTTTCTTTTAGTTTCATGATACAGGAAACTACCTAGGAGTAGTTGCAATAAAAAGTAGTTGCACTAGTGATTATAGTGTTAAAAGGAAAATGAATGAATTGTCAAAAGGTATTTGCAGGACTAGCACCACCGAAAGAGGAAAGTAGTTGATTCACATTCTAAACAAAAACAAAACAAGGAACCCAACAAATACATCACTATTCAACATAAACAACATCATCATGATATATATCGTTCTTGAATGTGTGCAATCTTTTCCCAATCTTCATCTCCTTCTTTCTGGCAACGCAGTGCTGGAGATCCCACATCGACTAAAGATTAGAGTTTTTATTGTATATAAGTGGGTGCAAACCTCAACCCTATGAGCCGGTTTTATGGGGTTGAGTTAGGCTTAAAGTCCACTTCGTAATATGATATCAGAGCCATTTCGAGCCTATCCTAGCGAGTATTTGTTGGGCTTATCAGGCCATCTGCTATCGGGCCGTTATCGGACCACCCATAATATATAGTCCCACGCACGAGTTGGCAGTCTCGGTGTGAGGGGGGTAATGTGTTGGAGATTAGCAAAGGACAATCACGAATTCTAAGTTTTGAAATTGATTTTGGAAGACCCTCCTCGGGTAAGCTTTGGAGGTTGAGGCAACTTATAAGATACAAATTCTGAAGGGATGAGAGTTGATGGAGACCCTTGCAGTCCAGTTTTTCTAGATTTGGACAGTTAGAGATGATTAGAGAAGGAAGAGAGAGTGGAAGCAAACCTTCATCTGGAAAACATTCTACATCCGGTTCTATAATCCACAAGGTTTCCAAAGAAGAATTATCTGTGAGAGCTCCTTTCAGTGAGCCAACAAGTCTAGAGCAATTAATGATTTTCAGAACCTTGAGACTTGATGGGAAACCTTTGTCAGGGAATGACTCAAGTATTGAACAACCTTGTATGCATAAGCTCCTCAGAGATGGAAGCAGCATATGCATGCTTCCAGGCAATGATTCAAATTTAAGACAATAACTGAGTGTTAGCTCTTCTAGATGTGTTGGAGATCTCACATCGACTAGAGATAAGGACATTTCATTGTATATAAGTGGGTGCAAACCTCAACCCTATGAGCCGGTTTTATGGGGTTGAGTTAGGCTTAAAGTCCACTTCGTAACATGGTATCAAAGCCATTTCGAGCTTATCTTAGTGAATGTTTGTGTTGGGCCTATCGTGCCACCCGTTATCGGGCCGTTATTGGACCACCCAAAATATAATATAGTGTCTAGATTACCAAACCCATGGAGACCAAGCTTCCTGAGTGTTGGGAACAAATCCAGTGGAAAGCTTCGTAGAGAGACACAATCATGGTTGGTTGACTCCAGGGGTGAATCAATCTCCAAGAGTGTCAGACGACCCAACAGTTTCCAGCAATGATCTTATCATTGTGAGGCTTTTCGTTCTACCCCACTCTAACTGCAGCTTTCCACATTCACGTAGTTGTAAATCTAGAGCCCTAGGAGAGGAAGCCTCAAGTTGTTGGCAACCTTGAATTTGTAGTGTTTCCAAAGGAATAAGTTGCTCTGGCAGCTAACCTTTCAACTTCGGACAATGTATTATGGAAAGATGTCTTAGACGTGGAAAAGCATCTGTCACAGCTTGACAGTCCCACTTTTCCCATCGACTTAGAGATAAGAACTCCAATGCTTTAAGGGATGTAAATGAAGAAGAGTTGTTCCCATGAAAATCAGCATCAATAATCACTATCCCATTGAGTTTTCTAATCTTCAATACCTTGATAAACGGCAAAAGTCCAAGGGGAGGTAAACATTGGCAAGATTCACATTCATCCAATACTAAGGATGTCATATTCCACAATGAATTTTCTAGTAACCATTTTGGAAATTGTTTCCCACCATAGCCAAAGATTGACAACTTCTTTAAGTTTTTGGAAGGTTGCAGATTCTCAATTACGTCCTCTTCTTTCTTTGAATCAATAGAGTTCCGATTCCCCTCCCATCGCAACTTCAGCGTCACAAGGTGTGTTTTATTCTTCAAATCTGCTTCTAATGCATCTAGCGAATTCTCAACATTTTGTAGCTTCTCAATTGATAGACTTCCCACAAGGTTAAGCTCTCCTAGGTGTTGAATACCCAACTCCTTGTTATGGCCAATATCAAAAGAATTCATTACTACTTTAAGATTCTGCAGTTTTCCCAAATGCGGTGGCATCTTACTCACATTTGTCTTTTTAAATTCAAGGCGACACAAATTGGTGAGTAAATGCAAATTTGAGGGCAACTCCCACAAATCTCTACAGTAGTTCAACTTCAGTATTTGCAAGTGGGAGAGTAAACATATTTTTTCAGTTACTCTGTTTATTGCAGTACGGGAGAGGTCTAAGGAACGAAGATGCTCAAGATTGCCAACAGAGTTAGGTAACTCTTGAAGGTCAGAATAATGAGACAGAGATAAGATACGTAAGAACTTAAACTTGGATAACAATTCATGTATTGACATTTTCATTTCCCATCTCCAGAAAGAAATCATTGTGCTCCTAGCTTTTGGCATAAATGTACGTAAGCTTTTTGTGTTACATAAAGTTCCAAACCCATCAAAATATTCATTGTGACCAATTTCAAATGAAAAATGACGAGTTACTTTTTGTATCTTTTCTGTTTGATCAAGTTCGCACCTGAAGTATATGCCTCCACCGACATATTTTGCCAAATCATGTAGAAGGTTATGCATGAAAAATACTTCTTTCTTTTCATCTGATTGTTGGAAGAAAGATCTTGATAGTAGATCATTGAAGTATTGTTGGCAAACTTCTTCTGGAGTCCTACTATGTTGACGACAATGGCCGAAATTTTCTGTCATCCACAACTGAATCAAATTCTCCTTTTTAAACTCATAATCCTTGGGGAATAGGGCACAATAAACAAAGCATACCTTCAGATGGGAAGGAAGGTGGATATAGCTCAATGCTAAAGCAGGTATAATATTACAACGCTCTTTCGAAAATTCCCATATTTCGCTTTGGAACACAGTTTCCCATTCTGAAACAGATGATTTGTTGTATAACATACTTCCCATTGTTTTCAACGCGAGAGGTAGTCCTTTACATTTTTTAACAATCTCCATGCCAATCTTCTTGCACTCTGGATCTGGTTGAGTATCATCATCTCGAAATGCATGTGTAGCAAACAACTTCCAACAATCATCTTCCTGTAATTGCTTTAGGAAGTGATATTTGATCGCATGATAGAAGCAACTTCCTTATTACGTGTGGTAACAAGAATTCTACTCCCTTGGGCCCCAAAAACAAGAGGCTTCCGCACTTCCTCCCATTTAGGTTGGTTTTCGTTCCAAACATCATCCAAAACAAGAAGAAATTTCTTTCCCTTCAATTCTTCCTTCAATCTTCTGTGAACCCTAAACACAAACCCAGGCTTTGACAACAAATTTAGCCTCATCCACCTTTGGGTCACTGAATACATGTTGAGCAAGAGTGATCTTACCCTCCACCCATTCCTACAATAGAAAGTATTGATGGCTGGTTACGATTGTTGATGTCAGAAGTCAGCCATTCAAAGATCAGTAATTTATCATCATCTCTACCATAGATATCAGTTCCATCAACCAGCGATGTTGTTTGTGATTTCTGTGGCAGTTCATTACTCAACCCAGATCCAACACCGCTAGCTGTTTTTAATCCTAGATCACCCTTTTGGCTTGAAAGAAATTCTAAGCCGTCAAGGATTTGTTCCATCCTACACTCAATTTCCTTGTTAAGGGAACTAATAGGAGAGGATTTGAAGAAATTGAGTACCTTGCAAGTACAGCCTGAACAGGTTTGAGATTCAGATTCAGTATCAACTTGGCTTGTGTAGAGTTTTTGTATATCATCTAAGAGATCCTCTGCATCAAGGACAACATCTTTGACCTTAAGCAGCCAGTTTCTGACATGTGTATCCATGAACTGCTTTCGCTCTGCATCATCAGCCAGAGAATGGATGGAGTGCAGCTTGGTTTCCAACTTGTTGAGCAGCTTTTGATCAAGCTCTCTTGCATGAAAGAAATCGAGAATTTGAGAAGAAGCAAGCTTCTCGAATGCAACCTGAAGGAAAGCAGAAAGAAGAGCACCACTAACAAGTTCTAATGCCATGGTAGGATAAAGATGAATAGGTTCACTAGCTTTTGCCAATGACTGAGTGCAATGCAGGGTTAATGTAGACGCAATAATAAGATATTTTATCAACATTTTTCTTCTTCGTTAGTTTGTCAACCAATAATTTTTTAGTCTTTCTCACATCACAAACTGAGTAGCTATTATTATACTTTTAACTAATTAAGAGATATACTGAAAACCATGTTAAAATCTACTATTTTATTAGTTGATACATTAGTTGCCTTCTTTTCCACGAAATATGTTTCTGAAACGAGAAGCCAAATTGTGAATAAACCATTTAACACAAGAGCAGCAGTAATGAATGCAGCAGGCATGATAGAAAATGGAGTGTATGAAAGGAAATGTGTAATCTGAATGAGTGAGTGCAGAGATATCAGTGATGATAAGATTAGATATCACATGGCCAAACACAACAACATCTTTAGGAATATTGATGACTTTGTCAAAGTTAAAATTGATTGCTCAATGGTTTTCACATTTCTTCTATTTACGTCTTTGCTTTGCCGGCTGTCAGATATATATTAAAGCCAGTTTAATGAATATAGTCATATTTGGTGGCTAACTAATCAATAAACAAACCCAAACAACCATGAAATACTTACCAATGAACTTTGGAGAATAATAGCCCATTGCCACTTTGGAGAATAATATTATATTTCCATTTCTGGTTTGAATTTGTAGCCCATTTGCATAACCATCGCTGTTGAAGCCAATAGCTAATGATATATGAGGAAAGGGGAAATAAACAAAAAGAAAGACTGATTTTTATTATTTGTACAAAATGCTATTCATTCATTTGAGTCCTTACTATTATCAACTTCCACTTTGTGCTTCTGCTTGTAAATTGATTGCAAACAAAGAGTTGAGTAATCAATTACTAGAAAATATCAACTACTGCAACAATCAGCTTGCATGCGAGGCTACATACACAAGAGAATTTTGATCTGATTACCACTTTTTTGCTGACTATATGGTGACTGAGCAACCTCTATGATTTTAAATCACTATCCAACTAATAGAGAAAAGATAATCCTTGAAGTCTATTTTCATAGAATAATGATATTCTGTTTAGTGTTCAACATGTGAAGATTAGAATGTAGCAAATTGCCTTTCAAAATGGGAATGTACATATTCACTGACTAAAAACAAACAACTATTTGATTAGCACAAAAGAAGACCTTCATTCAACCAAGTACAATAGTTTCTATATCAGTTGGCCTTCAAATATAATCAAAGAGTGTGGGGTCTTCCCAGTGTATGCCTCAGAATCAGGGTTGAAGTTGTTTGAATTGGAATCTATTACTCAAATCTTCAATGAGTCACAATCCAGAGCAATTGGAGTTGGAGTTAGATGCTCTAATGCTGAAAATGGATTAGAATCCTTTGTTGAAGTATCTAATAATGAGTCACAGCTCACAGAGATTGGAGTTGATGGATCAAATAATGAAAATGGAAATGAAAATGACTGGAAAGAACTTCTTCATGTGAATACTTCATCGGTACTTCCTTCATTTAGAATAAAAAGGGAGAATGTATTTATGCTCAAGAGTTTTATACATCATAATGTTTTAAAAGTTGAAATTTTGGCCTTTCATTTATTTTATATTAGTTATGTAAGCATGATGAAAATTTGGATAGTTAAAAGGTATGACAGGACTACCACTGAAATAGGAAAATAGTTGATACACATTCTAAACAAAAGAAAATTAGTAACCCATCAAATGCATCACTATTCAAAACAAACAACATCACTACCATATACACAGGGCTTCAATGTGTGCAATCTTTTCCCAGTCTTCGCCTCCTTCTTTCTGGAAACTCTGTTTCACCAAAGGACAACCATTTATTTGAAGACTTGAAATTGATTTGGGAAGACCCTCCTCTGGTAAGCGTTGAAGGTTGGGGCAATCAAAAAGTGTCAGTGATTGAAGGGATGAGAGTTGATGGAGACCCTTGTAGTCCAGTTTCTCTAGATTTGGACAACTACGGATGGTCAAAGAAGCAAGAGAGAGTGGAAGCAAACCTTCATGTGGAAAACATTCAGAATCCACCTTTTCAATACACAACTTCTGGAGATTTGATGGGAAACCTCCATCAGGGATTGCCTCAAGTCTTGGACAGTCTTGTATGCATAGATACTTGAGAGATGGAAGCAGCATATGCATGTTTCCAGGCAATGATTCAAATTTAGGACAACTACTGATTTCCAAACACTCCAAATGATTATGGATGAGACACTGTGAAATCATTTGTAGATTAACAAACCCATGAAGATGAAGCATCCTGAGTGTTGGGAAGAAATCCAGTGGAAAGGTCCACAGAGAGACACAATCATCATGGATTAACCTTAGGGGTGAATAAATCTTCAAGTGTTCAAGAGTCTTAGACCCAACAATTTCCAGCAAAGATGCTTCCATGTTGGGACCACCCATTGTGAGTTTTTTCATTGTACCCCAATCCAACTGCAGCTTTCCACACTCAGATAGCTCTAAATCTAAAGCCTTGGGAGCAGAAGCCTCAAGTTGTTGGCATTTTGTAATGTGTAGTGTTTCCAGAGGAACAACTTGCTCTAACAGCTCTCCTTTCAGCTTGGGACAATTTTTTATGGAAAGATTTTGAAGAACTAGAAAAGAACCTGTCACAGCTTGGCAGTCCCACTTTTCCCATTGACTCATATGGGAGAACTCCAATGTTTCAAGGGACTTAAACGAAGATGAATTGTTCCCATGAAAATCAGCATCTATACTCACTATCCCATCAAGTTTTATAATCTTCAAGACCTTGAGAAATGGCAGAAGTCCAAGGGGAGGTAAACATTGACAAGATTCACATCCATCCAACATTAAGGACACCATATTCGACAATAAACTTTCATGTAACCAATTTGGAAATCGTTTTCCACCATATCTAATGATTGACAACTTCTTTATGTTTTTGGAAGGTTGCAGATTCTTAATTACGTCCTCTTCTTTTTTTGAATCTATAGAGTTCCGATTCCATCCCCATCCCAAGGTCAACGCCACAAGGTGTGTTTTATTCTTCAAATCTACTTCTAATGCAAGCATGGAATTCTCAATATTCTGCAGCTCCCCAATTGATAGACTTCCATCAAGGTTGAGCTCTCGTAGCTGTTGAATACCCAACTCCCTGCTATGGCCAACATTAAAGGAATTCAATACTACTTTAAGATTCTTCAGTTTTCCCATATGTGGGGGCACCTTTCTCACTTTAGTATGTATAAGTTCCAAGCGACACAAATTGGTGAGTAAATACAAATTTGAGGGCAACTCCCCCAAATGTCTACAATAGTTCAAATTCAGTATTTGCAAGTGGGAGAGTGAACATATCTTTTCATTTAGTATTTTTATTGCAGTATGAGAAAGGTCTAAGGAACGAAGATACTCAAGATTGCCAACAAGGTCAGGTAACTCTTGAAGGTCAGAACAATGAGACAAAGACAAGATACGTAAGAACTTAAACTTGGAGAACAATTCATGTATCGACATTTTGATACCCCACCTCCAGAAATAATTTAGGCTCCTAGATTTTGGCATAAATGTACGTAACCTTTTTGTATTACAGAAAGTTCCAAACTCATCAAAATGTTGATTGCGACCAAGTTCAACTGAAAAATGACGAGTTAGCTTTTGCATCTTTTCTCGTTGACCAACTTCGCACCTGAAGTATATGCCTCCACCGACATATTTTGCCAAATCATGTAGAAGGTCATGCATGACAAAAAGTTCTTTCTTTTCACCTAACTGTTGGAAGAAGGACCTTGATAGTAAATCATTGAAGTATTGTTGGCAAACATCTTCAGGAGTCCTACTATGTTGAGGACAATGTAGGAATTTTTCAGTTATCCACAACTGAATTAAGCACTCCTTTTTAAACTTATAATTCTTGGGGAATAGAGCACAAAAAGCAAAACATGCCTTGAGATGGGAAGGAAGGTGGATATAGCTCAGTGCTAAAGAAGGAATAATATCAGAACGCTCTTTCGAAAATTCCCATACTTCGCTTTGAAACACAATTTCCCATTCTGAAACAAGTGATTTGTTGTATAAGAGACTTCCCATTGTTTTCAAGGCAAGAGGTAGTCTATTACATTTTTTAACAATCTTCATGCCAATCTCTCTGCACTCTGCATGTGGTTGAGTATCATCATCCCGAAATGCATGTTTAGAAAACAACTTCCAACAATCATCTTCTTGTAATTGTTTTAGGGAGTGTTCTTCTGACCGCATGATAGAAGCAACTTCCTTACTACGTGTAGTCACAAGAATCCTACTCCCTTGGGCTCCGAAAACAAGGGGCTTTTGCAGTTCTTCCCATTTAGATTGGTTTTCATTCCAAACATCATCCAAAATAAGAAGAAATTTTTTCCCCGTCAATTTTTCTTTTAATCTTCTGTGAACCATCTCTATACCTCTACTGTCATCGGTAGATGTAGTAACATCCTCCAGAATTGCTCTTGATACCTTGAAAACATCAAATTCATCTGAAACACAAACCCAAACTTTGACATCAAATTTAGCCTCATCCATCCTTGGGTCATTGAATACATGTTGGGCAAGAGTGGTCTTACCCACCCCTCCCATTCCCACAATAGAAAGTACAGATAAGTTGTTGTGAGTGTGAGACGTGAGCCACTTAAAGACAAATTGTTTGTCATCTTCTCTGCCATAGATATCACTTTCTTTTGGCAAATAGGTTGATGATAATTTACTATCCCATCCTGATCTGACCCCAACATCATCAGCCTTTTTCAAACCTAGAACATGGCTGCGGGTTGCAAGATCTTCTAAGTCCTCAATGACTTGTTCAATCCTTGTTTCAATTTGATTTTCAAAGAAACTGACAAAAGATTTGAGAGAACTCCACACCTTTTTAGCAGCACTTTGAAACTGAGCTTCCAGTTGGGTTTTGGAGAGTGCACAATCTATTTCATCCAAGAGATCCTCTGCATCAAACACAACATCTTTGGCTTGGAGAAGCCAATCTCTCACATGTGGATTTGTGAACTGTTTCTGTTCTGCATCATCAGCCACAACATGAACAGCTAGCAGCTTCACCTTCAAGTTGCTTAGCTGCGTCTTGTTGGCTTTTTTCCCACGAAATATGTCCCCAAAATGAGAAGCCAAATTGTCAATAGTCCTCTCAACGAAGGTGGACACAAGAGCACCACTAATCAATTCAGCACTCATGGTAATGGAAATTAGTGATCTGAATGAGTGCTTATGAGATAAAGGACAATTTTTCATATCATTTCCACTGTGCTCTCTTATTTCTCCTAAAGTCAAGCTAAAGAAATCAATATTGCATTCCTCCATAAATATCTCTTTCCTTTTCCTTCTAAAGTCCATCCATTCTCACTTAACAACATCAAAACTCATTTTTCTATTTTCCTAGAGAAAAACATTTCTTTGACACTCTACAGCATATACTTAACACTATATTATAATAAAATAATAATATTTAAAGTTAAAAAATAAACTAAATATAATTAAAATATTATTTTATTGATTTGTCTAAGTGAATGTTTTTTACTCTTTATTTATGGTATTAACATATTACCACCCCTAAACTTACGTTGGTGATCTAATAATAATACCCTACTATCTCCAAAAATTGTAACTATATTCATTCAGAAAAAAAAAAAATCTTAAATTCTTCACCTGTACCAGCCGGTCACTGACGACTGAGTCAAATGACACACAATATAACAAAGTTTCGGATAGACAAATTCAAAACTAATATATCACTTCTGAATTTCATCATCCAGAAGCTTACCTGAACAACATAAATGACCTTTCGGATGTCAAAATCCGTAAGCAAACATAAATGAGTTATGAATCTCAATTCTCAGCACCATTTACAGCACATCATTCCGGATATGAAAATCTGAAACTCATAACTCAGTTCTGGATATGACCATTCGGAAGCTTAAATGAAATATAAAAATAACCTTCCAGATTTTGAAATCCGGAATGTATAAAACTCACTTCCAGATTTGGGCATCCATAAGCAAAAATAAAATCAAGGACAATGTTGGATTTTAAATTTTGCGTTGGGTGCATGTCATAAATGATATGGTGTAGGAAGCAATTGCCATTGAAATTTTAAAGTTGTGTTGTGGCCCACATGGAAACAGGCTAAAGAGACCAGTATGTACCCTTGAGCCTATATGCCTAACTCTAGTGTTCTAAACATATAAAAGGCTCTTTTCTTCTCACACCCCATTATCATTTTTTACCATTCATAAAGGTAACTTCTAGATTACTTGTTTCAAAAAAAATTCCAAATAAGCTTTTTCAGAATTTCCAGAACATTATTTCTAGAAAAAAGATTTTCATAATAGAATTTTTTAAATACGATTTTCCCAAAAGCTTTATGAAATACATTTTAAAAAACTATGATAAATAATAATCTATCTGGAACATATAATATGTTTTATGGAATGAGGTTTCTAGAACAAATTTTATAGAATAATTTTTAGAAACTTTTTGAAAGATATGATATGTGTTTCGGAACATGATTTCCAAAAAAATATTTTTATTTATAATATTTTTTGGAATGAATTATTTTTCTTCTAGAACACTCTCTCCTTCTTCTTCCTCTAAAAAGTACAATAAAAAAAGAGGTCCAACGACATCAGTGGCAATAGTAATGACATGGTGTAGAGAGAAAATATCTTTTAAATGTTAGTGTGTGCTGCAATTAGTAATCATTGGGTGTATAAAGAAACAAAAATACCATATTAAACCATTTAAGAATTAACCCAAATAAATCTAGCAAACATAATGAAACGAAAATAAATGAAGAAAAAAAAAATATATATATATATATATGATTTTTATCATTATATACATAAATAATTTTCTTAGTTATTATAATAAAAATACAACTATTATAAAAGTGAATAAAATATAACTATGTGGATGAGCATAGTTATTGTTATTTTTATATTGTAGTATGCAGATGAGCATGAATATTGTTGTAGTTTATCCTTTTCCACTGTGTAATGTAATCTTTTGCATATTGGCATTGAAACTTGTGAACAGTATGAACTCAAATCACATATTCCTCCCTGTGCTGGTTGAATCTTACAGTTGAAAGTTCTTTACTTTTTTTATTAGAAATTTCAATAAATATATATATATATATAATAAAAATTTTTAAATAGTAATAGAATTAATAATAAATAGTTATT
>Ga0123341_1005082_pt1 | contig 11664 bp, 9 predicted proteins | sample Turbeapinknodule_FD_89959 | JGI IMG/M metagenome (GOLD analysis project Ga0123341, IMG submission 89959) | Root nodule microbial communities of legume samples collected from Mexico - Turtle bean Mexico pink nodule | ecosystem: Host-associated > Plants > Roots > Nodule | place: Mexico: Nepantla... | reverse complement strand
GGTATATATATAATTCTTCAAGTGTTGTGTAGGTTTGACTTTGTGTTTTTCTTAGTTGAAGTTTTTCACCAAAATTATTTCAATATTCTATTTTTAAAGTCAATTGTTTCAACATTGGAAAATAAAACCAAAATAATAATAATAATAACAACAACAAAACTAATTAATTAGTTAATCAATAATGTAACACTCTCTAACATGTCATGCACTCCATTTAAAGATGCAGATACAAAATATAAGGTTTTTAGTGCCTTGCACGTATTAATAGTGTGGCGTGCTACTACACTGCTCCTCACACTAATATACTTCACAGATTATGTTAAACAACTCTTGAAAATTCAAACAATTTTGTTTCAACAATAGAGTATATAAGATAGAAGTAGTGTTGGAGAATGTGATTATACTTTTTAAAGATTTAACATAATCTACCTCAACAATATTCTTGAGAGCACAACACAAGTCTTCAGCATGTCATCCTTCAAATCCTATGGGAAAGTTGATGAGCATGAGCAAAGGGTGTTGGAGACAAGGAGGAAAACCAGGAAGAGAATCACAATCATAGGGTTGTCCTCAATAGTTCTAGCAGGTGTTGTTTTTGCTGCTGTATTTGGCATTCTTGGCAGCACCAACTCCTCAGAAGGTGCCAATGATGCTCACACTGTGACAAGTTCAGTGAAGGCTGTTTGTGATGTGACATTGTACAAGGACTCGTGCTATAGCAGCCTTGGTTCTGCTGTGGACTCAAGACAGCTTCAGCCTCAGGAGCTGTTCATGTTGTCAATGAAGGTGGCCTTATCTGAAGTGTCCAAAGCTGCTGATTATCTCAGTGATCATGGAGTTTTCAATGGGGTGGTGAAGGACAACAGGACTAAGGAGGCTTTCAAAAATTGCAGGGAGCTTTTGGATCTTGCGGTTGACCATCTGAATAGCTCTTTGACATCAGGGGAAAAGTTTTCTCTTCTTGAAGTTTTTGATGATCTAGAAACATGGTTAAGTGCTGCAGGTACTATATATTAATTATAAGTATATATATATATGCTAGCATAGTCAGATGTTATAGACATGCATCCAAGGATGTTTCTTGGCAAGTAACTATGATGTTTTCACTTGACCAACTTTCTTATTTTGTGTCCCTTTTGCTTGATAACAACAACTGTAGAATTTGTTTTGTTGTGTGTTGAAATAGGTACATACCAGCAGACTTGTATTGAAGGATTTGAAGATGGAAAAGAAGCAATTAAGACAAGTGTAGTGAGCTATCTTAAAAATTCTACACAGTTCACCAGTAACAGTCTTGCCATCATTACATGGATCAACAAGGCTGCAACCACACTGAACCTTAGGCGCTTACTGAGTTTACCTCATCAGAATGAGGCACCAGAGTGGCTTCCTTCAAAAGATAGGAGGCTCCTTCTGACAGAGGATTTGAGGAAGAAAGCTGACATTGTTGTGGCCAAAGATGGCAGTGGGAAATATAAGAAAATTTCTGATGCACTTAAACATGTTCCTAATGAGAGTAACAAGAGGACTGTGATCTATGTGAAGAGAGGGGTTTACTATGAAAATGTGAGGGTTGAGAAGACCAAATGGAATGTGATGATCATTGGTGATGGAATGACTTCTACTATTGTATCTGCTAGCCTTAACTTTGTGGATGGCACACCAACATTTTCAACAGCAACATTTGGTCAGTGAAAATTATACTCATTCCTTTTAGGCTTAAAATCTATTTTCTAAAGTCTATCTTCTAAGACCTTTATAGAAAAGAAAACTAAAATTGACAAAAAAGAACAGAAAAAGGTATTATTCAACTAAGAATTTCATTATAATACACTAACCTTGCAAAGATTTCACACTGTCAATAAGTCCAGATTGCATGCAGAATACTTACTTTTTCATGACTATTTTTGAAGTCCTACCTAAGATGATTTTTCATTGGTTAGTTGTGTAAAGACCTTTACATTATTTGTGCATGAAATTGAATTAGGCTTCAAATTTAATGTGTATCAATTCATAAACACAGTTGGGATAACTAGGAAAAATATTGTTTGTGATTTGTTGGGTGCAATCAGCTGTATTTGGAAGGAATTTCATAGCTAGGGATATTGGTTTTCGGAACACTGCTGGTCCACAGAAGCATCAAGCAGTAGCACTAATGACAAGTGCTGATCAAGCAGTTTACTATAGGTGCCACATTGATGCATTTCAGGATACTCTCTATGCTCATTCCAACCGCCAATTCTACAGAGAATGCAACATCTATGGCACTGTTGATTTCATTTTTGGAAATTCTGCTGTTGTGATCCAAAACTGCAATATTAGGCCAAAGTTGCCAATGCATGGCCAGCAAATTACAATCACAGCTCAGGGAAAAACTGACCCTAACATGAACACTGGGATCTCCATTCAGAATTGCAGCATTTCACCCTTTGGTAACTTGAGTTCTGTCCAGACATATCTTGGAAGACCCTGGAAGAACTACTCAACCACAGTTTACATGAAATCCAGAATGGATGGTTTTGTGAGCCCCAAAGGCTGGTTACCATGGACAGGGAACTCTGCTCCAAACACCATTTTCTATGCAGAATTTCAGAATGTTGGATCAGGTGCTTCAACAAAGAATAGGGTGAAGTGGAAGGGTTTGAGAACCATTACCAGTGAACAAGCCAGAAAGTTTACCATCAAGGGTTTTCTACATGGAGATAAATGGATTTCTGCAGCAGGTGCCCCATTTAAGTCTGATCTATGACAACAGCCATATTATGCAATTTGCAAAACTCCCTTTGTCAAAATTGTTTGCCCTTTTGGAATATTTTCCCTTTCCCTTGATCTTCATGATTTGTTTTATTAATTTGAAAGTGTATAATGATTCTTTTCATTTGACTTTTTTTTTGTTCATACATAGTTTGCACCTATCTCTGTCCCTTTCTCTCAATTTTGTTTCACTTGGAGACAAGCATGGATTGTAAAAGTGATCTTATGGTGAACAATATTATGAGATTTTTCTTTTCTTTTTAACTAAGTCCAATGATGTGATAGCCTTCCAATCCATGTAGCCAACTTCATGTAGTGGAATAGGACTATCACTGTTGCTGTTGTTGGTGGTGAGTGGAGACAAGCATGCAACTCTACTCACATCTAGAAGTAAAAGAAAGGCACATGGGGATATAAAGAATCATTGTGGACCAACTTTCCTAGTTTCTTTCAAGTACATTATTTCTACAAACTTGTATATATTCTTATTAATACTTGAGAATTTCATAAGAACATCAATGACTCTCTCATCATCCCTTTTGGATGCTCTTCCTTTACAAGGAAGTCATAGAGCTACATTGCATCTAACAAATAATGAAGCAAAATTATCTTTTCAATATAAACATTCAGCTGTCTATATTAGCAGTCCTTCAATGTAAGGTATATCTGTGTCAGGAAGCCATGTATTTCCCAAAGTAAAGTTCAGGACTGTGAAGTTCCAAGCTTGAGTAGCATTCAACAGAAAGTAACCAGGCCATTGTACTCTACTGCTAGTGTTAGAACCAGGTCCATAGTTGTTAAACTCACCATAAAAGAGGGTGTCTAACCCAACTGTGCCATTCCACTCTAACCACCCCGCAGGTTGAATAACATTTCCAATATATGACTGCAGGTAGACGGTCCTTGAATACACCTTCCATGGCCGGCCTAAGTAACTTGCTGTAGAATTCAAGTCCATAGCTAAGTCTGGTGCAGCATCAATGGTGCAGTTTTGGATTGAAATGCCAGTGTTCTGATTAGGATCATTTCTTCCTTGTGCTGTCACAGCATTCTTCTGGGTTGGCAATGGTTTTCTGGCATAGATCTTACTGTTTTGGAAGACCACGGCTGCATTGCCGAAAATGAAGTCCACAGTGCCATAGATTTCACATTCCCTGTAGAATTGCCTCAAAGAGTGAACATAGAGAGTGTCTTGATATCCTTCAAAACTGCAACGGTAGAATGTAGAGAGGTCAGCATTGTTCCTCACTGCCACTGCTTGGTGTTTTTCAGGTCCAGCTGTGTTTCTAAATGTAACATCCACTGCTATAAACCTTTCTCCAGAAACAGCTGCATTCAACACAAGCAAATATTCTATTGATTAGTATTAAGAAGTGGACTTTAAGCCTAACTCAAACTCATAAAACCGGCTTACAATGTAAAACTATATATTACGGGTGGTTTGATAGCAGGTGTTCTGATAAGTCTAACAAACAATTGCTAGAATAGGTTCGAAATGGTTCTGATACCATATTAAGAAGTGGACTTTAAGCCTAACTCAACCTCATAAAACCGGCTTATAAGGCAAGGTTTGCATCACTTGTATACTATAAAATGTCCTAATTTCTAGTCGATGAGATCTCCAACAATTAGGCTAAATTTTAACAAAAAGGACAGTGATTAACGTTAATGGATTTTTCAGCAGAAGATTCCACCATATAATTGATGCTAAAGCATTCATGATACTAATTCAAAAGCTGATGGTGTTAACTGTTGAGTGAATCTCAGTAAAAGAAAAATTCCTGATGACACTTGACTTGCTATTATATTATGACAAGTAAAAACTAGTCTTTGCAAATGAGAAGAGCTAGAAAGAATAAAGGTGTTACCAAATGTGGAAGAATTGAAAGTTGTCCAACCATCTATGACACTATGGTTCCCTGTGATGATAGTCTTATTAATACCATCTCCAACAAGCAATATATTCTTCTTTTCTTTGGGAATTACTACATATTCTTCATAGATTCCCTCCCTAACATACACAAGGAAATATCCATCTTCAGGCTTTGTGTTATTGGGTGCAGCAGCAATAGCCTCTCCAATGGAAGTGTAATTGTCCATTCCATGAGAACTCACAAACACAAAATCATGTAATAAAATTCCTTGGCTTCCGCTTTCTTTAAGATTCCTTCCAGCTCTGCTGCAATTGGATAACTTGGTGCAACTATACTTTGTGCGAAGAAGCTGCAACAATATAACATTCACTATTTAGGCTTTCACTTGACACTTTATGCTTTCAATATACATGGTGGAATAACTAATTTTAACCATGCATAATTAAGTGATGTTTCTGACTAGAGATAAGTAAATTTTATAGTATATAAGTAGGTGCAAATTTCACATTGTAAATTGGTTGATTTTAGAAGGTTGAGTTAAACTTAAAGTCCAATATGATATCAGAGTCATTTAAAGTCTAAGAGTATTTCGAACTATTTGATTTGGTTGCAAGTGATACACAATAATTCAAAATAATCTTATATGTTTATGGTTGTAAAAAGGGCCAGTAAGTATGAAGAAATTTTCTCTTATGAACTGTGGTAACAACTAAGAATCTTTGTTGATGAATTGATCTGCAAAATCTAAACAACTTGACACTAATATAAGGTATACACAATGAGATGTAGCAAAAAATGCAGATTTCACGTGCATGGAGTGGTGCAAATGGTGGAAACAAGAAAGACTTCACGTGAACGATCATGAGATTGTTAAATTATGTCAAAGCATTCATGTCAAAAACAGAGGAAAACAGAGCCTACTTCTTTGACCTATAGTCATCACATTAAAGCATCATGCATGTAGTTGACTTGACCCATCATTGCTTTTTATCATCAAGCTGTTCATCTTAGAAGTTGAAATTAGCCAAGTCAGGAAATATATATATATATATATGCATGCATGTATCTAATATAATAAAGGATTATTTGATTTGAGAAACCCAATAATAATAAATAAAATAATGTTTAACATTATGTTAAGATTTGAGTTTAATTCAATAAAAATGAAGAAATATAAGTTGAGTTTAATTCAATGAGTTAAAAATTACTATATTTTTTAACTAGACAAAAAATAATGTTAAACATAGTTTGAATGTTTGAATAAAGATTAAAAACATTCATATTTGCTTAATTTTCAAGTAATACCAAAAAGTAAAAAAGTAGTAAAGATTTGATTCTGCTAGAAGCAAGCTTTACTGTGTTTGGTTCAGATGATGCAATGAACCAAAAGTTGGCACCAGCCATAGATCATAAATGCTTCTCCTTGCAGATAAAAATAAACCTAACTTGGACAAAACTAATATACACTTACCTATCATGAAAAAAGACAAAAAAACATAGTTTGAAGTTTAGATGTGTCGGTGATACAAATGGTACACAACACAAACCACTTTAAAGTACTTCTGTCTCAAATATTTACACTCACCTCTATATTGTAATCATCTCCAACAAAATCAGAAAAAATCAGTTAAATGCACTATGATTTACTTGGAAGTGTAACTTTTTTCTCCAACCCAAACTAAGTGGTAACACAAAGTAGAACAAGTTAAGATAAATTTTAATATCACATTAGAAAATGAGTTTAAATTAACTTCAAATCCTAGTAAGTTGAGATTTGTCTCACTTGTATAATATACCATATATTAAAATTTGTATTAAAAAATGTACTTGCGTAATTTTACTTTATAAGAATGATTTACAAGTTTATAAGAGTGGTTTATAAAATGAGATTTACACTCATTTATCATTTATGTACGATAAAATATTATTTTTAGTTATTTTTTTTTATCTATTGTGTTTATAAATTATACATAATTTTGAGTAATAATTTAAAAAATTTCTCTAAAAATTAAAAAATAGTAACAGATGACCTGACGAGTTTAACAAATTTTTTATTAAGATAGGTTCTAAATGACTCTAATACTTATTAAGAAGTAATATACTATGAAATGTCTTTATCTCTAGTCAAGATAGGATTTTCAACACCATGAGATCACAAAATTAAAGTTGAGTGTGCAGAAGTATCCATTGGAAGACACAACAACACAGAAATACTTCCAAACTCATATTTTACACTATACTTATTATATTTTATGTTCTTATATTTTATGTTGTTACTGACTTGAGTGTCGGAGTATCTTTTGCAGTGGAACCAAAAAAGAAGAAGAAATATAGTGAAGAGAAAGAAGGATTACCTTGATGAGCTTCTCGAGTGGTTGCCTAACCTTGAAGGTGGGGGTGGGGAGTCCATGTTTGCGGGTCTTGCTTCTTCTGAGATTCTTGTCGAGAGCCTGAGTGACCAACCCAAGTGAGACACTGTACAACTGGGTGGCACCCTTGAGTGGCAGGGCAAGGGCATTGGCAATGCTGCTTTTGGTCACCACCAACCCATCATAGCAGGTGTACTGGTTGGTGGCCACAGCACTCAGATAGCTCTCCATCTTCTGAACCAGCTCAGAGTCTGAGTCTGAGGACCCTGCAGATTTCAGCTCCTCTGATATGGAGGCCAAGTACTCCACGTTCAGGTTGTTCAGGTCTCTGCAGTCAGCAAGGGATGCAACTTCTGCATGGTTCAGGGAAGAAGATGCTTGGTGGCGTTGCAGAAAGTCCTCAAACACCTTGGCCAGTTTCTGTGCTTGTTTGAGGCTTTGCTTGATGGAGAACTTGCCATAGCCATAAGGGTCAGAAGGGGATGCACGAATGGCTGTGAGAATGGAACGGCATAGTTTTGGATATAGTGTGGCTTTGCAAGCAGAAGAAGAAGAAGAAGAAGAAGAAGAAGAAGAAGAAGGTGGAGATTGAGCTGAGAGTGATGGAGCTAAGAGAAAGAAGAGAAAGAGAAGGAAAAAAGATGGTGAAGACATTGTAATGTCCAAGGTTTTAATGTTGTTGCTTGTGTCTGCGAATATATGTTTTGGCATGTGATGATGAGCATTTATATAGGCAATGGGGGTGAAGGAGAAATGAGAAATTATTGACTGCTTTCAATTGTTATGGGAAATGATAGTTTGAAAATATTGTGAGTTGTATGATTTTATTAATTTAAAAATAAATGGGCATTAATAAAAAGTAAATTTGTAATTAAATTATATGAAAAATATTAAAATAATAATTTAAGAGTCATAATGTAGTTGCATATAAAAAAGTAGAAATTGAAGTTGTCAATGTATTTTCCTCTTCTTAGATTAATTTTTGGAGTGAGATTTTTAAGATGAGATTTCTTATCTTACTAAATTTAATCTTATTATTATAAAATGGACTTATATATCATACAATTATTATAAAATTTTGTAACTTTAATATAAGTTAGGTATGTTGGGGAAAGAAAAATTATAATTTCTCAACTTAGGGAGTTGTAAGAACGCTCATGTGACACTTTTTAAAAAAAAAAATATATATATATATATATATATATTTATATAATGAAAAGTAAATTAATGATTAAAAGAACACTATTGGAAGTTATAGAGTGAGTGTTGGAAAAAATTGGATTATTGGTTCAATGTAAAAATAGGAATTGAAATTATAAACTTAATTAATAAATTGTTTAAATGGTTGGATTTTTCATATGAATTGAGAATGTCTCTTTTTTTGTTTCAATTTCTCAATTAGTTGGGTCTAATATATATTGACTATCGTTTATTTTATAAGAGTGAAAGAATATATACAAAAACATCTTCCAAATGATTAAATTAGTGTTCGAAATTCATTAATGGTAGATAATAAATATTATTTAATACATAATTTTAATCTGGAATGTGTATTTGTAGGATCAAATCGATTTTTGCATTGTGGATCAGGTTTAACACAAACTATCTAATTAATCTTAGTATCGAGTTCAGTAAACATAAATTATACAAATTAGACAACTTTAAACAACAGTTTAACTTGATATTTCAAAATGAATTCGAATAATTTTTTGCATGAGAGTCTGTCATATATACGACAGTTTAGGATTTAGAGTTTAGGTTAGGTAGTTATAAAAACATGACATAGAAGATAGAAGATAGAAGATACAGTGTTATGGGTTTGAGAAAGGAAACGTAAATGCGCGTGAGGAATTATTAAAGTTAGGAAGAAAGAGTGTCGGTGATGAGAGAAGAAAGGAACGTGCAAGGAAAGTCTCTAACTAATGCTAAGCTTAATTGCAGACACAGACATTGCATAGGTTGCTACTTCTAACCACATATGAAGGTACTTACATCTTTCTTCCATTTCTTCTGCACTTCCAATTATTACCATTTGGTACAACAACAAATACATTAACCAATTTCTTTACAATCACTTCATACAAAGCACATTGAACTTCATTTTTTATACCTTATTTTCTTATCAACAAACATCCTTATCAATTTACCAAACAAAGGTATTAAGTATGTTTTAAAATAATTTACAAATAAAACTTTTTTTCATAAATTAAAATTAGTTTATTTATCGTCAGAGGATCGAACGTTTCATGTACGAGTCGATATCTGATACTGAACGAACAACGCAAGTTCAGACATATTTATGATAATTAAATCGTACGAAAATTAGGTTGCAACGTAGGCTTTAATCAAGATTCAATAGTGAAAAGGTTCATCAGATACTGTAAATAGACACTACAATCAAAACAAAAGTACGTTATTATATCTATCGCACCCGAATGTCGAGTATTCACTTGAACATTAAAGAACTTTTTTTAGAAGTCTTTTTAACTGAAAGTCGAGCTCGAATGACCGAAGAAAAGAGGATGAGAGAGACCAATGAAAGAGATATATTTGTTCAACTGATAGATATTAGTATCTTAACCCTTTTTACCAGAACAATTTATAGTATAGTTTGTAAAAAAAAATCAATTTTTTTTTAATTATGCATGAGTTAAGTTAATTTTAATATATGGAGAAATTTTTTAATAGTTTCTACTTCAATTTTGTACTTTTTATTACCAAATATTTCTTCATATATTTTCAAAATGTTTATTTTAATAACATTTATGTATAAAACAACATTTGAAAAGATTAGAGAAAGTTTATTTTTAAAGTCAAAGAAACTAAAAAATAAAATTTAAATTTAAGAATTAAAAAAGAAAGCTAGTGAAACTTTGAAGATTTAAAATTTTTGTTTTACTCCCTGTTGTTTTGTTTTTGTTCCAAGCTTCGATGATGAATATAATAATAATAATAATAATATTACTATTATTACAACATTAACTTGAAAAACGTGTAGTGAAATATAGAATATTTGAGTTTGATATCTCTCACAAACATAGAGATTAATTTACTTGCTCCCTTTAATTTAAATTGAGTGATATTCGAGGGTTTTAATATAGTTTAAAAACAATAACAACTTCAAGACAATATTAATTCTATTTTAAATTGCTTAGTGTTTTAGTATTCATAAAAAATCGTGCTAACTTAGATTTTTTATTTTTAATAAAACTGTAAAGAAGTTATTCTAACTTTGACATCTAATACATCATATTATATAAATAGAAACTAAAAAAAAAAAATATTTTAGTAAGACATTTATTTATTTTAATCTATTTGTTGCTAAATAAAGTCAATTTCCTCAAAACATTTTTACTTCAATTTATATACAAACATTAGTTGTTGTCCTAAGATGATAATTGTATGTATTAAAGAAAACTTGAATGAAAAATTTAATATTTTATTAAAAATAAAAAGTCTCATTAATGTGATTTTTTTAATGCTCCTAACTCAAGTAAATTAAATAATATCTCTTATATTTTGTTCAAATTATTTTTACATGATTGGAGATCTCACATCGATTATGATAAATAAGAACATTTTATATTATATGAGTAGGTGCAAATCTCACTTTATAAATCAATTGTATAAGATTAAATTAGGTTTAAAGATCACTTCTTAATATGATATCAGAGTCATTAGAATCTATCTCAACGAGAATTTATTGGACTGATCAGGTCAATAGCTATCTAACCATTATCAAACATGATTTCTTAATATGATATCAGAGTCATTAGAATCTATCTCAACGAGAATTTATTAGACTGATCAGGTCAATAGCTATCTAACCATTATCAAACATGATTTCTTAATACGATATCAGAGTCATTAGAATCTATCTCAACAAGAATTTATTAGACTAATCAGGTCAATAGCTATCTAACCATTATCAAACATGATTTCTTAATATGATATCAGAGTCATTAGAATCTATCTCAACGAGAATTTATTAGACTGATCAGGTCAATCGTTATCTAACCATTATCAAACATGTACGAGTTGACAGTCTCGATCGTTAGGCGTTCACTTCCTAATATACATGTTTTAATTATTTTTGCAATTTTAATATAAAAAGTATGTTAATATAATGTTTTTGAAATGAATAAAAAGTTAGTGTAAAATTTAAAACATATAGGTGAACTTTGCAAATCTCAATTGAACAAGAGATAAGATGGGATTAAATTAAAGGTGATTAATGATTATGTGGATATATACATATATAGGTCCTAGAGAGCAAACAAAATAGAAAGTTGTTATACCATGCGCACTAAAAAGCACTTTTAGAAGTAAAAAAGTGCTTATTAGACAGATAAAAAACTTTATCTATCAATCATTTATAAAGGTTTGAATCAATATGACGTCAGAGATAGTTCAGCTTCTTCCTCAACTTTTCTATTGCAAACTTAAGTGCTTTTTTACTTCATTACTTTTTTATTTCTTCTATTTTAAGGAAGAACTTCTACCTTAACTACATTTATGCATTACCCTAAAGAAAGTATAAACACAAAGATAGAAAATTTCAAAGGCATGTAAAAGAGAATATAAAAAATATTAATATTCAACCATCATTGAATAATAACTAAATTTAGAAAAAAAAAATTTATTGTTATATTAACTAAATTAAAAAT
>Ga0123341_1005079_pt1 | contig 11669 bp, 7 predicted proteins | sample Turbeapinknodule_FD_89959 | JGI IMG/M metagenome (GOLD analysis project Ga0123341, IMG submission 89959) | Root nodule microbial communities of legume samples collected from Mexico - Turtle bean Mexico pink nodule | ecosystem: Host-associated > Plants > Roots > Nodule | place: Mexico: Nepantla... | reverse complement strand
ATTAATACTATTATTTGTGTAACGCAGAAATAATTATCTTAATATCTTAATAATTAGGTCATTTAATTTTGTTTATGTTTTAGTACCAAATTCTAAAGTGATATGGTATTTGATATGTATGCCATTATTTAATATAAAGTTTTAGTAATTCAAACGTAAAACTATACACATTACTTATAAAATTTAAAATATTTTAAAAGCCTAAGTAGTTGCATACATTGAAAAATAACTTAAAATGATTTTAGTTAAATTTGAATTAGTATATTAAAATTGTTATATGGAAGTGGATTTGATTCTTTTAAATAATTTTCTTTGATGAAGATTAGTATTGATAAAGTCAATGAAACTGGGCATCAAGAACATATTTAAAAATTAGATTTAATATGTTTAAATTAGTGTTAGCACTGTTTAAAATTTGTTTCCAATAACATGTCAGGGTGTTAGTCATATGAGTTCTATCCCAGCAATTAATATTTTCTAGCATTTGTGAAGTGCGGGATCTGAAGTTAATACAAAGATCAAATGGCACAATTTGAGAAATCTGAGTTACTGTATTCTACTGCATAATTTAAGAAATCCGAGTTACTGTATTCTACTGCATAATACACTAGTGTCGTAGTTGAAACGGCTAATTGCAATTCTTTTTATTATAGATTGATTGGTGGGTAACAGTCATCTGATGATTGTTCTAAATCTGAGATAACGAGTGATGGTTGACAAATAAACCTCAAAGTGAGGTAATTGGGTTGACGCCAGTTGGTTCACAGCGACTTATTAGAGAAGTTAACTCAACTACACTTTCGGTTGGGTTTATGTACTGTTGTAACCACTCAGTTCTACGATGTTTCATCATTCATAGATTTTTTAGTTAGTCTTATCAATTTCTGACATATACATGTTTTATTCATAATGAAAATTTAAAATAGTTCGATTAATTTGACAGGGTTATTTAAAAACAAAAATAAAAGTGAAGTCTTAGTTGTTGGAGTTAAATTTCCGACATTACCGCAAGCACCTTGGTTTCACACACCTGTAAAGAAGGAATAGGTTTTTGAATTGCCATTTGGTCCATAGGGCGTGTGTGAAACCAGCCGCATATGTTGATGATCTCCATTGTCCACTTCGTCACCACTACAACCACTTCTTCCTTTCTACCTTCATTTATATAATACATTACAATACTTTCTGAGTTCTTTAGTTTATCGTGTATGTCTTTTTTCGGAAACATTGTTGGAATTTCAGTCATTGACAACACCTTTGAACAAACTTGGAACCTTATTTAACTACATTGTGTTCTGAGTGAATAACGATAGAAATGATACTTGAATTTACGCAAAAACACAATACAAATATTTTCTAAAGAAACGTGCAATTTTTTATTTTGTGTGACTTAGGAAGAAAAACATAAACGCGAAAAAGTCCTGTATTTTTGTACTTGTAGGCACGCAAATTCCACGCAAAATCCATGCCCGGCCAGGACGGCATGGTTTTACCCGGAGTTTTTGAGAAACATATTAGTAATCGACTTTACTAAAAGAACAGTTATATGATGTTCGTACATCACATCCTCTCAGACCCAGTCAACAAGAGCATGGTGCACGGTACTTTATAAATTCAATTTGTTTTGGTTCCTTCTAGTTGGTTGGTAGCTTTAATTAGGCCATTAACTTCCACGCGAAGCTCGTTGTACTCCACTCAATCAAGATTCAAGTGCATTTTTATCTTCTACCTTATCCTTTTTTATCAATATTTCTGGATCCATACTCCACTGTTTAAGAGTTTTTTTTAACATTTTTTTGATAAATAAGACGACTATAAAACTACCATTTCATTCATATTATAATAATATATTAACATTCATTAATGATTAATGAGTTAAATGAAGTGACTATCTGATTATACTTTTTTTTGTTTAAATGATTTATAACTGTACCAAGTGTTCCCACTATTCTGGGATCTGAATTGAATAGCAATACAGATTATGGTTACCCACTACTCGTCTCTATGTCGGTTTCAAGAAAATGCATAAATTTATTATAACAAAAGTCTTTTACATACGCCAGCGGTGCAGTTTTTATTTTAGAAATTTTTGAGTTCCACTTTAAAGAGTTTAATGCATATGCAACAGTTTCGCCCCGGTAACTAATAATAAACAGAGTCATGTGATTTTTTAAGATAACATACAATTGGATAACAACACAAGTTTGTTTTATTGCTTTGCGTACTCTTTTTTCTGTTATACAAAACTAGACACATTCACAGTCATAAATCATCATCAAATTAATTAGATGGTTCAAATTTTACCTATTTTCAAGTTTTTGAAATAAAATATAAATCGGTTAGCTCATCCGTGAATGCAAAGAGTGCCCTTTAAACGTGATTTGGTCTTTCTTATCAAAGTGGCTACTATATTCTCAGAACTCACTTTCACTCATGCGGCAAGAATTTGTTTGCAGAGCGTGTACTTTAAAAGTTTGACTAAAGCCGATTATAAAAAAAAATACACTTGTTTCTTTTATATGTAGGAAACTACTCGGAAATTGCCTTTAGAAACCCTCTGACATGTTATATATGGAAGATAACCACCTTCTAGTTTTCAGAATGAAGTTCTTTCCTAGTATCTTTTAGGATTAATTAGTTATAGAACTTCTGCTTTTCTCTCAATCCACGATGAGCTCCATAAATCTTAAATATGATAGCAGCTCGTTTCTCATTGACATAACCTCCACTGTTAATTACACCATCAACATAGCCAAAAAGAGATGGCGTTTTGCTTACACAGCAATTTATTCTAGGCGAGTCATGCTTGCCTTGGCCAAAGAAGTCATATCAAAGAGAAATACGAACACCCATCCTTTCTCTAAACTCTTCCAAACCCAATCTTCAAGTCGCAGCAGTACTCTTGATATCATCGAGCCCCTGATTCCGCGTAATGGGACCAATCATTATTCTTTGGTTCCTGACGTTGACAAGGTCAGGATTGCTAGTATGGTTAAGGACAAAAACTTGTTAGCCTTTGCAGAGTTTGGAGGAGTTGAAGGTGTTGCAAACATTCTTGGAGCCATTCCAGAAAAGGGAATTACTGGCAGCCATGATGATGTTGCCAAACGTATTGAAGTATTTGGTTCGAACACTTACCAGAGGCCACCGCCTAAGTTTTTCATGAGCTTTGTAGTGGAAGCATTCAATGATACTACTATTCTGATCCTTCTTGTTTGCGCCGGTCTTTCCCTTGGTTTTGGCATAAAAGAACATGGCCCGGGGGAAGGCTGGTATGAAGGAGGGAGTATATTTCTAGCAGTGTTTCTGGTGGTGGTTGTGACTGCACTAAGCAACATCAGACAAGAGAGACAGTTTGACAAATTGTCTAAGATAAGCAACAACATCAAAGTAGAAGTTGTGAGAAATGGAAGGCCAGAGCAAATATCCATCTTTGATGTTGTTGTGGGAGATATTGCATCCCTTAAGATTGGTGACCAGATTCCAGCTGATGGACTGTTCTTGAGTGGCCATTCTTTGCTAGTGGATGAATCAAGTATGACAGGTGAGAGCGACCATGTAGAAATTGAGCCTTCAAAAAGCCCCTTCTTGCTGTCTGGTGCAAAAGTGGTGGATGGCTATGGTCAGATGCTAGTGACATCTGTGGGAACTAACACAGCATGGGGTGAAATGATGAGCTCCATATCGCGAGACACCAATGAAAGGACACCATTACAGGCTCGCCTTGATAAGTTAACCTCTTCTATTGGAAAGGTAGGCCTCACAGTTGCTTTTCTTGTTCTCATAGTCTTGTTAATTCGTTATTTCACTGGAAACACAAAAGATGATGATAGTGGGAAGACAGAGTTCCAGGGGAGTAAAACTGATATAAACGACATTTTCAATGCCGTAGTTAGGATTGTTGCTACTGCAGTGACTATTGTGGTGGTGGCAATCCCAGAGGGTCTTCCATTGGCTGTCACTCTCACTCTTGCTTACTCCATGAAAAGAATGATGGCAGACCAAGCAATGGTGAGGAAACTTTCTGCTTGCGAAACCATGGGGTCAGCTACAGTTATTTGCACGGATAAAACTGGTACCTTAACTTTGAATCAAATGAGAGTCACCAAGTTTTGGCTTGGCCTACAAAATGTTGTGGAAAATTTTTCCAATGCTATGGCCCCTAAAGTTCTTGAGTTATTCCAACAAGGAGTTGGCCTCAACACAACTGGCAGTATATATAAATCTTCATCAACATCTGAACATGAAATTTCTGGTAGCCCAACAGAGAAAGCTATACTCTTGTGGGCCGTGTCAGATTTAGGCATGGACATGGATAAACTGAAGCGCACATACGAAGTTCTCCATGTTGAAACGTTTAACTCTGAAAAGAAACGAAGTGGAGTCGCAATAAGGACGAAGACCAACAACACAGTTCACGTTCATTGGAAAGGGGCTGCAGAGATTATACTTGCAATGTGTTCACATTATATTGACAATGATGGCATGGAGAAGTCCCTTGATGAAGAAAGGAGTAAACTTGAAAATATAATTGAAGGCATGGCTGCTAGCAGCCTTAGATGTATTGCTTTTGCTCACATGCAGATTTCAGAAGATATTGATTATAACGATAAGGAGAAAGCACATCAAATCCTTAGAAAAGATGGCTTGACCTTGCTAGGTATTGTTGGCCTCAAGGATCCATGCCGACCCGACGTCAAGAAGGCTGTGGAAGCGTGTAAACTTGCAGGAGTTAGTATCAAGATGATCACAGGTGATAACATATTCACTGCAAAAGCAATAGCAACAGAATGCGGAATATTAGACTTTGATGGCCATGTGAGTGCGGGAGAAGTGGTGGAGGGTGTGGAATTTAGGAATTATTCTGAAGAAGAGAGAATGGAGAAAGTAGAGAAGATCCGCGTGATGGCAAGATCATCCCCTTTGGACAAACATTTAATGGTGCAATGCTTGAAAAAGAAAGGTCACGTTGTTGCAGTCACAGGAGATGGCACAAATGATGCACCTGCTTTGAAAGAAGCCGACATTGGACTTTCTATGGGGATCCAAGGAACTGAAGTTGCCAAGGAAAGTTCTGACATTGTTATCTTAGATGACAACTTCAGTTCTGTTGTCACTGTTTTAAGGTGGGGGCGATGTGTTTACAACAACATCCAAAAATTTATCCAGTTTCAACTAACCGTGAATGTTGCAGCTCTAGTGATCAATTTTATTGCGGCAGTTTCTTCGGGAGATGTTCCCCTAACAACTGTTCAACTATTATGGGTAAATCTCATTATGGATACTCTAGGAGCATTGGCACTGGCTACAGAAAGACCTACAAAGGAGTTATTGGAGAAAAAGCCAGTGGGTAGGACTGAACCTCTTATTACTAGTATTATGTGGAGAAACCTTTTAGCCCAAGCCTTGTATCAGATTGCTGTCCTATTGGTTTTACAATTCAATGGAAAGTCAATCTTCAATGTTAGAGAGGAGGTAAAGGATACTCTAATTTTTAATACTTTTGTTCTCTGCCAAGTATTCAACGAGTTCAACTCTAGAAGTATGGAGAAACTTAATGTGTTCCAAGGCCTTCACAGAAACCACTTGTTTCTTGGAATTGTGGGGATTACTCTTGTTCTTCAAGTTGTGATGGTGGAACTCTTAAGGAAGTTTGCTGATACAGAGCGATTAACATGGGAGCAATGGGGAATTTGTATTGGAATTGCAGCTGTGTCATGGCCAATTGCTTGGATTACAAAGCTCGTACCCGTTTCAGATAAACCGTTCTTCAGCCACGTTAAGTGGGTAAAATTATCGGTCTTCAAGATTAAGCATTATTTATAATTTTGCCTCGTCACTCGCTTCGGGGACCAAAAATCGCAAGCATCTTCAACACTCGAATATGCGATATTCGTGTATACGATGTATGGAAATTCAAGACCCCTTATGGTTAAAACATACGGGATCTTGAATTTCTATATCTCTTATACTTAAATATCATATATTTAAGAATGTGCAAGGTGCTTGGGATTTTATGGAATCTTAGCTAGCACCTTTATTTACTGTAGAAATTATTGGTATTAGTGTTAGTTATAAAATGCTGAATTGGGTGGGTGGAATTAAGATAGAGATGATATATTAAAGTTCGCACTCTTTGTTGTACCAAAAAAATATATAAACTATTTCATTTGTTCGTTAGGTTGTCACTCGTACCTTCATTTTTTGAAATATTAAAATCACCTTGATAGTATTGGGTGATTCCGGAATGAGGGTGTTCCATAAGTATGAAATGTTTTTAGAATAGAAAATTTGGAAAATAAAAAATCATTATGGAATATTCTTTTTAGAATATATTTTTTGATTTTTGGAATGGTGACCATGACCACATTGGCCAATCAAGTAGTATACCATGCTTCTAGGATGAACCGGGCTGTTAGGAGCTTCTCGGTCTCTGCTCTGACCGCAAGCCTTTTTTCTTCTCCATGATTTCTCTTCTTTTGCGTGATCGGGCGCGCTTCTTTGTAGACCGAAAGTCTGTGGGTTATGACTTCGGGGTTCACGCCTGGTACCTCAGAGGCTGTCCAGGCGAAAAGATCAACATTTTTCTTCAAAGCTTGATGTATGAGCTTGGTGTCATCTGCTGCCATTGTTGTGCCGATGCTGGTGTAGCGTTCTTTGTCGATGAGCGGGACATGATGCAACTCGTCCTTCGCTTCAAGCCTTGGTTCCACCTCTCGAGGGTCGAGATCGATCATGGCGACCGCATTCTCCGTTGGCCGCACATCTCTTCGGGGAGACCTTCCTCGTCCAGGCATCTTACGCTTGGGTGATCGACTGCCAATCACCTTCTGACGAGTGGGTTCCATTCTCAGGCTCTCTGCGTAGCACTTCCTTGCAATCTTCTGATCCACATGAATCGTCAAGATGTCGCCCGATAGGTGGCATCCTTGGCCGTGGCCACATAATTGACCTGGTGCACCGTGCGCAAATGCTTCTTCTTGGCGTTGTTTGAGCTATCTCCTTCAGCAAATCCACCAGCTATGGTGTTTATCACTTTGCGACCCCTCCTTCGGTCATCCTTTGGAGGGTCGTCCCTCCTCGTGCGTCGTTCCTGTCGCTAATCGTCCCCCCTCGCCCTTAGGGGTGTGTGGTCTTTTTTCTTTAATGTTTCTTCCCTACGCAGGGAACACCTCATAGTGCGACAACCTTGTACGAAGCGACGCAAGTGCCCGACCTGTATCAGCTTTTCTATGTTGTCTTTTAGGACCTGACACTCCTTGGTTGAATGACCGGTATTCTGATGATACCGACATTTCTTGATGCGGTCAGCATTATCGGCACTTAGGGCCCTTTTGGGTGGTGGCATCAGTTATGCGCTAAGGGCTTCTTGCAGAATTTTCCTTCGATTGGCATTGAGGGGTGTATACCGTAAGAACCGGGGGTCACGATTATCCCGCCTGGGGTCTCCTCGTCCAGACCTAGACTTCCCTTGCCGCTCCTTATCATCCTTTTTCTCACCACTTGGCTCTGCCCGAGCCTGGTTTCTGAATTCGTGCAACTCTTTCAGTTGCATGAACTTAGCGACTCGGCGCATAAGTTCATCCAAGCTTGCAACAGGTTGCATGCACAAGCTATCTACAAAAGGACCCGGTCGGAGGGTCGTGAGCATGTGGTGCATCGCCACATCAGGACTGAAATTTCGTATGCTCATGGTGACCTTCCCGAACCACTCGATGAATTTCCTCAACGATTCTCCCTTTTCTTAGCGGATGCTGACCATGGCGATGAACGTCAGGTGATGGGGCTGACTGGTAGCGAATTGGACGTCGAACTTAGCCACCAGCGTCTCGAAATTGTTAATAGAATTAGGAGGGGACTTCGTGAACCAGCTCAACGCACCTCCTTTCGGAGAAGTGGGAAAGACCCGACATAGGACCGCATCATCAAAGACTCATGTGAGTGGTATCCGCATCCATGTGCTCATTCGGGTCGGTCGTTCCATCGTAACGGTCCCTGTTGAACCCCTTCCACTTGTCCGATAGGGGGGCTTCCATGACAAAGTCAGTGAAAGGGTGGCGATGACCGGTCATTGCAATTCCGGTTTTGTTCAACGACTTGTTGGGGTGAGACTCACCATCCATCTCCAAGGTAAGGACCTTGTTCTTTGGTTCCCTCTCGGTCTGAGGACCGACAACAGTGGCGAAAGACCTACCGACCTGATTGGTCGGGTCCACAGACGATCCTCCCTCTACAAGCTTCTTCATTTCCTGGTTCTCTTTTCTGAGGTTCCTGATCTTATCCTCATTTCTCTTGGTGGTTTCTTCATGCGTTCTCTTCATCTTGACTAACTCTCTCTGCAAAGCCATCTGCATTGCCGCTTGATCCGCCTCTGACATCCTCTCGCTTGCCATGCTTCGGGTTAATACCATCTACCAATGTTTCTTCACACCTATCCTCTCGGCCTCACGGTGGGCACCAATTGTTCTCGAACGGGTGTTGGGGCCTAGAGAACGATTGCCTTGCTCCTCCACTCGGTCGGTCGTTGCCTCTCTTAGCTTTTTGCTTCTCATTCCTCCTCTCGGTCGTCTGTAGCACAGGCTGGGATGGTACCTGTAGAAGGCACTTCGATGATCAAATCAGTAAGGGTATCGACACTCGGTTGTCAGAGTACTGTAGATCATGACGTACCTGATTCTTGGAATCTGCACTATTTATATTACCTTTATGAGCCTTCGTTGGTGGGCTGGATTAGGAGGTTGGTTCCTGTTTAGGGTTGTGCTAAACAACTTTTAACTATGGATTAACCCTGCTGACTTGGTCAACCCATGGCTCGTCGTTATGGTCGATCGGCCACATGTCGTCGCGTAACCTTTTATCGTCAGGATTCTGACCGAATCAGTGAGTCGTCCGGTCGTGCCAGTACTCTGAAAATATTTTAGAAAAAATAATTCACAAGTTATTTTTAGGGGAGTAAACAGTCTTTTCCGAAAATGGTGTGGTGCAGGGAGAATTTTATTGGGAGCCCAGGGATAGAAATTACTATGGTATGTTGAGTCACATGCTTAATTGAAATTCCAGACGAACCACATAATGAAGGAGAAGGCAGAAGAAAGAAGAAACGGATTTCTTATGGGCACTATTGAAGACCCCATCTAAAGTTCAAATCAAATTTCATGCGTCTAACAAATATGTATGTATGCCACTGTCTTCAAATGTAGTTGCTAAACAAGCTATACGAAATTTGTAACTGTTGTTTTATTATCTAATCTTGGATTGGATGTTGCTCTGCATCTATTCGAAACAATTTTACCTCTTAAATTAAATAATTTGACAATATCATAAGGGAAGTACTATTTACAGATTTCTTGGAAAAGTTTTTAATATTAGGCAACTACAATCAAAGTTGCTTAAAGGCAGTGAATTACAAATTCTAATTTATTTATTTCACTAATCTTCTGAAATTAAAAAAGTTCCTTAACTTTACTAAATAAGCAGCGGCATTGAAATTACTATTTGAAGTTGAGAAGATCAGAAAATTATTCTTTCAACTTATTGTTTACAACCTTAAAGAAACATCAACAAATGACAACTTTTTTTTCTTTCATTAATATGATATAATTTGATACTGGCTAAAATCCACAATCTCGCATCATGTTGAGGAGGGTTTTTCGGACTCAAATTGTAATGAATTGTGTGTGAGTGTGTATGGGTACGTGTTTGTTAAAGATATAAAAAAAAGCTCACACATATATTGTGTTTAAAGGTAATTTATATAATTCACAATAATTCCTTCTTATTATATAACATTTTTAAAATGTATTATTTAAATTATTTAAAAGTTTTTTATTTATTTATAGAAGAAATAGTTTGTTTTGTTTTATGTAATCGTGTTTTAAAACTTTATCTTTGAAATGTTGAAAAGATTTATAGCATTGAAATACATTCTATAAATTCCAACGTGCTTAATTAAACATTATTCACAAATAATAACTATTAGCGAAGCAAATATTTTAGTATTTATAAAGAAAAACTTAATGATTATTATCTTGTCTTAAAATATATTATCTTTTCTACATAAAAAAATTATATATATATATATAAATAATGATTGCCAATAATTTTTCATTATTATTATCTGTATAGTTAATTGATAGTATTTTTAAATATATTTTATGCGTAAATATGTATTGTGGATTTCTATTTTTTTTTTTTTTGCAATAATGTCGAAGAATTCTCATATTCAACAAGTTATATTTATCTTGATTTTATTAAGGCAATAAGTAGTTTGATTTATTAAGATAATATCATACTTAAATTTATTAAGATAATAAGTGACTTTGATCACCTTAAAATTATTAAAGTAATAGGTTATTTAACATTGAAAGTTTGATTGTCATACATGTGTTATGAGTATAGTTTACAATGGTTCAAGATTTTATGTGAGGCTCTTGGCATCATTGATTAAAGGTTGAAGGGTTTATCTTGCTATACAACCTCATTCATTCTCTTTAGACTAAGTGACTATGTACTCTTAAAGAAATTGGGTCAATATACACAATGATGGTAAATCAACTAAATGCTCAATTCCTATATATTTCAGAAAACAAACTTAATTAAATAATATATTCAAACTAATTTCTAATAAATCCAACTTCGTGGATCATCTTAAGAAATATACAACCTGATTTTTTTTATTATGAAATTAAGACTACTGCAGTTTAAATAGGTAGTTACCTTGATCACATAATAAGTTTAATAGAGATAAATTTTAAATAAAATAAATAATAAAAAGTTACTAAACTAACACGTATTCCAGAAATTACCAAGAAATATGGCCAAAGGTTTAAATGTACTGGTATAGTAAAATCCACCCTTATTATGAATATTATTATTATTTAAATAGGAAAGTTAATAAAAACAGTAAAGAAGAGAAAGAGAGTACATAAAAGATAATTCGCATTAAGAAAAACACATTAGAAATTGAAGAGAATTTTTGAGAAAGTTTGTAAGTGATTTGGGGAATATAATAAATTTAAAAGAAATTATAAAATAATAAAGTTATAAAATGATCAAATTATGCTTATTATTATATATTCATTTTATGATTAAATAATAAATATTATTATTATTATTATTGTTTTTATCGAAAATGAATTCGGAAAGTGTAACTTCACGAGGACAAAGTGTTTATCTGAGAACGAGTTTTCAGCTGGTCTCCAATTAAATGGGAAAGTTCACCTAAAAAGACTCTCTCGTGCTTAAGTTAGTATAAGCATAAAAATGACAAGTTTTCAATTAAGAGTATGAGGAAGATAGATTATACTTGTACTTCCTACTTCTTGCTGGAGAGTGGGTATTTATAAATTGATTGGTGGTATCCAATGAGTGAATTGTCATGAGCCATTTGAAGTAGCCGCTTATCATTTCAGGCTCATTGATTAGGCTGTTTTATTCATGACAATAAAGACTTACTTAGGGAAGATATGTAGTTGCTCCGAACTCTTTGACATTCTCGACCTTAAGGCGGGTAGGTACAATTACTATTTTTTTTTTAAATTTTATTATTATTATTGTTTATTATTTATATTATTTTATGTCTATAAGTATCTTATTATTATTAGTATTTTATAAATTTATTATATGTTTATTTTTTTAATATATCATTATTATTTTATATAATTGTATAT
>Ga0123341_1005078_pt1 | contig 11669 bp, 7 predicted proteins | sample Turbeapinknodule_FD_89959 | JGI IMG/M metagenome (GOLD analysis project Ga0123341, IMG submission 89959) | Root nodule microbial communities of legume samples collected from Mexico - Turtle bean Mexico pink nodule | ecosystem: Host-associated > Plants > Roots > Nodule | place: Mexico: Nepantla... | reverse complement strand
GTTTAATTTAGTTCATTTAGTAAAAAAAATTATGAATGATATTCATCTATAAAATAATATTAAAAAATAATTCATCTATAAAATAATATTAAGAAAATAAATTTAAGTCGAGTTGAAGCATCCCTTTCTGGCCATGCAATGAGCTCCGATGTAACTCTAATAGGCATCACCAAGGCAAATTCTTATTGCACCCTCTTGGTTTCCACCTGCACATGGGGTGATGAAAAGACCATTTTATCCTTAATTAAAATAAATAAATAATCTTATTTTCATACGTCTTTCGTCTTTATTTGGCACCTCCTCTCCTCTTTCGAGTTTTTTTTTTTATTAGTTATGAACCTCATTATGGTTTATTGGTTTCAACTTACGCTTTTAACTCTTGAAAATCTCAAATATTTTATAATAATAGATCCATAATTTTTCAGAGTAATAATTTATTATTGATAAAAAAAAAATATTTAGTTTTAGAGTGTGATGAAGTTAAACATATTTTTCACAAGTCAGCACGAATATAGTCAAGGTTCTCTTTGTTTTCTATTATCCTGCATTAAATCGCATTTTGCAAGTTTTACCTTAAATACAGTTGTACTGTCCAAGACATGCTAGCAATTAGGCCGACCGAACAGGCCAAAAACGTAGCAGAATGGGCTCATACCCATTTCGGCCCACTTCTTGAAATGATGTGGGAAACAAGCAATCTCGCCACAACATAATCAAGACGTTTTTTACGCACAAAATTTCAACATCATATAAATGGCCCGCGTAATATCCCTGATTATATCGCATAAATGCTATAATTACTTGCACAATATTTCAGATTATATGACAGAATAATACTTCAATTTGTGTACATGATATTCATATTTTGAAGTACCCTCAACTCGCATCTTTACACTATATTCATTACATACACGGTATTTTGTGCTCTTATTGACTTGAGCGTCAGAGTATTTTCTACAAGTGAGGCTCCCTCATCCTTTGGATGTTGAATCACCATCGTCTGAAGGGAGACTGACTAAAGATCATCCAGAATCTGACCAACCTCAAGCCAGCAATAACAATAGTGTTTACAAAATTTCAATTGTTCAATTTTTTCCTATTAAACAAGTTTTGTTTCTTCAACTCAACTAAGAATTTATCACTTAAATCATTAACATTCTATGTCATATTTGAGTCTTGACAAGAAGTTCTTCTATGCATCATATGTTGAGCCATATACTACAACACCTTCATAGGTATACATGTCATTCTTCCTAACATGGATCCCCTTGCTACCTTCAACACTCCTAGTTTACTATTAAGACAATTTGTTTAATGGCAAGTGTACTAATCGCATATCTAGGAAGTAGTAAGTAATTATTGTTCTCCTAAATGACTTGACAATACACAACAATAACTACAATTGATAACTAATTTAGACAAAAAAATATATTTTTCATAAATTGTGTTAATATTTAAAATTACTAAAATCGTGCAAATACAAGTAATTTCTTAGTAGAATGAGCTTAAGTTTATGAGTCAACTCTTTGAGCATTTAATACACAAAATTTCATTCAAATTTAAACTCCATTCCTAGATACACTTGAAGAACCAAGGAGGAGAATGAAAGTCTTCAAGAAAGCTCTAGCAACCCACAAGTCTCCAAAATCAAGTCTCCCACTCGAACCAACAAAGAATTCTCTTATGTCAAAGAGTTAGGAAAAATAATCAAAGTGTCATGTCAGCAAAAGTGACGTCGAACACTAAATATTCCACATTAGGCACATGCAGGAAAAATTAAGAAATGTATATCCAAGAAGTGAAGCTAAATGCGAGTCATGTAATGCTCAACACATAGTACCACTGGGAGGTGTTGTCCGACCTATGGCACTTGTCTCTAGTGACAAGGGTTCCCATTTTCCTTCATAGTATTGGGCTTGATTCAAATGACACCCAAAATAAGTTATCTTTTATAAATATTTAAGTCGAGTTCTATAAATAAGTTATCTTGTTTTAGTAAAATTCTTGTTTGACTTGACATAAGTGTTTTATGTTCAATTGTTAGAAAAAAATAATAAGAATTAGAGGTATTAAATGAGAGTGATCAATACTCAATTACTTACAAAAAAAAGTATCAAAAGGAGGACTAAGTTAAAAGCTAAAATTATAAATAATTTTGTTAATGTGAGAATGACTAATAATAATGGTGAAAACTAACATTGTCACTTACCTTCAACACAGATTTCTTGTTTTCAAGCTCATTAAAAGATATAAGGTTATGTTTCAAGTTACGCACAAACCTAACTTTTTCCAACAATTTCTCGGTCCCATCATATAAATAAAACTTAATGGTTCAAACTCCTGTTATTTATAGAACTTGTTATTACCAAGAAAAAATGAACATCCTTCAAGTTCTGGAAACTCCTAGATTCATATACGGTTAGGTGTCATGTGGAATGAGCATTTAACAATCATTAGTATTGCTCAACACCATAAAGACTTATGATGATTCATAACCATTTTATACTAGATTTGCTTCACCAGATGTTAGATTGTCTATCAAATCTAGACAATTTATCCAAATTGTTAATCTTCTTATGTCTCCTTAGATAGAACTTTCTAGTTTGAATCTCCTTCTTGCAATGGAAACATCTAATAGACGATGCACTCCACCATTAAGTGACCTAAACTTTGATCTCCTTCTACCTCCTTTGATATCACTAATATATGTTCTTCCTCTTACTACAATTCAAGGTCATCTCCAAAACTAAATGCCTTAACATCAAACATTTCATTTAACTCCTTCAGACTCAGAGTTGTCTAAACCTCCTCAAGAGAGAGTCTCTCTTACATACAACAAGGTTTCCTTGAAATGATCATATATCTTAGTCAATGAACATAGGAATAACAACGTCTAAATCATCAATTTAAATGTTAATATTCTTCAAATCAAGAATTAAATTATTGAATTCATCACATTGTTAGGTAATTGTCTTTTCACTACTCATCTTGTATGACTACAAAGACTTTGTCATATATCGGCCTTCAAGTTTCATCCATAGTCTCTTTGTGGTCTTCTTCTATGATACTGGTCTCAACACCTTGTCACTAAAGCTAAGAACAATCATGTTGTGAACCTTTGTTAACAACTTTTTTCTTATCCTTTTTTGCCATTACAACATCAAGTTTAGATTCACCTTCTAGAGCTTTAAGGAGGTCTTGCTAAACCAAAAGCACGCATCTTCAACCACCACAATCCAAAATCATTCAAATTAGTGAATTTCTCATCCTCATACTTTGTGAATGTCATGATGATTGAATATCACTTTCATCACACCAAAAGCTTTTACTATGTTAACAATAATCCAATAACAGAGAATTGACAAATATAATCGATAGAAGTTAAACAAAAAAGAGAAGTCACTTTGCATAAATATTACAACTCAGTTTCTCTCTGACTAAACTCTTGCTCAACCTTCATAATTTCCTGTTTTTACAATTAAACACAAAACCCTTAGTTGATCTCAATTGTCATAAGTTACTATCTATACAACATAACTGACTTCCATGAAATGCACCTTAACTATTGAAGAAACATATGAACAACATTCCTCGTTCTTGAAAAACTAGAAAACTAAAAACTATTTCAAATAATATTAATCTCAGTAAAAACTAGACATTCTAAATGATCTAGAAACATCAATAAAATTTTAATGAACAAATTTTCACAACATTTATTCCATTCTCATTGAATTCATTCCAAAGATGTAGTTTCTTCAAACATTAAGTTACATAATTTAATTTTAGTACATCAAAGTCAAAATTATTCTGTTTTTTTTTTATTTCTTCCCCTATCGAGTGTTTCATTAATTTTTGTATACAAACAAAATTAATTTTCTGGTAACAAATATTTGCCATAATGTTAAAAGGTCAAGAGTTGCTGCTTGAATGGATATTCATTACTGGCTAGGTTGTGTAATCTTAAGTTAAAGTTTGTCTGAGCAGACAGCACTGATTATTTCCGTCACATTTGTAGTATGGCACCACTTAAAAACATCAGGATTAAATGACTAATCGTGCCAGAATACCATTTGTCTACGAGATAATTTTTTCTTCTGATCCAAATAAATGGTGGACTATCATACAGCAATCTAATTCATAACTATTATAATTGTCAGGTGCCGCAAAGTCCAATGACCAGACGGACTTGGTAATTCTCTAAAGAAGCTTTCATAAAAACAGTGAATGCCTTTCCAACAACACTGTATCAACAGCACCAGGTAATAATTAGGTGAAATCATAGCACACTGTATTAAACATTATGAAAACATACCGTAATCCAACCTCTTCAGTACAACCATGATAATTGATACATGTTCATTCATATTTTTTTATAAAATTTTGGGATTCTCGCTGTAATAATTTTACTAAAACCCAGGGCTTAGTTACCTCACTAAGAAAAGGGAAAAACAAATAAAAATGCATTTCTATGAAAGACCTCTCCACATTAAAGGAAAAACAGAAACATAAGCAGGTCACTTATCCGCTGCCAGATTATTTGTGCTTTGACTTGTCGGCAAACACTTCTGTGTAACATATTGGGCATGCCTGAAAAAATAAGCCCAAAAGGAAAAGTAAAAGGATATCAGCAGGTGAAAATTAGCACTAAAAGCACTTAATGAGTTCATTATAAATTGGTAAACATCTTACCTTATTGATGCTAAGCCACCTGTTACCACAACTAGCATGATAAAGATGTTTACATGGCAAGGTGATACGCTTGTCCCCTCTTTTATATTCCATCTGGCAAATCACACATCTAAACAAGAATATCGAGTCAGATCAATTAGCTAGAAGAACGCATATTATAACTTTAAAACACACAATAGACATGATACACGTAGGTTTTAAGTCAAGTCCCGTCTGGACGTGTTTCCATTTCCAAATTATATTGCCGGATGATAGATTGCTATACGATAGTCCACCATTTATTCACTTTATTTTACACAGACTTCGTTCTCATTTACATATCATGCCAGACAAAATTCTTTGATAAGCTTAGTAGCAACAATCTAAAATTCCTGAAGATCAAAATGGACCAAGAAATACAAATGTTTGATGATAATTACTCAATCAAGAACAAGTGGAGTTCAAGAATAATAAGCAGAAACAAGGATTTTGAAAGCTAACTTGACAAAAAATTATATAATAAATCATAGTAGAAGAAAAACGACAATTGCATTAAAACAGTGTCCATAAACCAAATATTACCTCTCACCCCGTGACTTCTTCCTCAAGAAGAACCCACATTTGAACTTCGACACTGGGAGTGAGGAGATCTGTTCATGGGTGAGACCGCGGCTCTGAGTTCCAACAGCTTCACCTAATTCAAGTAGTTCCTGCAATAAATGATATACAAAATGATGTTGAAAATAATAAACTCAAATATAAGGAGTGTATTACTTCCACCATTTTTCTAATTGCTATCTATACAGATGTTCACATACTATAATGATCTGAGACAATTTTCTATCATAAATGTTACCTTGTTTAGCTTTTACGAATTGCAATTATAATATGCAATGCAATCAGCTCATAAGGACACATAATTAACTTGAGAATTTTATGAAATGATTTGACCAACCAGTACTTTCCAAGAGTAACAATCAATCTCCATGTAAAATAATGTGTACCGTGAAGCATAAAATAACCGAAGACATAAAACAAATGAGTAACCAAGGTACGATTCCTTAGTCAAATAATTACAATATTGACTTTGTATATATCTTGAAGATTGACTCCAAAGTAATCAAATATATAGTAGCTGTACTTAGGAAACACTATATAATGCCTAGAAATAGAAGGAATCTGGGACTTTCAATCCAACCTCATAGGTCATGTTGTCGGGATCAATATTGTCTTGCCAAATGACCTGCAAAATTTCACAAAATGCCTAGTCAGATAACCATTTATTGTGCTTCAAATTGATGAATGGCTAAAGGTAACTGTATAAACTTCTTAGATGTTCGTATTAAACCATTTCAGGCACCAGGAATTTTGACGGAAAATACCTGATAATCGCTTGAATTACTATGATGTCTTCGAGGACCTGAACAAAATGAGACAATTGGTTAAATTGTGAGCAAAGATTTTATATGCAGGATGAAAGGACACAACTATCAAATGACAGATCTGCAAAAGGGGATTTGCATGGATATAAATCAAGAGGCAATTAACAGAATCTGCTGCCTTATCTTTGGAGTTAGGCTTTAAAAAAGTCCTACCATATTATTGAAGGGCAAGACCTACCATGTCTGGATGGCTAACAGCACAGGACTGCTCATTTAACTGATTTGTTTCTGTCTTTAAGAAGTTGAGCAAAGCATTGATAAAGGACCAGAGACAGATCCAAGGAGGCGAGTCTCAATTGTTTATTTAAAATTTGTATGTTGTGTAACTAATGTTTATCAGACTTTTGTCTCTAATACTCAGTGTCACACTTTTATCACATCAAATTTTAGACTCGTTATAGTGTTACTTCTACATGTGTCCAGGTACCCCCTTAGATGTTCTATACATGTGTCCCCATAGAGGACCCAAGTTCATATTTTCCTTGCAACAATAGTTAAAAGTTTCAGCATTTTCCTTCTAAGCAAAAAAGACAGGATGAAGATTAATAAAGAGTAGTAGAGGAAATGTGAAAATTAAATTAGTAGTCTACAATTGACAGATATCCACAGTCTAGTTCTGGAAAAAATCAGCTAAATTATGGTTAATCCTAAGGATCGTATAAAGTGCTTATGATTATGGCATTGAGATGACTGAATTAATTACTGTACTTTAACAATCAGTGAAGTTTCTTAAACATTATGATGCTCACAAAAAGAATCAAGGTATTATGATGCTCACAAAAAGAATCAAGATGTAGCAGTATGAAGTGAGCAGCAATGCACTTTTAGGAACTTACATATATGCCCAAAAACTGCCGTTCATCACCAAGTTATTTACAAAATATTTTCAGAAGAAAATCACAAACGTACATTCAATAGAATTGTCTCGTGTGTCAGTGTTTCCGCCTTCAACCCATTCTGTGCTTACTGCTGCTGTCTGTTCATTCATTGTCAATGAGTTCTCTGAAGGTCTCCTATACTCATCCACCAGTGGTTCGTGATGATTTACCTCATAACCATGACTGTAACGATAGTACGATGAATTATCAGGTTCAGATAGTCCAAACTTGTAAAAGCTTGAATTTGAAGGGTATGAACTCTCCTGCATATGTGACGGAATGTTATAACTTTATGGAATGTTATGAATTTCTCAACATTGATATTTAAAGAACAACAAAGTTTCGGATAAAATAGTGAAAAACAGCTGCAGAAGCAGATCTACGTTAACAAAACTAAGAACAACTTCCATCAAAATGAGGCTTACATAGAATACTTAAACAGGATATAAATGACAATTTTTGCTGGCACCTGAGCATGTGATGCACCAGAAAAAATGAAGTTGACATGTTCATAGGTAAGACCTTCAAAATATTCGATAAAGCTTCCTGCTGTATTATAGGGATAGCTAATGCTATTGTAATGGACATCCATGTGTGGGTTCCAACTCATTTTGAATCCTTTCTGCCAGACAAGTAATCTGCAGTCTGCAAAGTGAATTAAGAGAAAATTAAGTTACAACAATCAGTGCAAAGACAATGAAGCACAAGAACGCAACAAAAAAAGAAAAGCTTCAGCACTAACTTCAATGTATATATACAAATCTATTCCTCAATCTTAACAGATTCACCAAGGCAGATTTGTCAACAAAAGTTGAAATAATGAACACAAGACCATCCGCCTCATATGATTCAGCTACTCCTAAAATGCAAACCTGCAAAAAAGCAAATCACACAGATGTTGTGAGGGCAATTCCAGTAATTCCACCAATTATGTTTTTTTAGTAATTGCTTAAATCCATTCAGTCAAAAAGAAAGAGTAATCCAGAATGCCTAATCTAGAATTTTATATCAGGAATAAAGAATTTTCAGAAATAACAAATGCAGTCAAAAAATGAGTAAAAATTTGAAAAGGCATTAATACCAAAGTTTACAAAAAAAAATTAGCCAGTAATCAGCCATAACAATAATGTAATTATACCCAACTGAGATTCACTGTTTCTTATGAGATGATCAGAATAATGCAGCCTAAGATCAAATAAAAAGTAAAAAAACAAAGTATGCCAGAGATCTCGGGAAGAAAAGAAGATTCAATGACGAGGATAAGAAGCAAGAGAGAGAGGGAGAGGAAATTTGTCCTCGCATCTGAACCTATGATTTAGCCTTAGCCAATAAAAATTCAAACATCGCAATGAGGGTGTATTCCTAAACAAACTAGCAATCCTTTAGTTCTATTTATTTTAATTTGGTTAGAATCCAAACAAGGCACAAAAACCCAAAGGAGTAGAACAGTTGGTTAGAGAGAAGCAGAATCACATGAAGTGCGCAATCGAGACAGAAGAATCTCGCAGCTTCGGAGATCGCAAGCCCAGAGGGAAATGTACGGACGAAAACAACAAAAACTAGGAGTAGAAAGATGAGAGATGAAAATCGATTTAAAAAAATGGTATGAGAAGAAGGAACAGAGAGAGAGAGAAGGATTGGATTCGAAAGGTGAAATTGAAGGAAGAGACTGACCTAGAGCTTCTTCGCTTTTTGCGAGATGAGTGATAATGGCGAAATGGCTTCTTCACTCTTCATTTTGTAACTCACTCCTCTCTCTCTCTGTCTCTCTCTCTCTCTCTCTGCCTTTTAGGCACTGCTCTGGAGCTGGTTTCACCTACACGCAAACTCCGTTAGATAGACCATGATCAGCTGCATCGCACCTTTTCACCAAACGTTACGCATTTTTTATTTTTATTTTTATTTTCATTTTATTTTTCCTATCCCTGATAACTGGACAAAACGATTAGGTAGGTAGATGAAGCAAAACAGTATTTTTCACAACTGACACTCTCATATATTTTAGGTATTATTGAAGTTTTAAGGCTTTCTTTAGTGGAATTATATATGAAAAAATCATTACATTTAAGTGAATTATAAAAAAGATTAAATAAAATGTAATAATATAATTTTTATCTTTTGATATAAAACAAATAAAAGACGTCTTTGATATTTCGTTTTCAATTATCCTAATAAAGAAGTACAGCATCGAGTGGGGGCTTTTTTATTACTCTATCACATTCTATTTTATATAAAAATTTCTCGAAAATCAAATAATATTGTTTTTATTTCTCTTAGTGTAATTTAACGTGTTCTAAACGTGATTAGCATATATAATTAGTTATTTGTTTTATGAAATAAAGTAAATTAAGTGGAATTAGTGTAATTCTTGCTTGGTGAATAAGAGAAGCATCAAAGAGAAATGGATAGAAAGAGGTTTTTGTTTTGATTATTTTAATATTAAAGAGGAGAGTACGAAATCCTTGAGGTTGTTTGATAGGGACAACCTTAGTTGTTGGCCAATGTTTAGAAATTGAATCATGTGAAACATAAAAATGGTTGAAGAGAGGTGGCCAAACAAAACTCATCCGATTAAGTTGGTATCAGTTATGGTTAGTTAGCAATCAACTATATTTCTTTACCATGTTAAAAATAAATAAAAAACTATATCACCTTTTCTTAATGAAGTACCATTTCAAACATAAAAAAAAAATATTTAGAAATATTTTGTAGGTATTAACATTGACCATTAACATAAATTAATGAGAATATAACAACTTTAACATTGAATTTAATAATTATAATTTTAGTCAAATAATGTTAAGACAGTTATTTATGTAAATTTTCTTTCGACCATTATTATTATTACCAAGCCTTTAAAAGAACGTGTTTAAATTTTTACAGGACGAAAATAGGAAAAAATTATTTAGAGATATATTTAATATTTAAAATATTTTATATAGACGTGAAATATAATTTTTATTATTTTAAAAATAGTATTAAATGATGTAGTATTTCAAATTATGAAGTTCGGACACTCCTCTTAAATGGCGTGTCGGTGTCCGATAGATACTTGTATCGGACACCGACACTCGTATGACCTGTAAGACACGTATCCGTGAAGTGTCCAATTCAAAAAGGTATTTGTTAGATTTCTGATAATTCTAGTACGGTTTTAAACAATTTTAAAAAGAAAAAATACATTAATTTTCTAAAAATTCAAATTTTATTGTATAAATTGTTATTATGATTATAAAAGTAAGAAACAAATCCTTGTGAACCAGTAATGAAAAACATCTTTCTGTTCCAAAAAATAATCTGGAACTTGTGCACATAAATCTTTATTGTCAATTTATATAATTCATAATTATATAATATATAGATTCGTATCCCTGTATCCTACATTTTAGAGATTTTACGTATTTCCGTGTCCATATTCGTGTCATATAAGTATTCGTGTCAGTGTATGTGCTACATATATTTCAAAACATAATTTATCAACATCAATCATTTTTACAAAATTACTTTCTAAAATATTTAAAAACCTATCAATCTAAAATAAATTATATAGGCCTTTTTTTCATTTTTCACAAAATACATAACTTTAACAAGAGCAATTATCTTTCACTGTTCTGGAAAATGAAAGAAAAAACAGGGAAAAACTAGGAAACATAAAGAATGGAAGCTCAGAGGGAGTTAGCACGTGTTATGATACAGTTTTTCTTTTCCAGGAAGATGAAGATGATCATTCTTTTCAAACGTTATTCTAGATTTAGCTTGTTGAAGACTAAAATAGAAGTGATAGTAATTTAGTTGTTATTTTTAAAATAGTAATTGATTTATGATTAGTTGTATCAAATCAAGGAGGAGTTTTTTTATTATCATCATATTATTTTTATTATTTTTCAACTTCTAATTATTTTAAAAGTTAAAACAAACACATAAAAACTATTATTATTTTTAAAAAATGGATGAATTATTGAAAAAAAAAACTTAAACATGGGGTCCTTAACTTATTATGATAAATTAAGTGCATAAGACACCTTCAGCTGCTAACTATGTTTGGATTATCATTCTAAGTATTCAAAAATATGATTAAAACAAAATTTGCAAAAAAGTACTTACTAGTGATATACTTTAGGATTTAGGTTTTTCTCAACCAAAATTCTTCATGGGTATTATTATGTTATATATTAAGAATCCAAAACCACTTTGCTTCTCGTATATTAATTTATTAGAATTTCTATATTCTTTAAACCCACTAGATTCCTATTGATAGAGAATTTCGATATAAATAATTAACTATCCCGTTTAAAACAACTTAATCCATAATCTTGAATCATAAAAAAATATATAAAGTTTATCAAATAAAACCAACAATAATTTGAAATTTTATAATTTATCGGAAAATATTATATTTGGCTATAAATGTATGTAACAAAATATTAATTACTCGTGTAAATTATGATATTTTATACTGCATTTTATGTTTGACAAAAAATAGCTTAAAATTTATATGGTAGCTCCAAAGATTACTAAAAGTTGGAAATTGATAACTTGAATTTTTTTAACTAATTTATTGAATTATAAATTGATAGCATGAAAATTTTTAAACTCGTTTATAAAGTTATACGTATTTAATAAATGTTTCTGATAAATGTGAAATAAAATATAAATGGCTACGTTTAAATAGTATTTTTAT
>Ga0123341_1005077_pt1 | contig 11671 bp, 12 predicted proteins | sample Turbeapinknodule_FD_89959 | JGI IMG/M metagenome (GOLD analysis project Ga0123341, IMG submission 89959) | Root nodule microbial communities of legume samples collected from Mexico - Turtle bean Mexico pink nodule | ecosystem: Host-associated > Plants > Roots > Nodule | place: Mexico: Nepantla... | reverse complement strand
TTCTATTATTGTTAAATAGTTTTTAAATTGATATCTAATTAGCAACCAATGTTTTAGATACCAAATTTAGAAACTAAATAATTGGTAGTTAAAACATTGGTTGCTAATTAGATATCAATTTAGAAACTATTTAACTACAATAGAAACTAATTTAGAAACCAATTTTTCTTTTAGTTTCTAAAATGGTCTCTAATTTAGTTACTATTGCAACTAATTATTTTGATCTCTAAAAATTAGTTTCTATTTGATGATTTTCTTGTAGTGTAGATAAGCTTTGATGAGAAGAGAAGAAGGAAAAAATGGGGGTGTGAGAAAATGAAGAAGGATTTTGCTAAGTTGGACATTGAGAGTGAAATAGAAAGAAAAGTGAAGTCAAAAATAGCAGCTACACCCCTACACATGCTCAAGCAGAGAATGGGCTTAAAGTTTGCATCAAACATCACTCTTTCACAACCTTGTTATTTTTGCTACTAAAGAAATACACTCACACCACTTATGAAGGCTATTATTAAAGTACATATCTACCTATACACTTCATAATTCATGTATCATCATTGTCTCTCTCATATCAACCTATATCATATACTACTTTTGGAACATAACACATTCATTTATTTAAGTCACACTGAGATGAAATCAGAGCATGCACTTTCCTTGTGGACTGCAAACACTTTTGTAGTATATGGATCATAATACATTAACAATCTCAACTTTTTATACAACCACATTATAACTACTAATATTTTAATATTTTTTTATATCATTCAATTACAAATTTATCATTTATTATATATATTTATTTCTAAACCCATGATATCAAGGTTGTATACAACTCAAAAAGTTGTCAAACTATCATTTTCCACTCTGTATTAAAAATCTAATGGAATGGAATGTTGAGTGAGTGTTGTCCTATCCGGAATTAGTGGATCAAATGACCGACAAGACGAAAGATCACACGATCTCTCGACCAAGGTCACAAAGCGGAAATCTTATTATTTAATTAGATTAAGCTAAATTAGGGATTGCAAAATATTATTAAAGATTTATTGGACTTGAGTCAACGTTATTAAAAAAGAAGACTCAATAAAAAGCTATAAATAGAAGAAGACTCTCGTAGTAAAAGATAATGAGTGTTCTAGTTCTAAACCTAAAACACATCTACACCTCTGACTTGAGTGCGTTGTTAGTTCACCATTCAGACTTACGGATGTATAGCGGGAGAAGACAAGAGATGCGAGATACTTGGCAGAAGGCAGAAGATACTTGATAGGAGATATTCGATACTTGATAGGAAATATTTGATTTCTTGTATAGTAAGAAGGATGTAAATTTGTTCCATTTCACTAAAAAGTTACCGATGAAGGATAAAATTACCCCTTTTGGAAAAGGAGGGAAGTGGTGGAGCCATGATTTAACAGTGGAGAAGGCCGCAAAAAGAGTATTATATAAATGAGTGTTAGCACCCTTTCATCTCCATGACCACTTCACTTTCACATTCTGAAAGACACTTCACCAACAAGTTTGAACCACCAATCACCATCATCATGGCTAGACCCCAACAACGCTATCGTGGTGTCCGCCAGAGGCACTGGGGCTCTTGGGTCTCTGAAATTCGTCACCCTCTTTTGTAATACTCACTCTTTCTCCTTCAATCTTCCCAAATAACTCTTTTTGATCATTTTTACCTTTATTTTTATTGTGTTGGAGATTCAGAACATATTTAATTGCATATAATTGCGTACAAATTTCACATTAGTCCTAAAGTACAATTCTTAATATTTTGTCTGTTGGTTTTTCTAGGAAGACTAGAATATGGTTGGGAACGTTTGAATTAGCAGAAGATGCAGCCAGAGCATACGATGAAGCAGCAAGGTTAATGTGTGGACCAAAAGCACGCACCAATTTCCCCAACAATCCTAACGATCCACAGTCATCTTCATCGAAGCTCCTTTCTGCAACTCTCACTGCGAAGCTACACAAGTGTCACATGGCCTCTCTTTCCCTTCAGAGGAAGCAGAAGGAATCGCAAGAAATGGCTGAAGGGTCATCCAATTCAGGCAATGCTGTTGCAGGAACGAGCGAGGACACAACAGGGTTCAGATGGACAGAGAAGAGACACGAGGAAGTGCAGTGGCTAGAAGAAGAGCATGCTGAAGTGGGAGAAGCAGAACAACAACAGTTTCAGCCAGTTCTTGAAGATGATCACATTGAACAAATGATACAGGAGCTTCTTGATTATGGCTCAATGGAGCTTAGTTCTGTTGACTCGGTCTAAAAACATGCATTCTCCATGTAATAAAATATAGTGAGCTTTAGACTTTAATACTATGCCGGACACGTCTTTTAAATCCAACATGTATCGAACACCAATACTCGTACGACATGATACTTGTAGAACATGTATCGGTGAAATGTTCAATTCAAAAAATATTTATTGAATTTCTGATAATTCTAACACAATTTAAAAAAAATATTAATTTTCTAAAAACTCAAACTTATTCTATAAAATTTTGTTATGATTATAAAAATAAGGAACAAATCCTTTTAAATAAGTCATAAAAAACATCTTTTTGTTAAAAAAACTGAAACATATTTACAGACATAAATCTTTATTATCAATTTATATAATTCATAATTATATAATATATAGATTTGTATTCTCGTATCTTATATTTTAAAAATTATATGTATTTGTGTTTTCACGTCATATTCGTATCGTATTAGTGTCTAGATAGTTTTATAAAAGGATATCAGGGTTGTCACCATCAGTTTTAATCACTCCTCCATTTAATGGTCAAGGATGTGGAACCAGAATGTAATAAAACATACAAAAACCAGCGCATGCATATATGATTTGGACTATATTCTAGATAGCATAACATCAAAAGACTACAAATTTCTGACTTCTATTTTTGTTTACATCTGGTTAATACTCAAACCTGCCCAAAATTCTTCAAAAGTGTAACATAAATGTGGGACCTGTGCATAAACTATGGATTATGAAAATTAAGGAAAAGAAAACGGGGCCAATCATATAAAAGTAGTAAAACTGATCTTTGTTAACAAACTTGAACCATTGCATTATAAAGACAAATTATTGACAAAGGGTTAGTGCAACCATTTTGGCAGTAGCAGGCGTTGGAGTGGATGGTAACAAGCACTTGGAGGCATGATTAGGATAGAGTGATGGAAACACAGAGCTATGAAACATAGACACTCGACACTTATATAATAGAAACATGAATACTAAGATATGTATAATCTCTAAAATGTATGACACGGAGACACGAATCTATATATTATATAATTATGAATTATATAAATTAAAAATAAAGATTTATGTGTATAAATATTTTAATTTTTTTTAGCAAAAAGATGTTTATCATGACTGGTTCAAAAATATTTGTTCCTTATTTTTATAATCATAATAAAAATTTATACAATAAATTTGAGTTTTTAGAAAATTAATGTATTTCTTTTTTTTAAAATTGTGTTAAAATTTTGTTAAAATTGTCATGAATCTAATGAATATTTTTTAAATTGAACACTTTATCAATACGGATTCACGGACACACCTTTTAAGAGACGTGTCCGAGTCTCATTGACATCTAGCAAACAAAATTTTATTTTAGGTGGTGAATCATAAAAAAACTGTCCAAACATAAAGTCATTACTTTGGTTTGGTGTGTATGCAAGAAATCCAAGAAATGTGAACATTACAAATAATGGCAATATGAAGTGACATAGATAGGACATTACATGCTAAACAAAAAACATTCTTATTGTTTTCCCACTTGCTTTTTCTTGTAGATAACACACCAGATGACCCTTTTTCTATTCTCTTTTGAACTATGCTTCCATTCCCTATCCTTTGTTCCTGCAAAAGCACTACTTTTGACTCCTCTTTTTTACCAATTGCAAAAGACATCTCCATTCACAACTCCTTCTATTTTTTTTTCCGGGTTTCATGAAGCCCCTTATTATATTGTTATCTCTTTTTTATATCAAAATGCACAGATTACACTCTTCTAAGTCTTTAACTAAACACTCAGTTTTTTTATACCTTCACTGACATCACATTTTCACTTCTTACTTTATTACTCTCATACATAAAAAAGAGACGGACACAAAATTTAATGTTGCATGAATTATTGTACCCAAAAGTTGTATGTGTATCACTTTTTTCTTTATTTCACATGCATCTTTTCGCCAAAATTATTTTACTGGAGATACAATTGAGTATTAAATATAATTAAACACTATGTGTTTGTGTTCATGTCGTATTAGTATCTATGTCAGTGTTTATGTTACGTATATCGTATGTCGTATCAGTGTTTATGTTACTTGTGATGTTTTTTCGCGTTTTCTTTTGAACTCTGTTTTTCAAGAAGAAAAATAGCAATTGGTGACTTTTGTGATGCAATTAATTCTTGAGCCGGCAACTTTAAGCATGTGCATGGAGAATGTCCTCCATGCTTACAATCAAGACAATGTTTGTTTCCAACAACACGGACCAGTATGTCCCTTCAAATTGCAATCATGCCAAACCCATACTATCATTCTTCTGATTGCAGGGCAATAGTACAAACTCCATAGAAAAATACAGTCAAACATTGCAGGTAGTGCTAAAATGCACATTTTCTAGTATTTCTTATGAAGTTTAAATGCATATTACAAAATTAGAAAAGAAGCTACAAAACCAAAACTTCTGAGAAAGAGAATGGTTTTATACAAGAGTATTGATGATCTCAAATTTAGAACATTTAAAATGGTTAAAAACAAGTATGTTTTTAACTTAGTTTGTAATTTGTCCTTCCTTCTTATATCTCCTTTTATAGATTTTCTTTTATTAATATCGCAACAAATGTCCTTACATATAAATATTGGTATATGAACTTTTTATCGACTTCCTTTTATTGATACCGCATTGATGTCCTTATATATAAATATCGGTATATGAACATTATGCACAAAGTCAAACTCGACTCATACCACTACAGGAATAAACATAATTAAAATACTGGACTGTAAAACTTTTGAGATTTTGAATGTGATGATTATCTAATGCAAATATGCAAACAAAAATGGGCTTACTGTTTTTCTGTGACTGTTAGTGGGTTCTTTTTGTATGCGAATGGAAAAAAATAGGAGGTATAATCTTACAATATTTATGGTTCATCATTTTTTTTGCTACTATGTTGATCTAACTTTCGTAAATTTAAATCTTTGTAAAGGTGGGGTGGGACAAAAAATTCCACTATTTTAACCTCATGCCTAATGATTATTCATTCATCTGGTAATTGATTTTGTCTCCCACAACCGTTTAAAAGCAATAATCTTAATGACATGACTATGAAAACTATATTTCAGTGTATGTAGCTCAATCATAATTTCTTTGATGAGATGTTTAACCTTAACCCAGTGTCTCTTATCTTCCCAAATTTATGGATACAATAAATCATGGTCATATCTCAATATAACCTAGTTAAAGATGATAAGGAATAGACCTTCAATCGATTTATGAGTGGTAGAAAAAGAGTAGAACTCTTATTGGAATAAGAGGACAGGAAGACAAACACTAATAAGATAATAATACAACATGAACATGAATACGGAGATACACATAAAATATACGACACATATATTATAAATTATATAATCCGAAATATATTTTTAATCTAGGAATATCTTCCAAATTTTATAATCTATAATATATTTTTTTAAAGAAAAAAAATCATATTCTACAATTCGAGTGGTGTAAACAGAAAAAGAAAATCACATTTTCAGATTATAGAATCCAAAATGTATTTTTTAAAATCAAAATAATGGAGGTGCAGTAGAAACTATGGAGGTGGAGGAAGAAACAACCCTTTGCATAAAAGGGAAGGCTTCAAATTGAAAGGATCCATTGAGTGCAATGTAGACTGTTTCTTCCTGCACCTCCATATCTTCTTCTGCCACCTCCATACACAACATGAAAATACATTTTTGTCCTTCTTGTGTCACCCCCATAGAGTAGTTTCCGGGTTATGTAATTCGGAAACTCATTTGAAAAAATATTTCCGGATTACATAATCCGGAACTTAAATAAGACTTCCAGATTATGTAATCCGGAGAATAATCATGCATCTGAAAAATGGCTTTCAGATTATGTAATCCGGTAGCTAATTACAAATTTGAAAAATGACTTCCGGATTACGTAATCTGGAATATTATAAAGGGGTATTTTTGGAAATTTGAAAACTTATGGAGGTGAGAGAAGAAGGTATGGAGGTGCAGGAAGAAACAGTCTGCAATTTATGTTATGTGAAAAGAAAATTTCTTCGATTGGGCCATAAAGTTAGTCCAAGGGGTATATAATCGAATTGGGCCCAGGCCCATGTGTATGAAGAGAATGATGAGATTCGGTGACACGTGGGAGAGGTGATGGTAGCGCATGACTGGGGTCAAAGGAAAAGATTTCTTTTGACACCCTACATTAAAACCATATATTAATAATATAATAATATTTTAAAAAAAATTAAATAAAATTAAAATATTATTTTATTGATTTGTGAAGTGGATGTTTTTTTTTTACTGTTTGTGGCATTAACACATCATTGCCCAGGTCAAAAGGAACAGCACGAGTTCAGGTGCTGGCTATTTTAGTGTCTATTTTGCAATGTTAGTTACGAAAATAAAACAAAAAAGAATGATAGAAAAAGAAAGAGAAGAGAACCAGTTTTTTAGTTAACGAGTGGGACAGAGTGATTTTAGAATAACTCTTGAGAAGGAAACTCTCACTCACACACACACTTCCAAAAAACTCTTCCTTTCCTTATATATACTCTCACCCTTCACACTTCTTTTCATAACAACATCTTTCTCTCCTTAACACAACAACAACAACAACATGGGAGGTCTCGAAGATATCAAGAATGAAGCAGTGGATCTCGTCAGTTTCTTGTCTCCTTTTCTTTTTCTTCTCTTTCTTGTTCTATTCTCAGATTCATGTTACTACAATGCAACGTGCTTTTCTGTTTTGCAGGAGCGGATCCCTGTAGATGAAGTGTTCCGAGAATTGAACTGTTCCAAGGAAGGTCTCACAAATGAGGAAGGCCAGAAGAGGTTGCAAGTTTTTGGGCCAAACAAGTTGGAAGAAAAGGAGGCAATCATCATCAACTCATTCATTTTCTTCTCCTTGAAGTTAAATCTTTTGATGTGTATACTAATCTCTGCACAAACATTGTGTTTCTTTCATCGTTCAGGAAAGCAAACTGCTTAAGTTCTTGGGTTTTATGTGGAACCCTCTCTCATGGGTCATGGAAGCCGCTGCCATCATGGCCATTGCATTGGCAAATGGAGGGGTAAAGCCTTCTGCATATACCCTTCGAAACAAGACTGAGTTTTTGTTTATGGGTTTCTTCTCATTTCCCAATCTTGAAACGTGCAGGGTGAACCCCCGGATTGGCAAGACTTTGTGGGAATCACGGTGTTGCTGGTTATCAACTCAACCATCAGTTTCATTGAAGAAAACAACGCAGGAAATGCTGCAGCAGCGCTCATGGCAGGCCTTGCTCCCAAAGCCAAGGTATACTAAATGATGATGATGATGATGAAGGTGTTGCAAATTTGTTTGCTTTTTAACATGTGAGTGGTGGGCATGCAGGTTGTGAGAGATGGAAAGTGGTCTGAGGTGGACGCTGCTATTCTGGTACCAGGAGATATAATCAGCATCAAACTGGGAGACATCATCCCTGCTGATGCTCGGTTGTTGGAAGGAGATGCCCTCAAGATCGATCAGTCTGCACTCACTGGTGAGTCATTGCCTGTTACTAGAAGCCCTGGTGATGAAATCTTCTCTGGCTCCACAGTGAAGCAAGGAGAGATTGAAGCAGTTGTGATTGCTACTGGGGTTCATACCTTTTTCGGTAAGGCTGCACATTTAGTCGACAGCACCAACCAAGTTGGCCATTTCCAAAAGGTACTATAATGTACTACTATGTTGTAAACTCTTGTTTCCTGGGAACAAATGCAACTTCATAACTCATAACTCATGTCACTTTGTATGGTAACGATCAGGTATTGACAGCCATTGGAAATTTCTGCATTTGCTCGATTGCTGTGGGGATGATCATCGAGATTGTTGTCATGTATCCAATTCAGCACCGCAAGTACAGGAGTGGAATCAACAATCTCTTGGTCCTTCTCATCGGAGGAATTCCCATTGCCATGCCAACAGTCTTGTCAGTAACAATGGCTATTGGTTCCCACAGGCTATCTGAACAAGGTGCCATCACCAAGAGGATGACAGCCATTGAGGAAATGGCTGGGATGGATGTTTTGTGCAGTGACAAGACTGGCACTTTGACACTTAATAAGCTCACCGTAGACAAGGCTTTGATTGAGGTAATTGAGAAGATGACAGACAAGTATTTGGGTGAAATCAATTGTTTTGTAACTACTGAAAAAGTTATCTGTCTTTTATACAGGTTTTCTCAAGAGATGCTGACAAGGATACAGTGATTTTGCTTGGAGCTAGGGCCTCCAGAGTGGAAAACCAAGATGCTATTGATACTTGCATTGTTGGAATGTTGGGTGATCCAAAAGAGGTGTGTAACAATCCTCATTCCACAAAATAAAGCCAGATTCTACATGAACAAACCAAAAGAGACATGGAATAATTAATAGCAACAAACTTGTTTTTTTGGTGCAGGCTAGAGATGGCATTCAAGAGGTACATTTTCTGCCATTTAACCCAGTGGAAAAGCGCACAGCCATAACATACATTGACTCTGATGGTAACTGGTCCCGAGTAAGCAAAGGTGCACCAGAACAGGTAATTAGTGCACAACACTGAACTAAGAGTTGATATATTACATGTAAACTAATGCAACCTGTTCTTGCATATGAAATTTTGTCAGATCATCGAACTCTGCAACCTTCGGGAAGACGTGAAGAAGAAGGCTCTATCCATCATTGGTAAATTTGCTGATCGTGGTCTTCGGTCGCTTGCTGTTGCCAAACAAGACGTGCCAGAAAAGACAAAGGAGAGTTCTGGAGGACCATGGCAGTTTGTGGGTCTGTTGCCACTTTTTGACCCACCAAGACATGACAGTGCTGAGACCATAAGGCGTGCCCTCCATCTAGGAGTTAATGTTAAGATGATCACTGGTGATCAGCTAGCTATCGGCAAGGAAACTGGTCGCAGACTTGGCATGGGAAGCAACATGTATCCTTCTTCATCCCTCCTCGGTCAGAACAAGGACGAGTCCATTTCCGCCCTTCCTATTGATGAACTCATTGAGAAGGCTGATGGATTTGCCGGTGTCTTCCCTGGTAAATCATCACATCATGTCATCACAAGTTTGTTGATTAGTTAAAACTTCAATTTTCATTCATTTTGATCTGTGGCGGCATTTCAAATATGCAGAACACAAGTACGAGATTGTGAAGAGACTTCAGGAAAGGAAACACATCTGTGGGATGACAGGAGATGGTGTGAACGATGCTCCTGCACTGAAAAGAGCAGACATTGGTATTGCTGTTGCTGATGCAACTGATGCAGCTCGAGGTGCATCTGACATAGTTCTCACTGAGCCTGGCTTGAGTGTGATTGTGAGTGCTGTGTTGACAAGCAGAGCCATCTTCCAAAGAATGAAGAATTACACCATCTATGCTGTTTCCATTACCATCCGAGTGGTGTTAGGCTTTTTGCTGCTTGCTCTGATCTGGAAGTTTGACTTCTCACCCTTTATGGTTCTGATCATTGCCATTCTGAATGATGGCACCATCATGACCATTTCCAAAGACAGGGTGAAGCCATCTCCAATGCCAGATTCCTGGAAGTTGAGAGAGATTTTCATCACTGGCATTGTTCTCGGTGCCTACCTAGCTGTGATGACTGTTGTCTTCTTCTGGGCTGCTCATGCATCTAACTTTTTCTCGGTAAATTTGTTTAATTTATGAAACATCAATTGCAAAATCATTTTTTTTAATCCTTCTTAACCTCTTTCACTTGAAAACCAATGGCAGGACAAATTTGGAGTGAGATCCATCAGGGATAACCACAGCGAGCTCACAGCAGCTGTTTATCTTCAAGTGAGCATTGTGAGTCAAGCACTCATTTTTGTGACACGATCGAGGAGCTGGTCTTACGTTGAACGCCCTGGACTGTTTCTTCTTGTTGCTTTCTTTATCGCACAGCTGGTGAGTATCAAATACATGTGTTCTTACTTCAGCTCTTGCTTTCATTATACATATAAACAATGATATTCGTGTTTTTCATGGACTATTATGTAGATTGCCACAATCATAGCTGTGTATGCAAACTGGGGATTTGCAAAGATGAAAGGCATTGGATGGGGTTGGGCTGGTGTGATTTGGCTCTACAGCATTGTTTTCTATGTTCCCATGGATATTCTGAAGTTCATCATCCGATATGGTTTGACTGGAAAAGCTTGGAACAATATAACCGAGAATAGAGTAACATCTCAGTCTCCTCAATGTTTTGTTGTGAATGCAGAATATGTATTTGGCTAGCTCTCAATGGTTTTTGCATGGTGCAGGTTGCTTTCACCTCAAAGAATGATTATGGAAAGGGAGAAAGAGAAGCACAGTGGGCTGCAGCTCAACGCACACTGCATGGTCTGAATCCACCTGAAACTGATGAGATGTTGAATGAGAAGAACAACTATAGGGAGTTGTCTGAACTTGCAGAACAGGCCAAGAAACGTGCTGAAGTTGCAAGGCTGAGGGAGCTTCACACTCTAAAGGGTCATGTTGAGTCTGTTGTGAAACTCAAAGGACTTGACATTGAGACAATCCAGCAGCACTACACAGTGTGATGAAGAGCTGTCTGGAACATGACATAGATTTAGAGAATAAAATAGATGAGAATTTTGATGTTGTCCTTGATGTCTCAAATCTGATTTGGATTTTGAAGAACACAAGGGCTATAGAATAATCCAATACTTGGAGACTGTGCAACACAGTCCATGGTTGGAAGGCATTGTTTTAGAATAATCCAACACTTCGAGACTGTGCAACACAGTCCATGGTTGGAAGACATTTTTTTAGAATAATCCAACACTTCGAGACTGTGCAACACAGTCCATGGTTGGAAGAGTTTTTTTTTGCTGCAAGTTTTTTCATAATTTGTCTTAGATTATAGCATTCTTTTGTTATTTCATGCTCAATCAATGAAAGAAGATTTTGTTTCTTCACTTTCTGTCTTCATCACTTCTTACATTCCTAGTCTCATTCCAAAGAAACTCATATTTCATTCACTTCTTTTACCCCTTTTTTCTTAGAAAACTTCCAAAAAAGAATAATCCAATACATAAATTAAAAAACCAAAAAAATATTTAAAAGGTCCTATAAATAAATAAATAAATATATTTACAAGTTAATTTAAATTAACAGAGGAATTAATTTTTTTTTCAAGTTCATCTAAACAAACAATGATAAATTTACAACTTGGTTGATAGATGGTTGTGGATTTATCCTGTGACCATTGCAAAAATTTTAATTTCATAATAACATTCTTTTTACTGTTTTATTTACAGAATCACTTTAGTATCATATTTTATTATTAAAGTAAAGTTGTAATGTATTATATATAAAAAAATTGTTGTCAATTGATGATTTTCATAAAGTTATTCAAATAATTTTGTTTTAAGTCAAACAATGG
>Ga0123341_1005076_pt1 | contig 11671 bp, 7 predicted proteins | sample Turbeapinknodule_FD_89959 | JGI IMG/M metagenome (GOLD analysis project Ga0123341, IMG submission 89959) | Root nodule microbial communities of legume samples collected from Mexico - Turtle bean Mexico pink nodule | ecosystem: Host-associated > Plants > Roots > Nodule | place: Mexico: Nepantla... | reverse complement strand
TATATATATATATATATATATATATATTCAGGATCTCTTAACAAGATTCATTTAAATTTCAATTCAAACAATCAACATTCATTATTTTGCACTAAAAACAATTCAAAACATAATTCAATCACATTCAAGAACTTCTTCAATGTCATAATCAACATGTAAATTACCAAATCATCAAAATATATTATCTTTGTACATTCACAATTAAGCTCAATCAAACAATTCTAATTCACTCAACAAACCTTGCAAGAGCAATTTGAAACGTGTGACCAGACACATTCACATATAGATCTTTTAACCTGAGGTTTTATTGAAAGGTAAAACTAGTTTTCCTTAACTGATTAGAAGTATGTGTACTCATAAAGAGCTAAAACTCATACAAAGAGTAGGGACAGTCTAACATGAACCACAGAGTCCTAAACAATAATCCAAACATATCACCAGGACCCCGAACTAATAGAGACTAATCCTGAAGTATCAAGTATAACATGCAACTAACATTTATTCAAGTAAACAAGAAAACTCAAAATTGACTCAAAGAAAAAAATAAACCAACACTACTAAAAAATCATTAAATATAAAGTAACCAAAGAAAAAATTGATTAATTAGACTTGATCTCCATTCAATCATTATTTTATTTATTATTTTATTGGTATTATTATGTTCAAGAAAAGGAAGATAAATGATTTCCCAAAATTAGAGATAAATTTAAAACAAAAGAAAAGAGAGATAATTTGAGAGGAAGGAAAGAGTAAATATTTTTATACCTAATATATATGAAAATATTTAAAATTACTTTTATTTTAATTATATAGTTATAATTATTTATTCATTCAGTTATATAAATTATTTATACATCTTCTACCTTTTACATGTAGATACTCATTATGAAGTATTTAATAGATAATTTATCATCTTTAAATTTTAATATTTTTTATATAATAACGGTCAAGTAGTTAGTTGAAGGTTTGAGTTCTTATAAATCTAGCTTCAATCATATTAATCATTAATACTAATGATTAAATAATATTAGGATAAAATTTGTAAAATTATGTGAATTAAGGTTTCAAAGACATGAAAAGAATTTCAGGAATTATATTAATGATTTTTAAAAGTAATAAGCCAAGAAGTACTAATCAATTTTTTTTTAAATTTTGAAATCATTTGACTAATTATTGCAATTTTAGGCTCTGAATAATTTAAAAAAATATTCTTTGAGTTTATTTATTCTTTTAAAATTAAAAGGTCATTTTAATATTTCATTAATTTTTAGATTATTTTAAATAACTATTGCAATTTAAGAATTAATTGATAATTAGTTTTTATGTTTTTTTCATGAAATTAGGTTTTTTTTACTTACAAAAAATTAAACCCTATGCAATCCGTATATGCTTTTGTTTTTTATTATGCAGTGGAAACTGGTGCAGAGTCCTAAATTAACAGTTGAGAAATCCCTAAAAGGGGGTTTATAGCAGAGAGCGTAATCAGAATCTGAATTCCGATTCCGAAAGCAGCCACCAACAACAACGGAACCAGTGCCGCATCTCTCTCACACACTTTCCTTTCCTCGGTACTCTATTTTTTTCAGCTTTATGTTTTTATTTCTTCTTTCCTTTTTCCCCCAAAATTCATGACCTTTTAATTCCCCCTGTTGTTACTTACAGCAGGCGCATGTTTAGTTCTCTGTTTTTGCACAGTTACTGAACTTTTTTTATCGGTCTGCGTCTTTGAGGGCAACCTCAGCTCAGCTCCTAATAATTCATCGCTTTTTTTGTTTTCTTTTTAAATTTCATTTTTTTATTCATGGATTGAACGTGTTGTTGTTTCTGTGGGGCGGTATTTGAGCGTGGCATCTTTCACTTTTTATTTGCAGAGTAGCATCATCGGGGGTTGAACCCTTGGTTGTATTCGCGGTGATTGTGCTGTGGCATTATCCGTACTATGAAGAGGACTATGCCATGGAGTGATGATGACGAGTCATCATCTTCAAATTCAGACTCTGAACATGATAGTGAAGCTGGAGGGCAAAACTCCAAAGGTATTATTTAATGTAGATCCTCCTTTTTTTTTGTCAAGTAGTTTTTATCACTTCTGCTGATTGCTCAAACTAAAATTCAACGTGAAAGTTATACACTTTGCTTGTTTATGACAATAATTCACGAGGAAGTGACGGGTACACAGTATCTTGACAAATTTACTCCAATTCAGCAGTGAATGTACATAGGTTCTTGTTGGGGTTATGTCGCACTCCCCTGTTTTGTATTTTGTGCTGTGGGTATATTTGATGAAATCCACAACATAAGGAGGGATTGGATTATCTTTCTTGCTTTTACAGTTATATTCTTGGTGCCTAGAATGTGGATTGACGCTGACGCTCATCCTAGCAATATGAAACTCTGTCATTTGTTTGACCTTATGGTGTTGCTGCGGAAATTTCTGAACTTTTGGAGAAGGGTATATAGGGCTTCACCCGAGGGTGGATAAAGGTCCCTTGTAAAATTACACCGATGAATATCATTTTTCTAATAAATCCTTCCTTGGTAGGCATCTGATAGCTGAGAAGTATTGGCTAAAGCAAAAATATAACTGAGGGATAATCTTATGGTTGAGAGTTGACACAATTTGATCATGCCCTACTGTAGAAGCGATTGTGTGTTTTTAACTGATGTAGATAGTGATTACTGACGTAGATTCAGCTGTTGAGGATTTAAACTCACCCCCAAGTTGAGTTAGTGCAATATAGTTTCTGATCTCTCACTATACAGTTGCTGATTGACAAAGTCTTTGGTTAGGATGAATTACCCATCGAGGCCATACTTGGACCCTCCATTCTTACAAACACCCATTTGACCCATCCATTTTTCCATATCACTTTTTTCACATCATATATTCTATTGCATGTATCACTTCTCTCTTTTATTTCCTTATCTCTCTAGGTATTAATGGGCGTATGCATGGGTGTCTGCTAACATTACTCTTACCTGTCCAATGCTAGGACTCGATTCTGATTTCTCTACATCGTACATGCATTAAAAGGATCGACTAATTTAAGTACACAATTAACTATGTCAACTATTGTACTATTTTGGCTTCAGATAAATATCAGAATTATTAAATCTCCATTCACAAATTTTATCCTGACTTGACTTGACCATAGTTGGTGTTAGTTCATGAAATACTCGAGATTGCCATATAGCTTTAAAAGTTTAACATCAAAAGTTGTCTTCCTAATTTTGTCGCTGTTTGATATTTGTTTACCAGCTTTGTGAATTTTTTGTCTACAGGTAACTCTAGGAAGCAGAAAAGTGGTGTAATTGACTTTGAGGCTCTGAGGAAACATGGATATAGAGGTGGACCTTCAGTCCTAAAAGTACCCGCACCCAAAGATGGGGATAACTCGAAGCAAGATTGGTCGTGGTCCAATGGAAAAGAAAAGCGTTCAGACAAGGAGATAGAAGAATCATATGCAGAACGACAAAAAACAAGAGAGGCTATTTCCCAAGGAGAGCAGCTGCCAGCTGCTCTGACTAGGCAAGACAAGAAGAATCTTTCTTTCTCTCAGAAGGAAAAGAGGAAGAGAGAGCTGGGTCAAGCTAGCAGGGGCAAAAATTATGTTGAAGAAGAGAAGAGGCTGTTGAGAGAGAATGGTATCTATTCTGGTTTTGATGCTTGATTTGCCACACAAAAATGCCCTTCATATTGTTGTACAAAGCCACTCTCATTTTCTTCTACTGAAAAGGACTTGGTTGTAACTTGTAGTCCGTCGTTTATTAACTATGCCCTTTTTATGTTGTGAAAAAGATATTAAAAAACTCGTTTTAGAGGAATTGTTTCTGATGTTTAACTTATTTCCTTGAGGTGAATTTTTGGACCAAGATTTATTTCTTCAATTTTAAATATTATGAACTAATAGCGTCGCTTGAAGAAATGGTTTTGGGTCTTCTCAAACTTGAAAGCTGCTCTTCGTATAACTTGAAACAATTGCTGTTACAGTTCCCATGTAAGCAGCGTTTTTTTTTTCATTTAGTACATAATTTTGCGACTCATTATAATTACTTAAAAGATTATAGTAATGAAGAGAAAAATTTGCGGATGTTTTTAATTTTAACATGACAATTTAAGAATCATTCGCTTAGGTTTTACGCATACAGTTTTTAACTTGTTCTAGCTGTACATAAATTTTTGTGTCTATTCAATAAAGATTAAAACAGATTAAAAAGTGAACATATATATTTCTAAAAGTGTTTATGTTAAGTTTGTTATACAATGTGATAAATTAAAGAAAAAAACAATTCAACGTTTACCATGGTTCGACCATCAACCACTTCATTCTTCACTGGATATTCAGGTTAAAATTGGATTACTGCAAGCGGAAAAGAGAGCCAATGCATCTCTAATATCTATGCCTAAACTCCTAAACAATGTATCGATGAAAATCTCACCCTATTAATCGTGCACGCAATGATCACTCTCGTATTCGGAAGAAGAAAAACAACTCCCCCTCAGGAGAAATCCAGAATATGTTGCTCACAAAAACAACTACTTTTCTGCTCTTTTCCGCTTCGTCAGACCTAGAACATACTCTACAACACAACAAGCATATGACGAATGTATGGTCATCACACCGCTTAAACTTTTAATGGCAAGTTGTTCTATATTTTTTTTCCAGATTTGAAGTTTCCTTTGAAACTCCAACAAAACGTATTCAAAAAACAACAGCAAATTTAGGAAATTAACGAGGCAAAACCTAGCATGAAAAATCAATGCGTGTGACTCTATTATTAGACAAAAGACGTGGAAGAATTTATAGTCTTGTTATTTAGTGACTGGAGGAACTATTTGCATTATTGTGAAGTACATGGCATCCTTCGTAACTTGAAAAATTTAGTTACAAGGACTAGCAAGTAATCAAATTCAAGGCGTTCGGTTGTCCACCTGCGTGCAAGTAACTATCCAATCATACAGAGGCCCTCTTGCCAAAATCTTCACATAATGGCAAAGCTGTAATCCACGTCAGATTTTATTGATCCTGCCCAAGCACCACAACTAGCATTACTAACACGACACACAAACATACTTTATTACCAGATTCAGTAATGCTGAATGATAAATTATAATGAGAAAAGCTAATTAAACGTAAAAATGTTGCTAAAGTACAATATCTAATATAGTACGGAACAGCTTGTCTGAGTATGTGGAAAATGAAAATGAAGGATAAAAATAATTTATTTGAACTCAGTCCACATAAATTGAGATTTCCATCTACTGTGTTATTTTTACCTATTTTAACAAGCAGACTCTCTTGTAAGTATCATTAGTTATGCCAAAAAAAGAAATAAACATCAACATCATAGTGAAGAGAATAATATTGAAACAACGCGATACAATTATACACTGAAGCATGAAAGCAACAGATTTGCTAGTATAACCAGGCCATGGCCAATGCAAGAATAACAGTTAATTAACGAACCTTTACACTGAAAAGAACACTGCCATCTGAAACCTGTTCACCCACCGTAACTTGAAGTTCATGCACGTAGCCAGAAGATGGTGCCTTTACAACATGCTAGAAGTACAGAACATTGTTGGTTACATATAACTTGCTGAATATATAAATAAAGCAGATAAAGAGAAGTTTCCAACGTCACAGAGCAATTGTACAAACCTCCATCTTCATTGCTTCTAATACTAACACAGGTTGACCTTCCTCCACTCTTGTCTTGTTCTCCACTAGAACTTTAACTATCAAGCCTGCCATAGGTGCTACAATTGTCCCTCGAGGGTTGGCTGATGTTTCAACTTTGGGTTTATCTTGGGATTCTCCAGTCTCAGACAGATCCAGGCCTAACTTCTCTCTGAAATAATGATGATGGGATCCTTGCCAAATATGAATATGCTTTATTTGATCCTGAATTCCAGGGAAAATCCAATTTGTCTTATAAGCTGAAGAAATGTATTTGGCAACCAAGATGGATACAACAGCCAAATGTTTTCACCAAATCAATCTGCATAAACTCAAAAATCAACTATGTAGTGGAAAACACTTACCTTTGTATAAACAGCTACGTTAACATCATTGATTACACCGCCAGCTTCAACTCTAAAATAGTGATCTTTTACATATGATGCTTTGACGTCTACAACAGGAGATCCATTTTCTTCTGACTGGAAGAAACAAACAATATCATCTTGGATCGACTTTTCAGATAATATTTGGTACACTTAAACAGGAAAAAAATTACTATTTCATACAGTACCTCAATCAGGTATCTCCCAGAAGGCTGACACGTAATGGTAAGCTTCATGGTCTTTGAGCTACCACTATCATATTCATTATCCCATTCAAGTTCCATTTTACGCTTAGCCTGATGATGAACTCTAAATGGCGGAGAAGAATACCATATAGGGAGTAAGCTGCTGCCCCCTGAAAATACATATGTAAATACCAAGGAAATAAACAAAAACAACACCGTACTTTACAAAACAAGAATGAGACAGTTTACCAGGGGGGTTTCTTGCCAATATGAAATGCTCTTTCTCAATGAGACACGCGGCCACAAGAGATGCCTTATGTCTAGCCGCTTCGTATGCTTCTTTTATAGACACTGAATTGTTAGCATCTCCAAAGAGGTCTTCTTTGTAGTTATCAATAAAATGAGTCTCCACATTGCCATTTGCAAATGCCCCATGATTAGCTAGCTTTAGAATAAAGTTGACATTGGTTGGTAAACCTGCAACCTGAGTAGGAAGATATTAGCAATTTAAACATAGAGCAAATTTTAAAACGACATTATACAGCTAGAAAGTTTTATTTACTTATTTAAAACTACTTGAATATCTATTGTATATGGGAAGGGAGATGAAATGTCTTGGTATGTTTAGAAGTTGACTTTTGAAGGGACTTTTGTTTTTTCTTATAAACATAACATAACTCTAATTTAAAAATAAAAGTTTGCCCTTCCTTCCCTTTCTCTCCAAACCCAACACAAAAACACCCTCTGTTTCTTATGTGTCTGTACACTTTATCACCTCCATCAGGTCCATGTCCAACCTTAAGGTTATAAACCTAAAGGTTATAAATATAGGATCTAACAAAGGGTAACTAATATAACATCTCAACACAGAAAAAGTCAATTTACTACAAAATCTCACCAAAAGTTCACTATAGCACAGGCAATACAAAAAAATTTAGTCTACCTGGAACTTTGACAAACTATCCTTCAGTTTGACCAAGGCAGAAGCACGATTTTCTCCCCACACCACAAGCTTAGCAATCATAGGATCATAGTGCATGCTAACAGTGTCTCCTTGTCTAACCCCAGTCTCCACCCGAACTATCAAAACAGCAGATTTTCAGTAAGCATAAAAAGAAAGATCCACGAATCTATATTGGAGTTTCACGCTCTTCAAACAAAGCAGTGATGAAAATTTCTAGATCAACCGTAAATAAATTAGCAGTTTAATTTTGCATATCTGACCTTCAGATGAGACTGGAACATGATAATGGTGTAGAACTCCAGTTGCTGGAAGAAACCCTTTTTGAACATTTTCAGCATAGATTCGAGCTTCAAAAGCATGGCCTGCCAATGCCATCACAAAAAGAAACTTTAGAGTGACTGCATAATAGATGGATTAAACTTTACACATGTTCTCACAACACAAATCCCAATAGTATAATAAAGAGTTGATAAACCCAAATCCATTAACTAGTGGTTAATAAATAAATTCTATTTTTATTTATTTTCAGAAATACCAGCTCAGTTTGCCTCATTATTGTGTAACACTTCAGAGCATGTTACTAAGATGACCTCCAGTAATTAGTCATAAATATTGGTAAGAGTTTTTTTCTTCTTGCAGAGTGCATAACATAACTTGGGCATTTATTTACAATAACAGAAAATCATATATTTAAACCTATTCATACCAGTTATACAGATTATTTTATACTTATTGTGACTTTTCTGTCTTTAGGCCTAGTAGCTGAGAAACTAACCAAATGTATAAGCTAAGCACATATTTTAGTTGAACAAATACTGATCCAACTGTCAAATTCTAATCCATCAAAAAATCATTATGTTTAATATGGAACTAAGCAAAGCAAACCCTCAAATCCCCCCTCACTGTTACACAAAAAAATGAAAAAGGGTAGGAAGAAAATAAAGATAGGAAAGGAAGCATCACCTGATATGGGTACCTGTGATTGACTCAATGGAAGAGCTTCTCCATTGGCAACAAGAATTTGCCATTCAACAAGATCCTGACCAACAATCATTTCTGTGACAGGATGCTCAACCTGTATCCAATTTCCCATGTTATAATTTTGTAAGTGTTGATTCCAAGATGAAGTGACAGCAAAAATTAATACAAGCACCTGAAGACGTGTATTCATCTCCATGAAGTAAAACTCATCAGAGACTGTATCAACTATAAACTCCACAGTCCCAGCACTGTAATAATTAACTGCCTTCACTTCAGCCATCAAAAGGAATATGAAATCAGTGGATGATATAAAATAGAAAAGAAAAATTGTCAATGAAATTCTAAATTAATCTGGCCATGAATACAAGTTATCTAAACATTTTCATACTCAGCACAAATCAATGAACCAAATATTTCAAATCCTTGAACACTTGATGAAGCTATTGCAAGTGGCTGAGAAAGTACAGTTTAGCATTTTGAAATAAAAGGACTTTACCTTTGTTGCAGAAACAACAGCTTGACCTAAGTGTGCATGAATCAGTACAAATTTGTGAAATAGATGAATATTGTATATTTATAGTAAGAAGCGAATAAATAATTAATAATCATCAAACTCATCCAAAAACACTACTAATGCATTCATACTAGAGCAACACACCTTAGACCTCCAAACATTCATATCAATTTCATTACAACATAATGTGAGCAACCTTTTGCCTTTACTAGACCTTTGTGGTGATTCTTTATATTAACCTTCTTTTGTGAGATTGAAATTGAAGTAAATGTAAGAGTTTTAAGGTCCTAGTAAGACTAAAGCAAAAGGTAAGAGCTAATATACTACTTGTCTTTCAATACAATTTGTGATTCTTCCATCCTATTGGAATTGGATGGTTCTTAATCTTTTAATATAAGTTTATTTTGTTTTAAAATATATCAGTAATACATAAATGTTGCCTTTACTTATACTTTTGTGGTGTGGTGGTGCTTATATTAATCTGCTTTATAAGTTTGAGACTAAAACAAATGTAAGAATTATGATCTTTGTAAGATTGAAGCAAAAGGTAAGAGTTAACATATTGATTGTGATTGTCTTTGAATATAGTTTGCTACTCCAACCCATATAAAACACAAAATTTGTAATAATTTGTGCAATGAAGTGTTATTTTATATTTATACTATTAAGAGTATAAATAATTAACAATCATTAAACTCATCTAAAAAGTCTACTACCACTTGACCCTCTAAAAACATACAAAATCAATCTCATTACATCATAGCATGAACAATCTTTGTTAGTAGCTCATGAGAGAGACTTTGTTCTGACATTCCTAATTGCCATTTTGGCTTTTCATCCACCCAAATTTCTCAATAATTTGAAATTCAATTGGTTGTAACAAACAAAATGCTGCATAATCTGTTAGTCCAAAAAATAGTTGTGGAGCTTCTAATTTCCTTCATTAATTTAACTCCCTTCAAATAATACAACTGATTGAAGGGATTGAGATCAAAACCTGGCTTTCTGTAGCAGATTATCTGATATTTGCATGATACATTTTTCTTTCATTATAACTTCTAAACCATTCATTTATAGACCTTCCTCATCACACTATCAAACCTCTTCACTTCTTTCTAAATCGCTTCCTCCCCCAACCTAACCACATTCCTTGCAATATCGCCTTCTTATTATGCTTATGACTATTGTGTTTATCTATCTACTTTCTATTATCAACAATTAAGAGTCAAACAATGATATATTAGGAAAACAGTTAAAACATCATAAAGTTTTTCATTATTAAGTTTATCAAACTGAAGAAGGAATAACTGTTTCGCTTGATCTTTTCACTGTGTAGAATTGGGATGTGTAGAAGAGTAGTTTGTTATGCTATAAACTTTTACTATAGATTTAAATAAAAGCTATGACAATGAACTTTCACAAACTGCTAAAAGAACACAATATGATTCATGGCCTCTAGATCAAATTCATCTAACAAAGTTTTCCTGTTGTTTGTTTTGAATTCTATTTCGTATGGTCTCATAATTGACTCTTTTCTTTGGTCATGTTGACATTTGTAGGGAGGATAGAGTAGTTTTAGAGTTTCAGGACCACATGAAGTATATACTTCAGGAATAGTTTTAGAATTTGTCAAATTAACATAATATTTTTTGCTCTCTTTATGTACATATGGTTCTCATTAATAAATGCATGTATGTTTGACATTCTGTGTAATTTGAAATGTGTACTTCCCTCCTAACCTATCTGCACACAAAGGCAAGCATTATTACTGACATGTTGAGTATGGGATTGCAATCACAAGTCTTTACAATTAAGACCTTATCATTTATCAGTAATGAGCATGTACTTGTTGTCATTATTATTATTATTATATATTTGTAAGCTGACATGATATCTACCATGGTAAAATAAGCAGGATTTAGGTTTGTGAATGGATAAATTGGTAAAGACACAAATTTATATCATGAACAATTTTAAAATCCTCAAGAATCAAGGACAATACAAGGTATCTGAACACCCCCAACAACTTACTGTTTATCGGTGCAATTGGTATATAGTCTGAAGAAATGGTTAATGTGTTTATGAAAGTGTACAACTTCAAAATTGTAAAGGAAATAATAACTAGAACATATTCTATTTATTTTATAAATTGGTTAGTACAAATAAATTGTATTTTTAGTGTCTTAGGAAAATGTTTATTCAAACTATTTTATTGAGTAATAGTTATGCTGTTATGATTAGATATGATTGGTGTCATGGACCATGTTAAAAAGTAGATCATGACTAAAAATTGGTTTTAATGTGATACATCTAATGTGAGTAAGAGTAATTTATACATTTCATTTCATTGGTATAATTTAAATTGAATAAATAATAATAAGATTATAATAAATTAATTATTATTTAAATGATATTTTCTAGAATTTCTTCCTACAAAATGAGTTACACTTAAGATCTAAGTCAAATGATTGCAAGATCATGAGTTACACTTAAGATCTGTTGAAGATCCACATCGACTAGAGATAAAAACATTTCATAGTATATAAGTGGGTGAAAATTTCATCTTATAAGCCAGTTTTATAAGGTTGAGTTAAGCTTAAAATTCACTTCTTAATATGGTATTAGAGTCATATAAAGTTTATCAAAAGTGAGAATTTATTGGGCTGGTTATAAGCTGAATTTAGTTAGACTTAAAATTAACTTCTTTAACAAGATATCTAACTCAAATGCTTGTTGCAAATCACTAAGATAAAGAAGACGGTAAAAACAAGTGGTAAACTAAAACTTCTATAATGTAGTAGTGTATAAGTTTCATTAATTATTTATGTTTTTTGTACTGTGGAAATTATGTTTAATATATTTTATAGATAGGAGTAGTCGAAGTTATTATGTATATAACTGTATTTAAAGTGTATATATATATATATATATATATATATATATAATATTATATTTAAAAT
>Ga0123341_1005074_pt1 | contig 11673 bp, 10 predicted proteins | sample Turbeapinknodule_FD_89959 | JGI IMG/M metagenome (GOLD analysis project Ga0123341, IMG submission 89959) | Root nodule microbial communities of legume samples collected from Mexico - Turtle bean Mexico pink nodule | ecosystem: Host-associated > Plants > Roots > Nodule | place: Mexico: Nepantla... | reverse complement strand
TTGCTTCATGGCCAGAAGGGAGGATGACTCAAGTAGTGTAAGTTCATCAAACTCTTCAAACTCTGAAAATTATGGTCAATTGCTTCAAGCCTTTCAAGAAACGCATGAAGAAGCCAACCGATTAGCTCTCTTGAACAATCGGTTAAAAGAAAAGAACACCTGGCTAGAAAACAGAGTAAAGACATAGGAAGAGGATTTAGAACATTCAAAAATGGATTTTGAAAATCTGGAAATCATTTACAAAAACTCTTCTTGCAAGTGTGATACTCTAGTTTGTGAAAAATGCGAAAATATTGAAAAGAAGGTCCACTGTCTTGTTAAAACAGTGGATAAGCTTTCTAAAGGCCAATCCATCTTTGAGAGTGTGCTAGCATCTAAAAATTGTGTTTTTGGAAAATCTGGATTGGGTTATAGATTCCTCAACAGTCATAAGCTTTTTATTATAGAGCCTATAAGCATGGGTAGATAAAGAGTAACCAAGAAAGATACCTTTGTCTAATTTAGCATCAAACTTACCCAAGCTCTCTTTGTCATTATTCAGGATGTAGCACTTACAACCAAAGACCTTCAGATGACTTATGTTTGGCTTCCTTCCATTCAGTAGCTCACACGGGGTTTTCTTCAAGATAAGTCTGATTAGCACACGGTTCATCACGTAGCAAGCAATACTCATAGCATCAACCCAGAAGCACTTAGGTAGGGCAAAATCATTCAAAATAGTCCTTGCAAGCTCTTCTGGAGATCTATTCTTCCTCTCCACCACTCCATCTTGTTGAGGTGTTCTTGGTGCAAAGAAGTTGTGGAAGATTCCTAGCTTGTTGCAAAAGCTTATGAACTTCTCGTTTTGAAATTCCCCTCCATGATCACTTCTGATAGCCCCTATGTTGCTACAACATGTGTTCTGCAGTCTCTTTGCTAGCTTTTTGAATTCTGGATATGCTTCTTTCTTTGAGTGTAGGAAAAGAGTCCAAGTAAACCTAGAAAATTCATCTACAACCACAAGAGCATACAGATTTCCTCCAAGGCTCATAGTCCTAGAAGGACCAAAAAGATCCAAGTGCAAAAGCTTAAGGAATTTTGAAGTTGAAACACAATTTTTCAAATTAAAAGATTTTCTAGTTTGTTTCCCCTTTTGACATGCTTCATGTTAGAGTATATGGCCTTAAACAAGAGAGGGGTGAATTGTTTATAAGAGATTTTCGCAAACTTTGAAAGTATAATGAAATTCAATGTTGAATTACAAAGAAAATAATTAAGGAAACAAAGACCCAAAACTGTTTTAAGATGATATCAAAAAATCAATCGGTTGTTTCTTCGAAACAATCAGTTGTTTATACCAGTTAGAACTTAAACAACTTTAAAACATAATTTAAAGAGTTAATGGTAAGAGATAAGCATACAAACAATTTATAGTGGTTCACTCTTACACCAAGAGCTACATCCAGTCCCCAAAAACCACTGGTAAACCACTATGCAATCAAAACCAGATTACAAACACCACACACCAAAGTAGTGACCTTAAACCCCTCAAGAAACACATTACCTTTGGCAAACCACACCAAGAATGTTGATCTTGAACACCTCAAGAACACACAACACTCTTTGGCAACACAAATACAGAAATACAGTAATCAACGAAAAAGGAAATACACCTGGGTATTACAAAGCTTAAAGTTCAGAATTACAACCCAATCCTATTCAGCACACTTAAGAATCATCCAAAGCTCTTTCAATCCTTGGAAAAACTATTTTGATAAACTATTTCTCTTACTTCAAGATTAGGAGCGTAAAACTACCTTTATATAGACCAACCAAGTGGTCAAAAACATTTAATAAAGGAGCCAAGGTAGTTAGGATCATTTAAAACATATTAAAATCACTTAACATAATTATGCTAAGGTTTTCAAAAAAACAATTGATTGTTTTGTCGAAACAATCGATTGAATTGACTTGACAGCAAAGTCAAGCTTTTCAAAACCTTTTCAAAAACTGCTAAGGTAAAACAACCTGTTGTTTCGAAATTTCAACATGTTGAAACTACTAAGGTAAAACAAAAAAACAACCTGCTGAAATTTCAACAACATTTTGGAAAAGTCATCTTTTCAAAAGGTTAAAGATTCAAATGAACTTGGATCATCTTAAGGAGTGAATTAACAAGTTTCAAACAACTAGATAACACACACACACCCAACAATATGGTCTTCAAGCTTTCCTCTTTGATTTGGAGACCTCAAAGCATCTTGTTCAACACTTCACACACATGTTCCTTCTCGAACTTGAGTTTCGGTAAGCCATGAACAAGTTCATTTGAAACAAGTTTATTTAAATTATTCATATGAATGTGTGCAATTCTTCTATGCCAAAGCCATGATTCCTCATGCTTTGATAGAAGACAACCTATTGATGTAGAGCTAGATATGCCAAGCAAATAGACGTTGTTAGACCTTTTACCAATGAGCAGAACATCCTTTGAATTCAGTAATCGAATCTCAGACGAATTTGTCTTGAAGGTGACTTGATATCCTTTGTCACAGAGTTGACTGATACTCAGCAAACTATGCTTCAAACCTTCAACATAAAGAACATCATGAATGAGCAAGCTACTTTCATTGCTTATGGTTCCTTTTCCAAGTATCTTTCCCTTGTTGTTGTCACCATAGGTCACATGCCCATCTTGTTCGAGAGAAATATTGATGAACTTGGATGCATCTCCAGTCATATGCTTGGAACAACCACTATTAAGATACCATATGTGATGTTTTCTCTCCAAGAATCCCTACAAAATTCAAAATCAGGTTGCTAGATCTGGTCCCCTTACAAATTTGGGTCCATGAGTGTTAATGTGTTTCCAAGGAGCCTTAGGATCCTTAGGAACCCATTTCAGAATACCTTTAGGAATAGAAAACTTCCTGATTTTACAAAACCTAACAAAGTGGCCCTTTTCCATGCAGTAGAAACAACAAACAACCGGTTGTTTCGGCTTTTTAATCGATTGATTTTTAGTGAAAGTTGAAAAAGGTTTTGAACATCCACTTTGTTTGCTTTGAGGGTTAAAGCCCAAACTAGATTTCCCAAAAACACATGTTTGAGATGCTAACACATCTTCAAGATTTGATTTTCCTTTTGAAATTTTATCAATCGTTTTCACAAGATACAAAAATTTCTTTTGTAAGGACTCACAATTTTCACAAAAACTTGAATGACATTTGCAAGATGACTTTTGATAAATCAGTTCAAGATTTTTGAAATCTTCATTTGAATGATTTAAATCATTTTCCATAACTGTGATTTTCTCTTTCAACTTGTTGTTTTCACTTTTCAATCGATTTATTAAAAGGGCTAACTTTTTAGCTTCTTCATGAGTTTCTTGAAAAGCATTAAGAAGTTGAAAATAATTTTCACAATTTTTGGAAGAAGATGTACTTACTTGGTTTGATCCAGATTCTTCTTTGCCCATTAGGCAGACTTCAATCTTGATTTCTGAAGAGAATGAATCAGCAGAAGATTCCTCTTTGTCCATCAAGGCACTCTTTTGATTCTTGTGATATTTCTCAAGTGTATCCCACATTTCCTTGCTAAGATACATTCTGAAATCTTGAGCAATTCATCAGAATCTAGAACAGAGACAATTATATTCTTTGCTATACAGACAAGATGTTCTTTAGGCACATGCATGTAGGCACTATTTGAAATAATATTCCAAATGTCCTTATCTAATGATTGAATAAAAAACTTCATTCTTATGCACCAAATTGGGTAATTTTGACCACAAAACAGAGGTGGTTTACTCAAAGAAGCACCTTCCCAAAATGAAAACTTTTTAACTATATGAAACAGTTTTTCAAAAAAAGATTTTTCAGAAAAACAGAAACAAGGACTTGAGTAATTTTCAAGAACCTATCTTTTAATGCCAATTGTAAGAAATGATGGCTTAAACAAGAGGGGGGTGAATTGTTTTATCAAAGATTTTCGCAAATGCTTGGTTTAGAATGAATCTTTAACAAACAACTCAGATAAGCACTTAAGGAAGGCAATCAAACAATCCAAAAGAAACAGATATCAGAATTTTAACTAGTTAAAATTGAGTTGTAATCGGTTGTTTATAGCAACGAAAATATCAAACAATTAGAGAGTTTAAGAGAAACTTCACACCTCAAGACAGAACAACCTCTGCCTTTACAGAATTTCAAACACAAACAGTATGTAAAAGAAGTACAATTACAAGACACTAAGTAAGGATAGAAAACACATGGAATTACAGAACTAGAGATCCTATGATTAGCACTTGTCACCACAGCAAAGCCTGAAAGCACTCTTGCTCTTTTAAAAAAAAACACTTTCAAAAACCAAATCTCTTTCTCAAATCTGAATCAATACTTGTTGTATACTTTGATTTGAATGAAAGTCTTATTTATAGCCATTGAAAAACAACTGTTTAAAGCATATTTGAACAACTGAATCAGTTAAAACAAGTTTTCAAAAAATATTTACGAAAACACACATTTAACCGGTTGAAACCACGATTTAACCGGTTGAATGAGTCAAACAGTTACACAACTTATTCAAAAAGCAGTTTCAAAACTTCTAGCCAGCTAAGTGACAAACAACCTATTATTTTGACAAATCAACCAGTTGTTTTCTCTTTGCTCGGAAAAACACTTAGTTTCTTAAACAGATTTAATCAAGCTTTGTGCAGGCTTCAAGGACTGGTCTTAACAAAGATTCTAAATAGCTTAAACTAAACTTAAACCCAGAAAGCAGCACAGTTTCAGGCTTCATGTGGATTTGATACATCAAAGCTCCCATCTTCAACACGCCCGAGTCAAAGGACACCTTAAGACATGCAATAAATGGCAGTAAGGATAGTTACAATAGCACTTAATGAGTCATAATTCGTCTCTTGAAAAATCAGCTAAAAACTGATTAATTGAAAGATGACACAAAATCAGGGATCACGATATACATCAGCGAATAACTAAAATTTGACCATCATAACAAGGGCCCATGACCAACACTATAAATAAACCCTCTGCGGAAGCGTAGAGTACGCTTTAATCAATTACCAATATACACTCTTTACATACTTACTTGATCATCGGAGTACCTTTTTTAGGTCACCCCTAACCAAGCATCAACATTTGTGAAAGAAGACTCAAAGGAAGAAATTAGAGGATCACCAACACATCGGCAATTGTACAACAATCCCAAGTCCTATTTAGACCCTCTTTGCCTATACAGGTAAAATAATAAAATGAACAAGAAAGTAAGATAACTCATTGATTGAAATTGTCATTCTAATGGCTCCAATTATTTATAACATTATCCTTAATTCTAATGGCTCCAATTATTTATAACATTATCCTTAATAAATAAATGGGCAGGACATTTTTGACTTTTTCCATGAATTCCCATCAGTCTCACTTATAACATTATTACCGGAAGAAAACAAACAACTTTTGATTACGTCTTGTGCCAGAATGACTAAGTGTTCAAGGTTGTCATGATTTGATTTCTATCCGATATTTCAATGAACTAGAAGAATAAATATATATAAACCTTTAAACCATTGGAAGGAAGGAAGAAAGATGGGGGAGACTCTTCCTCTCAGTCTTAGCCATGTCAACAAGTCTTTGGTTCTCACCAATAGACTATACATGCTCCTCCATTTTACTGCTCTTTCTTTCTTGGTTTATTATAGGCTGTGTTTCTTCTTTCAGGATCCACAGACCCGAGAACCCCCTTTGTTCCCTTGGCTTCTTGTTTTTGCCTCTGAAATCATTCTCTCCTTCATTTGGATTCTTCATCAAGCTTTTCGTTGGCACCCCATTTCCAGAACTGTGTTTCCTGAAAGATTACCTCAAGATGACAATCTCCCTCTCCTAGATGTCTTCATATGCACTGCAGACCCCACTAAGGAACCCACTTTGGACGTAATGAACACTTTGTTATCGGCCATGGCACTGGATTACCCACCAGAGAAGCTGCATCTGTATGTTTCTGATGATGGGGGTTCACCTGTCACCTTGAATGCCATGAAGGAGGCTTGGAAATTTGCAAGTTGGTGGCTTCCTTTCTGCACAAGATACAAAATAGAATGTAGGTGCCCCAAGGCTTACTTTTCTATTTCAGAGAATGAAGGTGGTGATTTTGATGGGAGCTTTGAGTTTCATGCAGATAAGAAAATGATCAAGGTGGGTTCTGAGTGAGATGAAGTTAATTTTCTCTGAAATTTTGTATAATTGATAGTCAAGTTTCTGCAGGAAAAATATGAGGATTTTGAAGAAGACATAAAAAGGGTAAAAGAAAACCAGGACAACTCTGGAGATATTACTGGCAAAATAGGTCAAAATCATCCACCTATTATAGAGGTATAAATCTGTTATCCACAGCATTACTCTTTGGTGAAAGATCTGAAAATGGACTTATTTGAAGTTTAATTAGCTCATTTATCTCTGATTCAAAATTTATATGTTAGGCTTAATTAGTGCTTGAATCAGAAGCTATCAAAATTGATTTATCCCTATTTTAGGTATATACAGATATATGGCTAATTTTCTATGAGCAGCATGGTGTTCAGTGATATTACAGAAAAAATCATGTTTGCATGACACCTGGTTAACTATTTAATTTTCATGAGAAAATCCAATTACCCAACTTATCAAATTAACACTCATGATGGCAGGTGATACAGGAGAATAGCAGCTGTGAAATAGAGCAAGTGAAATTGCCCTTCCTTGTCTATGTTTCCCGTGAGAAAAAGCCTTCTCATCCCCACCATTTCAAAGCAGGGGCCCTCAATGCCCTTGTAAGATTCCCTGCATCTCTCTCTCTCTCTCTGTAGTGTTATTAAAGGAATTATCTAGGGACAAAATTATGCGACTCGACCTATTGGAACGAGGTGAATAGTACCTTACATGAGCGAAAATCTTGACAGTCACTGATACAATTTACAAAAACTGACAAACAAATATCTGAAGATTCTATTAAATAAAACATGGGTATACAGTGACCATTCACAAACAGCTTTACAGATTTCTAATAAGCTATTTGAATGCTTATAAAATATGTATATATTCCTGCAGTATCGAGTCTCTGCTGTGATAAGCAATGCTCCGTACATTCTAGTGCTGGATTGTGACATGTTCTGCAATAGCCCAGCTTCAGCACGCCAAGCATTGTGTTTCCACCTTAATCCCGAGACATCTCCTTCACTTGCTTTTGTCCAATTTCCTCAGAAATATCACAATATAAGCAAGAACGACATATATGACAGTCAGCACAGATCAGCATACAAAGTAGGATATCAGACAAAATTCTAAGTTTTGATATCATTGTGTAGAATCTATATCTTCAAAACAACGTTGTATCTAACCAAGCTTTTACCTAGGTTCTATGGCAAGGTATGGATGGGCTCATGGGACCGGTATTGTCTGGCACAGGCTTCTATATAAAAAGGGAATCACTATATGGAAATTACAAAATCAAAGGTGTGCAGCATGATGATTTGTTTATTGAAATTTGGTCATTTGGGATGAACATGTACATACATAGGTACATACTGCATACTGATACAATTTTGTTTTGAATGTTAGACACTGACCTTGAACTCCAACAATATGTTGGCACATCCAATGAGTTCATCAAATCCTTAAACCAAAAGGGCACTGCAGATTCAGTCACTGTTGGACGTACATTCCCTGAAGAAGAGACTTTGCTATTGGCTTCTTGTAATTACGAAATTGGAACTAAATGGGGTAAAGAGGTATGACTATATTTTATAATCCATGCATATTACTGAATTCATCTATCTAGCATAAACAATGCACTTCTTTTTTCGGAGTATGCTTCCAGGTTGGCTTCCTGTATGGTACTGTATGTGAAGATTTTCACACCGGATTCATATTGAATTGCAAGGGTTGGAATTCAGTGTTATGCGATCCACCACAGCCACAGTTTCTAGGAAATAGTACCACTAATTTGAATGATTTACTAGTTCAAGGCACCAGATGGTTCTGTGGACTGTTTGATATTGGTTTAAGCAGGTTGTGCCCTCTTATATTTGGGCCTTTAAGGATGTCTCTACTTCAGAGTCTTTGTTATGCAGAACTGACATATTTCCCTCTCTATTGCTTGCCCCTTTGGTGTTTAGCAATTGTCCCTCAGCTTTGTCTACTAAATGGAATTCCCTTGTACCCCAAGGTAACAATTAAATGTTCTCCTATGCCTTTTTTTTTCCCTGAATTCATTACATCAGTTTTCAAATATTGAAACAGCTCTCATGATTTTACTTTTGTGTCAGGTCTCAGACCCCTTTTTCTTCATTTTTCTGTTTATCCCTCTATCAGCTCTCACCAAGCACTTAGTTGAAGTCCTCTCAACTGGAGGAACATTCAGGAAATGGATAAATGAACAAAGGATATGGATGATTGAATCAATCACATCTCATCTATATGGATGTTTGGATGCTCTACTGAAGAAATGTGGTTTGAAAGAGGCTAGTTTCTTGCCAACCAATAAAGTTGAGGATGAGGAACAGACTAGGCTTTACCAAATGGACAAATATGATTTTAGAACATCAAACATGTTTCTGGTCCCAATGGTTGCAGTCATCACCATCAACATATCTTGCTTCATAGGGGGAATCTACAAAGTGTTATCAGTGGGAAATTGGGACCAGATGTTCATACAGCTTTTCCTTACGGCTTATATCATTGTTGTCAACTATCCAATAATTGAAGGGCTTGTGATAAGGAAAGATGTAGGACGCATTTATCCCTCACTAGCTCTCCTTCTAACATCAAATATCTTGGCCACAACCATCACTTGCACACTTTATTCTGTACTAAGGAAAGTATAAAGACCACTTCTGTGTGCCCAATAACATTCATCCACCTTTGTTTTTAGAGTACAGAAATGCTACTTAATGGAGAATATGACTGCATTGTAACAGTCTAACATGATGTTGTTGGATGAAATAAAGTGATGGAGACTCTACTGATATAATCTCCCATATATTATAAGTTTTGAATTCACACTTTTAAATATAACATCTCTTTCTCTTGTTGATACATAACTTTATCATTATTCAGATTTTAATTTATTTTATTAAAAATCATGTCTTTAAATCTCATCTTTCTCAAAAAAAAAAAAAGTTACTAGAACAGTGTTAGCATGTCCTCTCCATCCAACTTACAAAACACAGAAAATGGAAAACTAAAACTGGTTAGCTAATTGATTGGGTTGAAAATACCAGCTAATCAACTCGTTGATAAATATAGAACGAAGTAGCATCAGTCCATGTAATAAACAAGCATCAACAAACGTTTTTTAAATAATATGTTTAATACAGGTAAAATTTATAGAAATCATAAACTTTTGTGAGTCTCAGTTCTGATTCATCAAATTTGTAATTTTTTATAAATTTTAAAAGTATTAAAGAGACTATTGTTAACACTCTTCTTAATTACTATGAATTTTCTTTTTATTATTTTTCCATTTCAAATTTTAACTAGTTATACTCTCAAATCAATTCCTTCTAATTCTTTTTGGAAATACTCCTCTTTTATATTTTGCATATATAAATTATGGCCTACGTTACTAGTCACTATTTTTTTTCAATGTACGTTTGTATTTTTTCAATGTTTCATTTGCTCTCGAGTAAACAATCAATTTTCATTCCTTCTTTCTATCGAGAGTATTATTGGTCCAATATCCATATGTTAGTTTATCTTTCTGTTTTAAATTAAATAAAACTCTATTTCTCAGGGTAGAACTAGTTTAGCAGTTAACAATTCTTTAGGTGGGTAGAACTAGTTTAGCAGTTAGCAATTTTTTAGGTGTGCATATGTGTGTATAGGTGTACGTGTCCTACTTTGTAACCATATGTACTAGAATTAGTTTTTAACAGTTTTTCATGTAAAGAGCTTATAAAAGTCTGGTTGCTTCAATTGAATAAACATGCAGTATTTTCACTTTCAATCAGATATACTACACAAGTACTATTTTAAGTTTTATAACAATTGGTATCAGAGCTCCATAAGGGCTTGATAAGGTGTGAACGGGAGTGAAAGGAGTGTGGGTTTTGGAATATAGTGTGAGTGCATAAGCAGAGAAAAAAAAAGATGTATGGGTTAGAGAAATTTGTTCAATCGGTCATCCCGAAATTTGATGGTCATTATGGGTTTTGATCCATGACCACGGAGAATTTCTTACGCAGCAAGGAGATGTGGCAGATTATTGAAGATGGGATACCTCTGCTAGGTTCCCCCCACTAAATACCAAGGTCAAGCGAGCTTAGCTCCAAGCCTTGAGACGTGAGTTGGAATTACTCACCATGAAAGATGTAGAAACCATTGATGAGTATCTGGGACGCACTCTTAGTATTGTCAATAAGATGAAGTCAAATGGAGAGGTGATGGACTAAAGTACTGTGGTTAGTAAAATATTCATATCACTCACCCCAAAGTTCAACTATGTTATGTGTTCTATAGAGGAATACAATGATTTGAGTAAGTTGAGCCTTGATGAACTCCATGAAAGCTTAATGGTTCATGAGTAGCGAATGCAGGACTCTTAATTTGATGAACAAGTGCTGAAAATTACTCATGACAACAGATCAGAAACAAGTCGTGGATACAGTTGAGGAGGTGGTGGTCGTGGTCGTGGAAGAGGTCGTGGAAGACAATCACTAAATAAATCACTCATAGAATGTTTTCGGTGTCACATACTAGGACACTTCCAATACGAGTGCCCTCAAGTGGTGTACCGTCCCGTCCCCGGGCGTTGACCAAAGTCAAAGTCAAAGTCAAAGTCAACATATGGTGGGACCCCTCAAGGGCCCCAAGGGAAGAAAGTCAACAGGTTGACCGCTTAAGGCGTCGCCAAGATGAGGCGTCGCCAGGTTAAGGCATCGACGGTGTCACCCCCCAATACCCATGGGTAGGAAGACCGTGGAGGGGGCGACACCGCGAGAGGCCTCAGTACCTCAGGACAGTAATAAAGAGAAGAGAAAGGTGGCTTCAAGGCCATAGTTCTAGTACCAATAGGGGGTAACCTGACTCGTGAAGTACCCACACCACCGCTGGGAGACCCCTGGGACAGATACGACCCATGAGAGGGCCATGCCCAGGGGAGAACCACGTGCATGGTACGAGAGAAAGGTAGATACACTCCGAGGGCGAGTGACTAGAGGTTGGGGCGCATGAGTTGGCACCTAGAAAGTCACCCCTTGCGCCAGATGCACTCCGAGAAGGAGGACTTGCACGATGTATTATCCCTAAGTTGGGTTACGACGCTGTAAGGCCATCCACGAAGAGTAGTGATCAAGTCAGAAGAATACGTGGCAGTAAGCACTGAAACATCAATGTTTTCCTGAAAGTTCGTTAAGGTACGCATTAATTTTGTTTACGTTTCGAACGCTTTAAAGCACTTTTGTACCGACCAGGTCATCGGGTGTGATGACGTGTCCAGCACGTGACTATGTGGGGCGTGCTCAGCAGAACACGTGGATAAGAGAAAGACTAATGGTTCAGAAGTAAGCATAGTCACCGCTCGTGGAAGTGGCATTCTGCAGTGTACATAGTCGGTTGTCGCCGGGTTTGTGTGTCATCGACGTATTAGATAATGGAAGATCAGGTGGTCTGGCATCGCCGCAAGAAGCACATCGCCGGACTT
>Ga0123341_1005072_pt1 | contig 11674 bp, 15 predicted proteins | sample Turbeapinknodule_FD_89959 | JGI IMG/M metagenome (GOLD analysis project Ga0123341, IMG submission 89959) | Root nodule microbial communities of legume samples collected from Mexico - Turtle bean Mexico pink nodule | ecosystem: Host-associated > Plants > Roots > Nodule | place: Mexico: Nepantla... | reverse complement strand
TTTAAATTTATATATATATATATATATATATATATATATATATATATATAATACATCTTAAAACAAGTTTTTTAGAATGATTTTTTTTTTAAAATTTCTCAAAACACATGAAATGCAATATAGAGTGAGTTTTTTGGAACAAGTTTTCCAGAATATAAATGATAACTTAATGAACAAACTTTTTAGAACAACTCTACACAGTGGGACAATACATTAGGAAGGATATTTTAGTCTTTTTATCTTAGTATGGGTGCAGTTAGTAATTATAGAGGAAACAAAAGCCTTAACAGGTGCAGAAGGGAAGGAAAATGGGCCGGATCATTTGGGAGTGTTTGTGACCCATTAGGGTTTAGGTGGTGCTCCCATATGCGTCCTTTATAAATTCAAAACCCTATTTCTTAAACCCTAATTATCAACCTTCAGTAGCATTTCTACTGCTTGCGTTGAACATCACTTGTCACCGTTTGCAACCTCTGCTCTCTAAGATGGCTCCTCCCAGAGGTGATGATAAACTTTTTATGTGTTTGTTACGAACAATATGGTTTTTCCTTTTCTTCTGGGCATTCAAACGGTGTATTATATGCGCTTCACATCGGAACTTTATGATATGCTCATTGCTGACAGATTCCTTGTTATGGTTGTTGTTGTTGTTGTTCGTTTATTTTACATTTGAACTTTATGTCATGCTCTTCCTGAATCATAATATTTTCTCTCCTGTTTTGTGGCGTATGTTAATTTTTCTGTTTTTGATGAGAATATTATGATTATTGCTTAGGCACTTGGCATTAGAACTTTATGTTATTGCTTTGTTTACAGATTATTCTGCACCCGCCCCTCTGCATGATTTTTTATTTCTTTGTAGTTTTAGTAATTTCTTTAATTGATAGAAGAATGTAGCAGTGGTAACATTCTTTTTGTTTGACTTTGTGCAGGTCGTGGTGGTGGAAGTTACAGTGGTGGTGGTGGAAGTTTCAGTGGTGGTGGTGGTAGTGGAGGTTTCAAGGGTGGTAGGGGTGACAGAGGTAGAGGAAGGGGCGGCGGAGGTAGAGGAGGAGACAGGGGTACGCCTTTTAAAGCCAGAGGTGGTGGGAGAGGAGGCAGGGGAGGTGGCCGTGGAGGAGGCAGAGGTGGTGGCCGTGGTGGAGGAATGAAGGGAGGGAGTAGGGTCGTGGTTCAACCACATAGACATGAGGGTATTTTTATTGCCAAGGGTAAAGAAGATGCTCTTGTCACTAAGAATCTTGTTCCTGGTGAAGCTGTTTACAATGAGAAAAGGATTACTGTTCAGGTTATTTTCTTTCTGCAGCACCCTGTTTTTTTGAACTAGTAGATGAAGGATAGAATGTAATTCTCATTTTCATTTTTGCAGAACGAAGATAGTTCCAAAGTTGAGTACAGAATTTGGAATCCTTTCCGCTCGAAGTTGGCTGCTGCTATCCTTGGTGGAGTTGATAACATATGGATTGTATGATTTTTCATTCATTACTTTCTCTCTGATTTGATTATTTGCTTCTGTTCATTATCCTAACATTTTTCTTCTATCTATTTGTGTCTTCTGCCTTGTACCTCGTAAAGAAACCTGGTGCTAGAGTCCTTTACTTAGGAGCTGCTTCTGGTACAACTGTTTCTCATGTTTCTGATATTGTTGGCCCAGTAAGTATATTTTTAAATTGCACAATCTTAGATTTGTGTCGAAAAATTAGAATGGCTGATTAAATGGTGCTATTCTTTGTATATATAGACAGGAGTTGTCTATGCAGTTGAATTTTCTCATAGAAGTGGACGTGATTTGGTCAATATGGCAAAGAAGCGTACTAATGTTATACCCATTATTGAAGATGCTAGACATCCAGCAAAGTACAGGATGTTAGTTGGTATGGTTGATGTCATATTTTCTGATGTTGCCCAGCCTGATCAGGTGTGGTTTAAATATCTTAATCATTCCTCTTGAGTGGCTTCAGCATCACATTTACTGTCTAAATATACTATTGCAAAACTGTGATTTACTTCAATCTCTTGTGTCATGTGATTATTGTTTGTTTGTTTATATTCATTTACTCTTCTGTTTGGTTGGCAAACACTTGCATTGCTCTGTATCTTTTTCTTGTTTCTACACTTTTACATTTGTCAAACTTATATTAATTTTGTATCTTACAATTTGCAACTTGTTTTAATATTTTAATTGAATATTGTTTTTCAATTGGAACAATCATTGTATCTGACAAGTTACTGGGATTCCCCTTCAAGCCATTGTGTTTGATGCAGATCCGGCTTTCAGATGCACATTGATTTCGGGTGTTTTCATGTTGTTTTATAAAGAACTCTATTCTTTATGTAGACAGCCTCATTGATTTAAATTTTATTTTGCTTGTTTGTGTACCCGTTTTGAATCCTTAGGTACTGATTTTGTTTTTAATTCAGTTTTAATTTGTGAGTTTGATTAGTGTATTACTCAGCTTGTGTCAGGTCATTTTTTCTTACGAGATAATATGTGCATATGACGAGTTACTCGGATTCCCCTTCAAGACATCATGGATGATGCATACCCGAGTTTCCGATGCACTTCAATTTGTTTATATATATATATATTATTTTTGTTTTTTTAAACCAACAGTTTTCGACTTTTATTTAGTTGCATTTCCCCTATTCTGTATCAAGGAATACTGTTTACTTTTTTTTTTTTGATGAATGTGGTATTGCATATGCATTTTTCAGTTTAGTTGTTATTTTTCTTTGATTTTTTATTTGTGGATTCTTTACTTTTTTACCTTTGCTAGAAATGGAAGAAAAAATCTCCCTTAATAGCATGAAACTTTTATTTAGCTTTTGCATATGCCTTGTTATGATTTTTTTGTGACCATTGCAGGCCAGGATTTTGGGGCTCAATGCTTCATATTATCTCAAAACGGGAGGTCATTTTGTTATTTCAATCAAGGTATGTTTCGTTCACTATATTAGGTTGTCTGGTCCATAAGGGGAGAACAAGTTAAAAAGGGTGATCCAAGATTCTCACAAACTGATGCTGTTTTATTAACTTGGGTTTTTCATATCACATATACAAGAAATTTGTGGGTGTGTAAAGGGGCTCATCCTATAATTAGAATACTGGAACTATATAGGTTTTCGTGATTAGGTTATATCAATGTTCTTGGGCATTCTTTATCGTTAACTGGTAGATGACTTGTTTCTTGTTAATTTGTTTTAATCGTGCTCACTTGCTAAATCACCCTCATTTGTATGTTAGGCTAACTGCATAGACTCTACCGTTCCTGCGGAGGCTGTGTTTGAAAGCGAAGTGAACAAGTTGAAGGCAGATCAATTCAAGCCATTCGAGCAAGTCACCCTTGAACCATTTGAGAGGGACCATGCTTGTGTTGTTGGTGGATACAGAATGCCCAAGAAGAAGAAAGATACTGCGTAGATACTGTCAGTAGCCAGTAGACGTGTACCAATCTCATTTCATGAGACTTTTGTTAATTTTGTCTTAAAAATCTGTGTCTTTCAAACAGCTCTATTTTGACCGGAACTCTTTGTACCTTTAATAGTTAAGTATAATCAAGTTGTCTGCAGACAATATTTGCTGTTCAATTATTTTCTTGTCCTATTGAGATGCTAAATTATAAAACCAATTCCGAATATAGGTCATTCTGTAGTGTTAATAATTTATGATTTTGCTGTCACTCCATCTCGGTCACCTTATTGAGAAGTAACGTGGCTAGAACTCCTCAAAATTCGTTTGTATTATTAAGATTTTAGAATGTCAAAACTGATCCAGTTTGAACCTGGGCCAAGTCCAACTAAATAATTTATGGCCAAAGAGTATTTTATTTCAATGATTGGTTCGTAATCATTGTATGTGCCAATTGTAACTTGTTTGAAATCGATACCTAGAATGGTTGTTTGATAGTTAAAACAACCATCTATTGAATGGCTTTATCTATAGTGAAACAAATAAGTTGGTATTGTAATTTTAATAAAGATTATGTAAACAAAATAAAAGTAAGGGCGTTTATTGTATTGGGTATGCCTAATAACCTATCATAAATGGACAGACCAAGCTGCTGAAAAATGACGAAAGGAAGAAATTTGAAGCAAATGATGTAATAGCTTTAGTTGAGGCTTGGAAACAATGAAGCTATACTCATAAATGAAAGCAAAGAAATAAATCCACCATAGAAAACCTTTTAAGAGAGGCAAGATCACAAATAACCACATTGTTTCACACTTTGAGTTGAACAAAAACCTTAATGGGGTCCATTCATTTTGGAATATAATATCCATGCACGTTTCCAAGTGTGTCGTTTCATGGGATACAGGTACAATTATCTTCAATATAATGCTCATCAATCTGGAATTTGTTCACATTTGGAATATGTTCACCAATTTTTTTACTTTCCCACTACATATTTACTACCACTTTTCGTATCCACCAATATAGCAATGTAAATATCAAACAAGCAAACTAGCCTATGCCTAAAACTCGATCTTCCAAGCTACATACATTAGAATTTGAAAAGCAGCTCAAAAATTTGATGTGCATTAAATGCACCCTTATGACTATTGTGGGGAGAGAGAGAAAAATCCTCACAATATATAAAATACTCTAAACATCCAAATCATGACTCACCAACTATAGACGTTGCTACCCACACCTCTCTTGGGCATACCAATGCCATCTCACTTCATAAAAGACACTTGCTTTACACACTTATACAACCAACCACATTCCATTTTAATATAACTATAAATACATAGGTAGATACAAAGTAAAAGAAAACTTCATATACTTCATATAGTTTTCTTAAACAAGGTTTTAGGTTTACATATTGTGGACAAGAAAACATGGTTGAATAAAATACTCCACTCAACATCAATGGGAGCATAACTGAAATATACAACTTATTAAATCAAACTCTCAACAAAGGGGCAAATATTTATTTATGTAGATAAGAAAAAGAGGCAAAGGATTATGACATTAGGAGGAAAAAAAGAGAGAGGAATGGATAATATAGATTATGAGCAGAAGCCGAAAAGATTGACCACAAGCATTTTACCAGCCATAAAATCATAAACCTTCCATCTGATTAATATCTCAATTTTGAGATTAACTCTACCCAAAAACACGTAAAAATCTAAACTAGGAAAAGATAAACTACATTTAAACTAGTTCGAAAAACAAGACAACATAGAAAACAGGTATGACTATTTAATAACCTCTAACTATCCAAAAGATACTCTCACAAACAAGATGTGTATTAAAGATAATGAAAATACATATATAGATTATGACGATGGTAACTAATTAGATACCAATTTATACATTATTTATTAATAATAAAAACTAATTTATATACCAATAATATTTTTAATATATAAATTAATATATAATTTAATCAACATATAAACTAATTATTTTTTGTCTATAAATTTGGTTTCTTTATAATGATTTTCTTATAGTGTTATTTGTGTTACTTGTACGAACTTTTAATGAAATGAAACTTCCCACATGCATCCTGAGTTTGAAACTTCTCATTTCATAATACAACCAAAAAGGTATACTACCTTTTGTGTAGTTATCAACCTAGAATTCCTTTTTCTATTGTAACTATTCCTATTGTTTGTGCTAAATAGTTCAACAAGGTACACCTTAAGCTGCACAACCACCAACTTATCCCTCTCAAAAAGTTTTACATAAAGCTTTATCAAGACTCCACCCAACCATCAATGCCTAATGGCTAATATTAAGATCATAACTATCCCACTCTGTTAGGCTTTTGTGCTTGTGTAGGGATGCACTCTAACATTACTATCTGCCCCAAAAGACACTTTATCCTCAAAGTGGAGCCTTGGGGTCAGCTGGACTGTTGGAGAGTAATTGAATTGGGGTTGAACCAATTGAGGATTTGTTTTGCTGTGTGGTGAAGTGTCTTTGTAGTGACACGAGGGTGCAGCGGGAAGTTGGGTCGCGAGAAGCATTTTGGGCTGGTTATGGTGGATAGGTTGCTAGGATTAGAAGGAGGCAACGCTTGCACATTAAGGTTAGGAGTGGAAGGAGGCTCTTGGGACGCGTTTTCGTTGGGTTCGAGACATTGGGATTGTGCGCAAACTGTGAGTGGGGCACGTGGCACATTGACATTGGCTCCATTATGAGGTGTGTTTAGAGAGTTAGGAGCCGTGTAAGGAGGCTTTTGGGTGGACGCATTTTCGCTGGGCTCGAGGCATTGGGAGTGTGTTGTGAGTGGGACACGTGGTGCGATGGCATTGGCTTCATTGTGCGGTGTGTTTAGAGAGTTATGACTTGTGTTTTGGGATAAGTTAAGTGTTGGTGGAGAGAGGGAGTTAATGGTTATTGTAGAAAAAGGTGGATAACTTTTGAGTGACCTTTTGAATGGTCTGAAGAGCTATACATGGAAGATGGGGTGGGTGCGAGTTGACTCTGGTAGTTGGAGTTCGTACGCGACGACGCCGACGCAACGAATGACCTTGTATGGGCTAAGAAAATGCAAGCCCAACTTTTGGTTTGAACGTCGATCCAATGAGTGCTGCTGGTAGGGTTGGAGGCGTACCAACACCCATTCGCCGGGGTCGAATCTACGGTCGACACAATACAAATTTTCTTGGTCACACATTCACTTGCGTGTGCGTTGCAAGTTCTCCTTGAGTTCGTGGAGGATGATGGTATGGTGTGATAGTATCTCGGGATTGGTTGCACCTGCGTTTGGGGAGTGCAACATGTCAATGATAGTGGGTGGCGACCGACCGTACATAGCATGGAACGAAGAGGTTCCTGTAGTCGAATGGTGGATGGTATTGTGTCATAGTTATGCCAAATGAAGATATTGATACCACTTGCTAGGTTGGGTTCCTACGAAACATCTCAAGTAAGCTTCTAATCCGCAGTTAAGCACTTCTGTTTGGCCATCAGTTTGTGGATGGTATGACGAACTGAACTTTAATATGGTTCTTCGTGCTTTGAGCAATTGTTGCCAAAAAGTACTGACGAACAAAAGGTATTCGTCTAATACAATGGTTCTCAGTAGTCCATGGAGGCAACATATCTCAATTGGAAAACCTTTGGTTAGTTGTTGGGTCGTGAAGGGTGTGGGAAATGCTATGAAATGCGCATACTTTGTGAGTCAGTCACATATGACCCAAATGACCGAGTGGTCGGCTGAAACGGGTAAGTTAGTAATAAAATCCATTGATATATCTTCCCATACTTGTTTTGGAATTGATAATTTTTGGAGTAATCCCTAGATTTTGGTTGGCATGTATTTGTTTTCTTGACATGTGGAGCAGTCTTGAACGAAACGGTGGATGTCTCTAGTCCATTTCGGCCAATAGAATGAGGGAGCAATGCGCTTCAGTGTGGGTTTGATGCTGAAGTGGCCGTCGGAAGGGGAAACATGGAATTCGTGCATGATGTGATAGTGAAAACTATTTGCTGCTGGCACAAAATTTGGTGGCGAAAAGATAATAACCCTTGGGTTGTGGAGAAAAGGCTTGGGTTCTATTGACTGCCTTTGCATGCTTGAACTACTTTCTGGCATTTTGTGGACTCAAAAAATTGTTGGACTTCTTGAACTAGCTGTGGGATGGGAGATGATAATGCTAGCAGAGTATGGGTGAATGGTCTTGACCTTGTCGTGAAAGAGCATTAGCCACGACATTTTCCTTTCTAGGTCTGTACACAATTTGAAAGTCATATTCCTGTAACTTAGCTTGTTCATTTCTGTTGCTTGGGGGTTCGTATGGTTTGGGAAAGAAGGGTATTTCAACTCTTTTAGTTTGTAATTATCTTGAAATGTTGGTCTATGAGATACTGATGCCATTTTTTTTATTGATTATGTGATTGCATACATCTCACAAACATATACAAAGGATGCTTGGAGTTTGGGGTTAATCTTTTTGCTGAAGAAGGTAAGCAGATGTCCTATTTTGCTGAGGACTGCCCTCACTGCCACGACTGAGGCATCTATTTCCACCACGAAGGGGAGCTTGAAGTCCGGAAGGTGTAGGGTAGACACTTGTGATGTATGCAGTTTTAAATTTTCAAATACTTGCTCTACGAGCCCAGACCATGTAAATTTGTGGTGTTGTAATAAGTCGATGAGGGGAGCGACGAGAGCGATCGTGGTTGAGGCCAATTATGCATGACATTGACTTTCTCTAGGTCTGGGTTGACTCCTTAAGCAGAAATTATGTGACCTAGGTAACTTACTTTAGCGGTTGCAAAACTGCATTTGGTAAGCTTAACAAAGAATTTTTGATTTTGTAGTGCTTGCAATATAGTTTTTAAATGAGCAATATGATCCTGCAATGTCGGGTTGCAAATCAAAATATCATAAAAAAAACAAAGACAAATTGGCGGAGGTATGGTATGAGGAGATCATTCATTGCTGCTTGAAAAGTAGAAAAAGCATTAGTTAAACCAAATGACATGAATAAGAATTCGTAGTGGCCATCAACAGTGCGAAAAACAGTATTTTGAGTGTCGCCTGGAACGAGTAGGATTTGATGGTACCCTGAATGTAAGTCTATTTTAGTTAAAACAATAGTTGAGTCTAACTCGTCTAGCAATTCATCAATGGTAGAAATGGGAAAGTGGTCACAAATGGTGGCTGCATTAAGGGCTCTATAATCAACATAAAAGCGCCATGTTCCATCTTTTTTTATTAATAGCATCGATGAAGAAAAAGGGCTAGTATTGGGTTTAATAATACCCTATTGCAACATCTCGGTAATGAGTTTAGTAATAACTTCCTTGTTGTGATGCAAATATCGGTAGGGTTTCACTTTGATAGGTGAGGTATGAGGTAATAGTGGAATATGGTGGCCATGGAGTCTTTGTGGAGGTAACCCATTTGAAAGATACTTGGTATTCTTGGAGAAGCGATTGGATGGGTGTAGGAAGATTGTATAACGGGGATGAGGGGTTATGTATTTCAATGTCTAGGGATTTAGGTGACATGGGTTGAGGTTTCACAAATAAAAGGTGTAAGGAACCAATAAAGTTGTTGGATAGGTATTGGCAAAATTGGTGGTAAGTAGTAGCTGGTGGGGTGGATGAAGTATGGGATTGTAATGTGATTTGGTGGTTGTTGTGTGTAAACGCTCTGCAGGAACCAGTCAATGCCCAAAACAACATCTACTCCTTCAATGGGGAGAAGGTAAAAGAGAATAATGAATGTGGATTTCTGGAGAGATATGTCCACTAATGGGCAAATACCTTGACACTTAATGAAAGCGCCATTTTCCACCATTATATGGGCAGGTTTAAATGGTGGGCAAGAGGTTGGAGAATGTTGTGAGAGCTGCCTGAGTCGATTAAAACGGTAATTGGGAGGTTATGAATTAAATTGATGAATTTGAGAGTTTTGGGTGAAATGGTTCCTGTGAGGACTTGGGGTGAAAGTGGATAATGTTCGTGTAATCATCAAAGAGGGGAATATCCTCCGTGGGTTCAACTGTGGGTCATCCAAAAGTAGTAAAAAAACGAGATGAAGTGCATTTGTGATCGAGAATAAATTTTTCATCACAGTTGTAGCATAAACCCAAGGCTCGTCTTTCTTGCATTGGAGACGAGGATAAACGTTTGATGGGTATAGGAGCTGATGCTGGGGTAAATGTATTGGGTTTGGGTGTGTTTGCTATTAATGAGGTAGTGGCAGGATGGTGATGAGAATGTAAGGGATAACAGTTTTGTTTAGGTTTTGAATCTCTAATTTTATCTTCAATACGCTTAGCTAGACCTATGGCTTGGGCTATAAAATATGAGTTTAATATGGTTAACTCTCTGCATATTTCAATATGCAAATTTAAAATGAAGCAGTTAAGTATAGTCTCGAGAGAAAGACCCACAACAAAGTTGCATAGTTGTTAAAACCGGCCTTGATACTCAATAATTGAAGTTGTTTGCTAGAGTTTGAACAACTCTACCTTGTGATTGATATATGTTGATGGGTCAAAACGGAGCTCCAAAACCCATGTGAATGATTGCCAATCAGTTAGTAGGTTGTTATTATGCAACCATTTAAACCAAGAAAGAGCTTCTCCCTGCATATGAAATCCAACCATGGATAGATGCTGGTCAAACGGTATTTGATAGAAGGAGAAATATTGATATGCTTGAAAGAGCCAATATTGTTGCCATCAAAGAAGGGTAGGTTGAGTGTTTGTGGTCTTGGGGAAGGGGTTGGGGGTGATGATGCCGGGATTGAGATTGATTTGGATGAGGGTTGATTTGGTGGGAGCTTATTCTTGGAATGCGAAAAGAACGCTATTAAGGAGGGAAGTTAAATTAGAATGAAGGTGATCATTCCTTGCCTCTAGTGTAGATTGTCGACTCATGTTGTCCTCTATTTGGTTGAATCACTGTGAGGCGTTCCTGGATACTGTTTAAGACCTCTTCCAGGGCTTCTGATGGTGGTTTGGGAGGCATGAGAAAGCAATGAAAACACCAATTTGTTAGGCTTTTGCTACTGCTAATACTAAAACTAGGGTTACTAAAATCTTCTCTGCCTTCATTTCATACCGATAGTCCCTTTTAAGGGTCATAAGGAGATCGTGGGCCTTACAACTCTTAAAAGAGAAAAAACATCTTAAACTATAAATAAAAACATAATTATAGCATACATTCAAAATGCTTCATAAACCTATCCTATTATAAAATCTTTCATCCAAATGAGTTGCTTCTTGAACCTTGTGATTGTGTAGGGACACACCCAAACACTCTCTAACCTATTTTTCTTTCAAAAACATTGTTGTTTGTCACTTCTCAATAAATTATCCTTTTAACCTTACCTAACAAACTTATGAGTCAATGTAGCCCTTTGCTTACTTGTGTAACCTGCAAATAGTAACTTATTAAAAAGAATTATTTACCTTCCTAATCACCACCTCTCCCTTGCTAGTCATAGTCTCACATTGATCTGTCACATCACAAATTGATCATTTTGTTATATAAAACTAATTCTACACTTAAATATACCAAACTTAAACTTTGCCTTCTTGATAAATATAATTGAAAATCAAATAAACTTAGCTAAAGTGTACATGAATATTGATATGGTTGTTGTGAAAGAAGAATATTAGAGAATTGATGAAAGTTCAATTGATGAATTCAATGGGTTGCAGAAGTAGGCCACACAATTGAATTCATTATTGGTGTGGCTCAATAAGGCATGTAGTACTGTGCTGTCTATTTTCGTGTTGTTCGAAAGAGAAAACTATTTCTAGCTACATAATTCATTTGTTTGGAGCTTAATAATGTAACTATGGGACCCAACGTTTTCAAATTATTAATCTACAAAGTTGCATGCTAATTAGGGTTGCATGCACATGGATATTATTTTTTCAAAAGATTTTGGACACAAATAAATATTATTGGGATCTTAGGAAATAAAAATGATATCAACCACTGAATTATTTATCAGAGAAAGAAAAGTAAATACATTTAAAAGATGAAAAAGGATAAAACGTGTTTAGTTTGATAAAATTATGATTGATAAGTTATATATTTAGAAAAGAAGATATTTAAATCGAAGTAAAGAAGATGAAAGTAGAAAATAGACTTATAATTAGAGATTTGATGTTGTTTTTTAGATTGCAAAAAAATAAAATAAAAAAATACAGTGTACTCTATAGGTCCAAATAACATTTATGTAATTTACAC
>Ga0123341_1005069_pt1 | contig 11676 bp, 13 predicted proteins | sample Turbeapinknodule_FD_89959 | JGI IMG/M metagenome (GOLD analysis project Ga0123341, IMG submission 89959) | Root nodule microbial communities of legume samples collected from Mexico - Turtle bean Mexico pink nodule | ecosystem: Host-associated > Plants > Roots > Nodule | place: Mexico: Nepantla... | reverse complement strand
TACATATCATGCACCTTCAAGATCACCATAGCTCCTAGGAGGATCTTGCACATACACATCCATGGCTTCCGCACCATCTTTCACATGATTCTAAGAAGAGCTTCATGAATTTGCCATCAGAAGCCCTCATCGCTGACATGCTATTGGCGAAGGAGATGGGAGCACAGAGTCTGTTGGCAAAGAGCGACTCCCTATTAGTCACTGGTCAGGTGACCGGAGAATACCAGGCCAAGGACCCTCAGATGGCTGCATACCTAGGGTATGTCCAGATCCTGAAGGCGTCATTCGTGGTGTTCGAGTTGGTGCATGTCCCAAGAGAGTAGAATGTCCGAGCTGACTTGCTAGCTAAGCTCGCTAGTTCAGGCAAGGGGGGCAGACAAAGGATGGTCATACAGGAAACCCTGAAGACACTCGAACTTTCATCGCAGATAATTTGGTGGGGGTTCACCAGGTCAACACGTCTAGAGGTAGGGCGAGGAGTCATCGGTCACTAATACAGGAGACGTTGAAAAATCCCAGGGTAGGCACATATCCAACTTTTGGGGAGGAATCAATGTAGATCTGCTTGGTCGAAGGGGGAGAAACCTGGATGACGCCCTACAAGCGCTACCTGGCTGATGGGATACTCCCATTGGAACCCACAGAAGCTAGAAAAATTCAGCCAAGTACACTCTCATTGAAGGAGAGTTGTTCAGACACGGGTTCACCCACCCGATCTTGGTATGTGTAAGCGGAGACCAATGCGCACGCATAATGGCAGAGCTCCACGAAGGGATATGCGGGAGTCACATCGGTGGACGATCTCTAGCATCAAAGGCCATTCGTGCGGGATACTATTGGCCAACTGTAAGGGAAGACTGCACGAGGTACGCACAACAGTGCAAGCAGTGTCAGCAACATGCTGACTGGCACAAGACGCCGCCAGAGGTGCTCAGGTTGATTTATAACCTTTGGCCCTTTCATACATGGGGAATCGATATCCTCGGACCCTTTCCTTTGGCGATAAGGCAGATGAAGTACCTCGTGGTCGCTATAGAGTACTTCACGAAGTAGATCGAGGCTGAGCCAGTGGTGCAGATCACGACCCACAAGATCACGCACTTCGTGTGGAAGAACATAGTGTGCCGCTTCGGGGAACCGAAGCGCTTGGTGTCTGACAATGGCACACACTTTGCAAGCCAAGAGCTGGGTAAGCTATGCTCAGAAGTTGGAATAAAGCAGGTGTTCGCATCAGTCGAGCACCCCAGACGAATGGGCAGGTCGAGTCTGCCAACAGAGTCCTGCTCAAAGGTTTGAAGAGAAGGCTCGAGAAGGCCAAAGGAACCTGGGCAGAGGACGTTCCTAGAATTGTGTGGGCTTATCACACCACTCCTCAGTCCACCACCAGAGAAACACCTTTTAGCTTGGTGTATGGGTCGGACACGATGATTCTCGTAGAGATCCAGGAGAGCTCGCCATGCTTCCAGAACTTCGTGGCTGAAGAGTCCAATGACGAGAGAAAGGTGAACCTGGACCTACTGGATGAAATCAGAGAGGAAACAAGGATTAAAGCTGAAGCATTAAAGAGAAGGGTGAAGTATAAGCATAACTCGAAGTTGAAGCCTCGCCAGTTCTAGGTCGCCGACCTGGTGATGCTGAAGGCCCACCCATATGAACTAGAGAACAAGTTGTCCCCCAAGTGAACTGGTCCTTTCAGAGTGACAGAGGCCCTTGGGAATGGAAATGGGGCATACAGGCTTGAGACACTGGAGGGAGGCGCGATTCCTCGTACATGGAATGCGACCAACCTCAAGTTTTACTTCAGTTAAACTTTAGCATTGTACAAAGTTCTTAGGGGACGCTCTTTTTCCCTTATAAGGGTTTTTTTTAATGAGGTCACCCAATAAAATTTCAATTGAAGTATCTTCTTGAATGTTTGTACAATGCAGTTATGAACCTGTTTACTTGCGTTAGAGGTCTCGAGAGCGAGAAAGGTATGTTCGCAGAGAAAACCTCCCCCTCGAGTGAGAATGCCAAGGTCGAACGAAATGGTTCACTAGTGAAATCCTCCTTCGCCTTTGAGTGAAGATGAGGTCAGTTACGAACCGTTCGCTTGGGTTAGAAGTCTCGAGAGTGGGAAGGGTAGGTTCGTAGAGAACACCTCCCCTCGAGTGAGAACACCAAGAATGAACAAGCATGGTTCGCGGGAAAAATCCTTCTTCGCCCTTGAGCAAATATGAGGTCAGATATGAGCCATTCCCTTGCGTTAGAGGTCTCGAGTGCAGAAAGGGTAGGTTCGCAGAGAACGTCTCCCCCTCGAGTGAGAACGCTAAGGTTGAAAGAAATGGTTCAATAGAGAAATCCTCTTTCGCCCTGAGCGAAGATGAGGTGAGCCATAAGCTTTCCCTTGGGTTAGAAGTCTCGAGAGTGGGAATGGTAGGTTCACAGAGAACACCTCCCCCCTCGAGTGAGAACGCCAAGGCAGATCAGTGTTGTCCACAATTAAGTCCTCATTGACTTTGTACAACAAGGGTGAGGTCAGTTATGAGTTCCTCCTCGAGCTAGAAGTCTCGAGAATGGGCGGGATGGTTCGTAGAGAACACCCCCCTCTCTCGAGTGAGAGCGTCGGGATGGAGACAATATGGTCCAGAAGGTTAGTATGCACACCCATGTTGCCTAACGAAGAGGGTACGCTAGGGGGGGGGTAGATAAGTGTGCTGCCTAAGGTTCAAATGTTCGTCGAAGGCGTCATTAAAGACATTAACATGAGGCGCAACAGTTAAGGATCAAAGACGAAGAACACAAGTTAAGACGAAATAGAAGAGCAACATTCTACAAGTCGAGATCAATAGAACAACTAAAGCAGTTAACAGTTCAAGCAGTTAAAGGTTCAAAAGCAATTAATAGCTCAAATAGTTGAAATCAAAGACAACATTTATAAATATAATTGTTCACCAGCGTTACAAGTTAAGCAATAAATTCCCTAGGAGCCTAAGAGGGAGGGGCAATGGGCACAAGCTGCCCGTCAACAACGCGCTTCAGCGCGGTGAAAGGAGTGAGGTTTAACTCAGGATGCACACAGGCAATCTGAGCTAGAGCGTCCTCAAACCCTCCTCCGTAGGCATCAACGACGTCTTCCAGGAGCTCCGCATCACCCTCAACTTGACCCAGTTGGACTTCTCGGGAGATGCCTCTTTCCTCCAGCTTGGCCATTTTGGCCTTGGTTACTTCGGTATGCTCTTCAAGCTCCACCACCCTGGTACGCAAGGGCAGGACCTTCAACTCCAAATCAGTATACGCTTGGCCCTTGTCGAAGATTCGCTTCTTGAGGTCCTTCTCCGTTTGACGAAGGCAGCTCAGCTCCTGGGTCAAGGCGGTCTCGCGATGGGCAAAGGCTTGGGCCTGGCGAGCAAGTTCTTCTTTTGCCTTGGCCTCCGTTTCTTCTCGCACCTTGGCCTCTAGCTCCTCTTGGGCCCTCAACCTCGCCTGGATCGCGAAGGCGAAGGAGTTGGCGAGGATGTCCCTAAGGCTTAGCCCCATGCGCTCTTCCGCGACCCTCCTCTCTTGAAACCTCTTGAGGGCATGTTGGAGGGCGGAAGGTAGCTCAGGGGCAGGCGGCACCGGAACACCCTCAGGGGCGCTCTCCCCACCACCTTCAATGGCAAGTGGTTCGTGGGGAGAGGAAGCGCTAGGAGGATGCTCCTGGTACGTTGAAGGAGGGGCTTCGGTGAAGGAGTGTGAAGTTGCCGCTACGACCACCCTTCGTTTATTGAAGGTAATGCCCTTTCCCGTGACCTCGTCGCCAGAGTCGATGGCCACCACAGTAGCAGGTGGGTTGGGAGAATCCTGGACAGGGGGTGGGAGCAGCAGTCGAGGGGCCAACATCGGTAGAGGTGCCTTGACGGCAAGCAAGAACCTCGGCTAGCCTGAGTTTCTTATTCTCATTGAGCACTATACACCAAGAGAATGAGCATGAGCTTTTACACAATACAAGAGAAACAAGAGTACAAGACTAAGAAAGGACAAAAATCGATACCAATGTAGCCCTTAAGGTCTTTGGGGCTGAACTCGTGCTTGATCAGCTGAGCGGTGTTGAACACCACTCCCAAGCTCGAGAGAAGCTAGTAGAGTTTCTGATCGGGGGGAGTTAGATCCTCAAGACCCCTTGGTCTCTTGAACTTCAGTTTCCCCACTCAGTAAAGAGCAAACCCATCTAGTAGGGTGGGGTCATGAGCAGTGCATCACACCCTGAAGAACCTCCCCTTGAAGTCCTTGTAGGATTGCTAGAAGAGGGTCAGGAGGGCTTTCCCCATCACACCGTTGAAGCTTACCCAAAGCTTCTTCCCTGTACTCTTAGCCTAAAAAAAGTAGAGGAAGACGTCCACAGAAGGGTTGAACCCCAGGTGGTTGCACAAGATTGCGAACGCCCTTACAAACGCCCAATCATTGGGGTGCAGTTGAGCAGGGGCCACGTTTATTTCTGTTAAGAGCGCCCGCTCAAACCCTGTAAGAGGAAGACGAAGTTTAACCCGCTTAAAGATAGTGGCAGAGAGGAAGAAGAAGGGTTCCCCATAGTTAACGCGATAGTCGACGCACACAGGCTCGCCCTCCGCGCAGGGGCAAACAGAGACATAAGCGCCACGTTTCCCCCCAAACACACGGGTCATATGAGCGGCTTCGTCCTCTCGGTGCTTGGCCACATCCTCACCAGAGGTAAGCTTAAAGGTCTCAGCAAGGAGGTCCTCAGAGGCCCAATGGCCTTGTAATCGATTTGAGGGGGGGTTTGAGGTTGTTTTGGTTCTAGCCATCTGAAAGGAAGTCAAAGAGGGAGAGAAGAAGGAAGGAAAAACGAAAGGTTCAGAAGGGGTTGGGGAAGCGACCAAGATAAACCCAAAAAATAGAGATACAAAGCAAAATAGGAGAATACAAAGTGCAAAAAACCTAAAATGCAGAAATTTAAACAGTCCTAGGCAGTTATCAAGTAGAGCAACCATAGAGTAAGGGCGATCAAGGGATAAAGTTCATACCTTTCGATCGATGTAGGATTGAAATTTGTGTACTTTGGAGAAAGAAAAAACGAGACCGCTCGAGGAAGAAGATGAAGCGATCGAAGGTGTTTCAGAGAATAATAGAACAGTGATTGAAGTGCGCGTTTTCGAAAACTTAACGTAAACTAAGAAGTGCAAGCGGCGTTAAGTCCTGACAGTTGATCAAGACACGTGTGCACAGATTAAAACGGGCACAGAGAAACATCACTTCGGTGTATTGTTCACGTCCTGTCACACAGAGCCACGTAGATCGCCTGGGCGAGGACTTAGTCTCTTCGCTGAACAAGTTACAGCTCGAGACTGGGGGCTTGTGTACTGACCAGTCCTCGGGCATCGTTAACCGCTGGTAATGATGGGGCCACGTGAGGTGGGTCCCACGAGCGGTGTGGGCCAGTGTCTTGCAAGGCACGTGAGCTAAGGTGTCGAAGAGTGGTCAGGCGTCGATCACTAGGATGTGCTGATGTGTCCTCGACAGCAGAGTGAGGGCAATGTGACATCGGACATCAGTGACTCAAACAGCAGAGCTGGGGCCACGAGAGGTGGACCCCAGACCACACACCAGTTATCAGTAGGGAGATGCCTAGATCACTAGGGGTCCATGCGTGTGGTGTGCATGACGCGTTCAGGCGTAGCACAAGTAATGAGCCGCTGGAAGAGCTAAGGCCCGTGAGGGTTACGTTCCAGGGGTAAGCTGCATGCATGGCACGTGAACAACTAGGGCATTCCCAGGACGGATGACCCAGAGATTAGGTGCACAAGTTGGTACCCGGTGGTCATCTCATTAGAGGTTGCACTCCAGTAAAGCGAGCCCTGCATGCTAGATTGCCCTAAGAGTGGGTGATAGTAGTGCTAAGGCACACCCTCAGTAACCCTAATTGCGGGTAGCGGAAACAGCAAAAATCCTAGAGTATATAAAGGGTAGTATCAAACCTAATAAGGTACGCAACATTCACGCGAATACACACACAGATTACACATAGCTTTTTACAGCTTATTTTCGGTGTTTCCTAGCCCTATACTGACTTGAGCGTCGGAGTGCAAACGACCTCTAGAGCGCCCTTTGTCTTTGCATTTTCAGGTGTTTGATCAAAAGAAGGTACAAACAAAGACAAAGATAATTGGACGTGTGATCGTCGTAGACGTACGAAGACAATCGAGTCAACTGGCAGGAACACTATTTATATGCTAATTTTTAAAATCTTCTGTTTTAATAAGTTTGAAAAAAAATACCCCTATTTAATAAAAAAACTCTTATATTACATCTCTTTTAATATATTTTATTATAATATAATGAATGTATAAAACCATTTTAATTTTATTTTATTAACGTTGAACTTTATTTTCATTTAATATAAACAATGTAAAATATTAAAATAATTTTTAAAACTAAAAAAATTATAAATAATTAAAATATTAATATTTATTGAGATGTATATTATGTCAAAAACAATTTTTCAATATGAGAGCTGAGAGAATTGAGTGTGGAGGATGGAAGGTGGTAAAGAACAATTGTCTGAAGTGTGGCACCATTCATCATATTAATAGTTTCTTCCACTTCAGCGACCCAATGCGTCATCATTCTTGCACTTTTGTTTTAAGCCAATTGTCTAACTTCATGCTTTTGTAATAAAGAAGAAAAGAAAACAATTTATGTGAACCATATCTTCTTCACTTTGCTGTACACAATGGATTCATGATATCCTTTTGCAACTTTCCAAATTCCACAATCAAAGATGCCCTTTTTATCTGAGGGAAAGAATTCGAATCTAATCACGATATTTTCCCCATTTTGCAATTTAAGAAAATTCTTTAAACACAGGATAATAACTAGTATTCCCATTCCAATGTCAAAAATACAGTGCCTCAAGAGTGCCATCAAATCAAGATCATAATATCTCTCACCACCATCTTTTAAATAATACAACCAATAGTGTTGGATAAACAAAGGTAAAACCAAAAAAGAACTACCCAAAAATCAAGTTCTTACAAAATTGAGAAGCTTCACAAACTTAATTGAACAAGACAACTTGGTAATTTAGAAGCTTCAGTTCAGAAACACAAATCAAACCAGGAAAACTTAGTTCTTAGTACTATTAGAGCTAGAAGTAGAACTAGAACTCCATCCTCAAAGTGATGGTCAATATTCAGATGGACTCTGCAGGAACAGAACTACCGAACTTAAAATCGGAACACTTGGTTTTTTTGGTGAGAAGAGAAGAACTAAATCCCACCATGGAAGTGGCCAAGTCAAACTGCACTATCACATCCTCCAATTGATACCCTCCAATGACAATTGAATTTCTCAGGTTCACACCTCCATCCAAGAACCCTAAACACGCCACCTCATCGCTCACTCTCACCATGGAGTTCCTCCCATGAATGCTCCACTTCACCATCTCACTCTGCAGAACCAGTTCAATAACCGGCACAGAGGGCCCCACTTGCGAGGAACTGAAACAGAGCTCAAAGGGTGCCACGGAGGCCACTCTTGTCATGTTCATGGACACGGCAGCGTCCAAAAACGCTTCCTTGAAAGAATTGTAGATGGAACTCTGCATGGTGGTGTAGGGCACAATTGAGCTTATAAGAGTCAAAGCCCCTCCTCCCCCACCCTCTTGCTCGTTGAACTCTGAGACGTCCAAGGACAACCTTTTTCCGTTGATTTTAACGGAGTTGACGTTGATGAAGTATTCCTGGGAGGGGAAACTGGTGACGAGGGGCGTGAAGGTTAGAGACTTGAGAATCTCGGATTCGTAAGCGACGTTGCCCAAGAGGAGAACCCCTTTGGAGGAGGAGAGGCAGAGAGTGAGTTTCCGCTGCGTGCTGAAGTTGTCGAAAACCTGGGAGGGAAACGAACTGCGGGACCTAGCGAGGCCAACCATGCCTCTGGCACCCTTGGCGAGCCCATGCAAGAGGGAGGTGGGGGAACACGTGAAGCGACTCTGGTGCTCGTGGATGGTTTTGGATTCCGCAGATTGAAGGGCCATGAGGTCCTCCACCAGTTCTCCCTCGGAGGCGATTGTTCCGGTGATGCTGTTCTCCGGAAAGACTTGGCAGGGTTGGTAGTGGTGTTGGTCGACGGGGCCGGAGAGAAAGGAGTTGGCGGATTTGTGGGTTTTGGCTGTGAGGCATTGGAGGGAGCGGTGAGGGGTGGTGAGGGAAGAAGACGAAGGGGTGTTTCGGGAGGCACAGTGGAGCCAGAGGAAAGAACCTCCCAAATCAAGGACGAGTTTGGTGGGAACAAGAGGAGTACCGTAGGAGAGGGTGGTTAGGTATTGGAGGGTAGCAGCGTCTTTGGTGACAGGGATTGTGAAGGAAACTGGGGAGTGAGCGGTGGAGAGTGAGAGTTGGAGAGTGAGGAAGGAGATGATGATGATGAGAAGAAGAGAAGCCATGGAAGAAGAAGATCGATTAGTCTGAGTTTAGAAGAATGAGAAGAGAATGAAGGTTTATTTGGTTCAACATTTTTGTGGCTGTGTCCTTATCTTCTATCTTGCTCTGTGTGGGCGTGGACACGTCACCTTTCTTTTTTGTGGTGGGCCTCTTCCGCAGAGTAAAGTTACTACATTTTTGTTTGGAAACACCTGCCATTATTGGTGCTTCATTGCGTATTCTGCAGTAACATTCCACAGGAACAAAAATAACAACACACCTTACTGCTTTTCTAAACAACCCATGGAATTTAATTTACTCTTAAAAAACTATAATAACCATCCAAATTTATAACACATGTTCTATTTTGCAATTTCTAATTGTCATATTGAGTAAATTATAATGATACTTATGATATTTTCTCAATTTTTCATTCTTATAATAACCTCCTTCATTGGAATGTATGCATAGTATTTTTAAAATGTAAGAGAATGTGTATATAATATAGAGTCATCATATAATTAATTCTTTTAAATTTTTTGTAAAAAAATTAAAAATATAGAATGTTAGTTAATTTTTTAAAAAATGGACAGCTTTTTAATATAATTTACTTTATAATATATATTTTAGTATGTGCTTAATTAATTTTTTCAAATGTCACACTTTTGCTGCAAAATATTTTTAGAAGATGTTTAGGTAGGTTTTGTAAAGAAAAATTAAGTATTTTTCTATGATTCATATTTCAAAAACTATATACAACATTGTTAACCAGAGAGTTATATCATCTCTCTAACTTTTTTATATAAAGGAGACCTTACACCTTTAAGGTTTTCAGTAAAACAGTCGATTGATTTTTCGAAATAACCGATTGAATGTTTTTTAACAGCATTCAAAATCACTAAGTGCCAAATAACCTATTGTTTCAAAATTTTAACCTGTTAAAATTTGTTTGATAGCAAAGGCAAAGACAAAGCTTTTCCAAATCAGTTTGAAATCTACTAAGTGTCAAACAACCTGTTAAAACGAAATTTCAACCTGTTGAAATTTATTTGACAACAAAGGCAAAGACAAAGCTTAAAATCCACTGTGTCAAACAACCTGTTAAAATGAAATTTCAACATGTTGAAATTTCACTTCCTTTTAGAAAATCCATCTTTTCAAAATGTTAAAGATTCAATTGAGCTTTGATCAACTTAAGGAGTGAATTAACAAGTTTCAAACAACTAGACACACACACACAACAATAGCAAGATCTTCAAGCTTTCCACTAGGATTTGGAGACATCAAAGCATCTTGTTCAACAATAACTATATGTTGTTATTAATAGTATAATTGAATGATATCTACCTTTTTTAAAAAATAACTATTTTCTTCCAAAATCAATTATGACAGTTTTACCACAAGCTTCAAAATCGATTTCCATACCAAAAATATAGACAAAATTGATTCTCGTTTCCTATAAGGTATATCAAAATCGATTTTCACACCCAACATACACACATAATTGATTCTCATTACCTACAAGGCATATCAAAATTGATTTTCTTGAAAAAATTATCTAACATAAAATCAATTTTCATGCTCTATACATTGTATACAAAATCAATTTTACCTCATGTCTTCCAGCTTACTCATGCAATGGACAGTGTTTGGAAGAGTATAAACGTAAAATAGCATTGATCCTTCTACAATGTGCGCTCTATGTGCGATATGCATCCCACTTACTCGCCAATGTGCGCTCTATCCCCGTCAAGTAAAAGGTCTTCCAAAAGACCAAGGACGAGCTTATGAGCGATATTGCCGACTCCTATGCGGCGGGTTTCGAGGATGCCATAACTCAGGTTACCTGCGTGCATCCTGAGGTGGACCTCTCCCATACGGGTTTAAACAAAACTGTTGTAGATGGGCAGTTGGTGGATGTGGAATAGCGGTGGTGAACTTGCCCGTTATTGCCTTTATTTTGTAACTTAACAAACAACTAACTATTATGTACATGTATATATGTATGAATGTTTTCCTTTTCCAAGTTTACCACTCTGTGTATGGATGTTTTTCTTTCTGACTTCGGCTAACTTGTATGTCTTGAAACGATTTTGACAACTAGTGGCACACCAACAATCGCCCATACCTTAAGTAGCACGGTCCTCCATGAGCCTTACTTTTCCCGAAAATGGGAGATTTTGCTTCTACTCTTGGAATCTCATCAAGGGAAGACTTCACTCTTACTCTTGGTATCTTACCAAGGGGAGAGATTCACTAAGAACCCTGGTTCATTATGAACCCTGCTTATTCCCAGCCTTGGCGTCTTACCCAAGGGCGAGGTTCCCTAGGAACCCTATTTGTTCCCGACCTTGGCGTCTGTACCCAAAGGGGAGGTTCAGTAGGAACCCTGTTTGTTCCCGATTTTAGTGTTGAACAAGATGCTTTGATGTCTCCAAATCTTAGTGCAAAGCTTGAAGACCTTGTTGTTGTTCTGTGTGTAGTTGTTTGAAACTTGTTAATTTACTCCTTAAGTTGATCCAAGCTATATTGAATCTTTAACATTTTGAAAAGATGGTTTTCTAAAAGGAAGTGAAATTTCAAAAGGTTGAAATTTCGATTTAACAAATTGTTTGACACAGTGGATTTTAAGAGGTTGATTGACACTTAGTAGATTTCAAACTGATTTGGAAAAGCTTTGCCTTTGCCTTTGCTGTCAAACAAATTTTAACAGGTTAAAATTTCAAAACAACAGGTTATTTGACACTTAGTGATTTTGAATGCTGTCAAAAAACATTCAATCAGTTATTTCGAAAAATCAACCGACTGTTTTGTTGAAAATCTTAACAAAATGTTGTTAGGTGGTTTTTCAATTTTGAATGATTCCAACTTCTTTTGGGCTTTTTGTTGTAAATTGTTTTAACCATTTGATTGAAAGATAAAAAGGTATTTTTTACGCTCCTATGTTTAAGAACTAAGAAAGAGATCAATCAAAAAAAGTTTTGAAAGAGCTTTGGATCATCTCAAGTGTGTGGAATAGGATTGGGTCTTGTATTATGATATTTGATCTTGTGATTTACCCAGGTGTTTTCTATTCCCTTCCTTATTAATAATTGTATTTTTGTACTGGTGTTTCCAAGAAGTGTTGTGTGTTCTTGAGGGGATCAAGATCAAAATTCTTGGAGTGTGAAATCCTGTAAAGTCAGTGGGATTCTGGCTTGAGGTGTGTGGTGTTGCAAAGAGGGTGAGTGGGCTTTGTGGGATTCAAAGTCACCTCTTTGTGGTTGTGTAATTTGTA
>Ga0123341_1005068_pt1 | contig 11677 bp, 4 predicted proteins | sample Turbeapinknodule_FD_89959 | JGI IMG/M metagenome (GOLD analysis project Ga0123341, IMG submission 89959) | Root nodule microbial communities of legume samples collected from Mexico - Turtle bean Mexico pink nodule | ecosystem: Host-associated > Plants > Roots > Nodule | place: Mexico: Nepantla... | reverse complement strand
TATATTTGTAAAAGTCCCTCCATTGTATTGATTCAATATCTACTAATGTTACTCAAATTTTTTAATATTATTTCTCTTATAACAATCTCAACTACATAATTTTTTTTATGTTTTATTAAAATAACATTTTAATTTTTTTAAATTATTATTATTTTTTAAAATGATTAAGTCTATAAACTTATGGATTAGTCTTATTTAAGTTTATTTAGATCATGAAACTATCAAATTGGTATAAAATTTGTGCACCTCAAATTAGGTATATTCTTACAATCTCACACAATCTATTTTGTAGGCTATTCGAGTTGTTCTAATGCATTATTCCAATAATTAATTATCACAATGACAAATTTAGTATTTACATAAACCAATAGCAACTATGTTATTCAAAAGATTAGCATCTTTCCTCAAACAATGATATTGGAGACTTTCTTATACTCCCAAATAAGAAAGGATTTTTCACTTCAAGTTTTGAGACTTTTTATTTTGGATTAGTCTTATATAAGTTTATTTAAATTAAGAACTATCAAATTTGTCCACCTCAAATTAGGTCACTATTCTTACAGTTTGACACAATCTATTTTTTAGGCTATTCGAGTTGTTCTAATGTGTTATTCCAATAAACCAATTATCACAATAACAAATTTAGTATTTACATAAACCAATACCAACTATGTTATTTAAAAGATTAACATCTTTCCTCAAGCAATCATATTGGAGACTTTCTTATACTCCAAATGGGAAATGATTTTTCACTTCAAACTTTGAAACTTTTTATTTTGGTTTCTTTATTGATAAACATGTGTATGGATGAGACATAACTATAACAATCAAGAATATGAAATAGTTGGTGGAAGTAAAGAGTGGGAGAATAAGCAGGGTATTTAAGTGAGTTGTAACATTTTTTCATTGATTATTAGTTTTCTTTGGTTCATGTAAAGGCCAAAGCATATGTGTTGGTATTCTTGATTTTCGGTGATGGTTTGGTGTTGGTTTATGGTTGCCAAGGAAAATAGAAGCTCACACTATTAGAATTGATGACTTAAACAAGAGGGAGGGGGTGAATTGTTTCTAAAAGATTTTCGTAATTACTTTACTTTAGAATGAATCCTTAACAAACAACTCAAATAAGCAAATCAGAAAGTCAATCAAACAGTCTAACAGAAACAAATATCATAATTTCAATCGGTTAAAACATGATTTAATCGGTTGTTTCTGGCAGCAAAAATATCAAACAGTCAGAGAGTTGAGACAAAGAGAGATTTACACACAAGGTTTATACTGGTTCACTCAATCCCTGAGCTACATCCAGTCCTCAGTCAAACCACTGAGTATTCCACTATGTAACCAAACTCACATTACAAACACCCACAAAGAGGTGATCTTGAAACCACAAGACCTACTCACCCTTTTTGCACATAACACACACCTTAAGCCAGAGTCACACTGACTTTACAAGATTTTACAAACACGTTTACAGAATGTAATATGAACAATTACAAGAAACTAAGAAAGGGTAGAAAACACTTGGAATAACAGTAAACCAGAAGCCCTATGATCAATTCTTGAATCACAACAAAGCTCAAAAACAATCTTGTTAAACTTTGGAAAACTCCTTTTCACAAACAGATTGTAATCTCTCTTTTTGATCTCAAATCAGAGTGTAAAACTTCTGTATTTCTCTACTTTGAAACATTTGAAAGAAGGCTATATTTATAACCTTTGAAAAACTACCGTTTAAGACAGATTTGAACAACTGAATCAATTAAAACAGGTTTTCAAAATACTGTTATGAAAACTCACTTTTAATCGGTTGAAACCACGATTTAACCGGTTGAATGGTTTCAGCAGTTACACAACTGATTCAAAAAACAGTTTCAAAACTCTTTTGCCAGCTAAGTGACAAACAACCGATTGTCTCAAAACTTTAATCGGTTGCTTTTCCCTTTGCATGGAAAAAAAACTTAGTTCTTTAAAACAGATTGAAACAAGCTTTCTATAGGAAATGAAGGACTGATCTTACAAAGATGCTAAACCCCATAACTAAACCCAAACCTAAAAAGCAGCACAACTTTAGGTTCCATGAGAATTTGATACCTCAAAGCTTCCCATCTTCAACACACACATGCTTTAATCAAGTTGGAGGGGAAGAAATTGAAATTGAAAGAATGTCAAGGAAGAAAGAGAGAACTTAGAGAATAAGAATACCGTTGGAAAAAAGGATAGATATTCTTGAAAGCTACAATAAACACTCACGAAACTTTGAGGTAAGGCACCACTCATAGAAGAGATAAACCAAAAATGGAATATCATCACTTGAGACTTTCTAAAGATAAGTAGTCTTAAATAAAAAGAACAATCACACTCTTTACAAATTATGCTCTCATGCTTATAGGTCAAAGTTATGGTTAGTTCAGATAGGCTATCTACATGTACAAAGTAAGGTGGGAGGAAGTAGTGATCAAACAAGCTCATTCTCACCCTTGAATCCAGACATAAAAGAGAATAATCTTAACTAAGAACAATCAAGCTGACATAGGTTATCTTATCATCCAAACAACAATTATCCCCTTGTAAAACTAAAGTATGAATATAAAGGAAAATTATTACAAACTAAACTACCATTAGGAGTCATCATGATCATGTTAGCTTTGTAAAGTTCTCTAACTCTCATTTTGTTTATAGTCAAGGTCTCTAAAGAAGCTTCCTTAATAACCTAAACTCTTGCCTCCCTTTCTTTTCTTTTAGATATGCTTCAAGTTGTAACTTTTCTTTTGTTGACTTTCCATTATTTATGATCACATGAAATCATTTTCAATATATTTATATACTTAGTATCCTAAATTTACATTGTTGTGCATGCAAATACATAACCTCACCAAAGACTCATATTGTGATTTAAACGATGCAACATATGCCATTATTAAAATAGGCGATTAGCTCTAGAAAATGAGTTTTGGATAAAACTTTAAAATGCTTTTATTTTTTTTCCAAGACCCTATGAATTGAATATTGATAGGAGGTCGTCTAATAGTTTTAAAATTTGTTCACAATATTTCCACAAATGTAAGACCAATAAGATCTTGTATACAAATAAAATAAAATAAAATAACATTATCTAAAGTTATCATGTTGAATTACCAACTGTTCAATACATTAACAAGGTTTATCACCTCCCATAACTTTGAAATTTCCATCGTACCATATCAATACCCATTATTATAAAAAAAAAATTGAAAGGTAAGAAAAATTGGGTATATGGGGATAAAATGCATGCTATCAGTTTTTGTCCATCTCATTTAAAATTGAATTTATAAATGACGTGATTGCCCTAATTTAGGCTTGGAGAAAAATAAAATGAAATATTTGCCCAATTGAAGGATAAAGCGAGGTTGGAATGGCACATGGATTGGGATGTAATTCAAAAAAAAGACCAAATAAAAAAAAATGTATTTTTTGTTTTGTTTTAAGCTTAGCAAGAATAAACTATTTATCTCTAGTATTAGTATATTTGTACTTTGTTTGGACATAAGACTACGAAAGCGAAGTGTTTGCCTAATCTCTTCCCACCATACTCTCTAATGGAACTATTATACTCATTTTGAAAACTTTGGTTGAATAAAAATGTGCGAGTTCTTACCTGAGTATATTATATCTCAAGTTACAAGTCACTTCCTCCTTTGTTTATCTTAGAGTGGTGCATTAGGGTTGATTGGTGTTCGGGAAGTAGAGAATTTTATCTCTTAAGGTTTCTTATCTTGTGAACTAGTCACAAGTGGCTATTCTCCATGGTGTTGTTCCAATTCCTAATCCTATCTTCATTTTTTTATAAATTCTTGAATCTCTTTTCTTTTTCATGGCTTCCACCAATTTCAAGATCACATTTAATCCAAGAATCCTTCAAAGAATTGTTTCAAGAATTCATCTAAGAGTTCTTCCTTGAAGTTTGAGTTGAAAGACCCTCCTAACCTACACAATCCTCCCATAGATTTTCATCAGGTGGTTTGCAAATATAGCAAATGATGAAATGGAAAATAGGAAGTTGCCCTAGTTGAAGACATAAGCATAAGAATGAAATGATAAAAGGCATGCCCAAAATGTACTTGAGAAGATAAAAACATGAGGATGACTTAGGAATTTCCCTAGTCTAGATCCTTTGAAAACCTCCTGTAGTGAGCATGATCAACTATGAGAGTTTCTCCATAAGATTTTTTTTTAAAAAATCCTATATGGTAATCATTTTCTGTATTTGTCCTCTCAAGGTTATAATACCATATATTTACAACACATTGTCTAGTGGTTCTTTAGGAAAGAAACCTCGTGGTATTGATCAAACTAACACCTTGAAATTTGGAGGTATCATCACTTCTTGGACTAGGCATAATCCTGCAACATCACCAAAACCATAACTTCCTCTTCCTTCCATGTTTTCAACTTTTCCTTTAAGATCTTTAATTTGTCCCTTACTCCAATATTTTCTACTCCCATCCCTTGCATCACAACGTGAGCCGAGTGTTTCTCTTAAGATTACTACTCTTTCATTAAATGTGAACATTTTGGTTAGACAATAACTTAAGGGTTTAGCAAAGAAGTCATTCCGAATGCATAAGTATACACTAGTATGTGAGTGGGTTCATGAGTGTTTGTTCATTTGTTACTAAAGTAGTACCAAAGTCCTTTTTTTATTAGAGACTTCAAAGTCTCCAAAATATTATACATTTGTTCCTTTAATAAATTCATGGCATTCCCTGCCTTTCTTCGAGCTCGTTTCAATTCACCCATAATTCTATATTGAGCACAAGTTTTATAAAAGTGCTAAAGAGTCAAATATAAAAAATAACATTTTTATAATATGGATGTAAGATAATGCATGAATGTAACGATGTATGATGCATAAATGTAAGAGAATGTGATGGTGTTGTCTTCATGGCCGATTGGATTTCCTTGAATTTTTGTTAGAGTTGGTGGAAGCTTGATGAAGGAGATGGAACAAGGAGGGCTCCAATGGAGCTATGAGTTTCTTGAAGGTGCATGAAGAGTACATAGAGTGATTGTTTGGGCCATATCACTTGGAGAGGTGAAGAAGAAGATCAAGGTGTTTATCCTAGAGAGTCTAGATAAGGGAGTGAGAAAGCTTGCAAACTTGGGCAACAAGTCACTCATATATTGATCTTAGTAATTCATGAGCCAAATACCTCAATTTATAGGAGAGAGGACTGAACATTTTGGAGCCAAAATTTGAAAATTCAAAATAAAACTCTCCAATGAGAAAGTGTCATGTGGAGTCATGCTTTCCATGTTAAGGTCACACATTCCATGCTAAATTCTCTTCACTCCTTGGCTTCCATGTGGTCGTCCATGTGCTCCATGCCAAGGTAATTTTCATCATGTAATATACCCTAGAAATTTTAGGGTTACATTGGGCTAAAAGAAGTCCAATTGTTACCCTAACTAGTCACTTTTAACTCTAACTAGACCTATTTTACTATTGGCAAAAATACAAGCCCAAAAACCTATGCTAGTTGGCCCAAATATTTGGTCCAATTATTTTATGCTACTAGGACCAATACATGGCCCATGAAATCCTAAACAACTTAATACAATTTATTTAAGCTAAAGCTTGGCCCAAAAATAATGTTGACTAGTTAGCCGGAACTCAGTCTTCTTGTGTTCTTCTGACCAAAACTATAGTTTATGTTTTGATGAGTTGGAGGTCTTCTTGTATATGTTTGTACATTCCTTCATCCTAAAGTTTTCCTCTTGATTGGGCCTACAAAAATAAACAAAAGCCTAATTAGACCCATATTTGCAAATAAAGTCATAAAAACCTTTAGGTCTCCATCCCCCTTATTATGTGGTTGTGTGTGGCTGGGGACTCTGCTATTATCCGGCCCTCATTCTTGAGAGGATCTGTCCTCATATCTACAGGGTTGATCTTGAACAACAACCTTATTCCTGATTTGAAAACTATGCTCGTCCTCCAGGATCAAATGACCATTTGTTGGAGTCATCAAACAAATCAAATGAGTTAGTTTCGATAGTTGTATAAAAATCAATCTTATTAAGTTGTCATTCCTCTTGTTTTTCTACTCTTTTTGGCAACTTTTCACAAGATTTCATTAGAGAGGAGTACATAATTTTCTTTTCTAAGTTTTTCCTCTCTTGTTTTAGAATTTTATTATATATTAAGATATCATCAAAATAAACTACTACATATTTACCTATGTAATCCCTAAGGACATGATTCACAAGCCTCATGAAAGTGTTATGTGCATTAGTGAGTCTAAAAGGTAGTTTTAGACTTGGTTAGTGAGTTTAACCACTCATATAGTCCAAACTTGGTCTTAAAAGCAGTATTCCACTCATCACCTTCTTTGATTCTTAATTGGTGATATTCGCTTTTGAGATCAATCTTGGAAAATATAGTGGTCCCATGCAATTCATCAATCATATCATCAAGTCTAGGAATTGAATGCCTATATTTGATGGCGATGTTATTGATAGCTCTACAATCACAAAACATTCTCCACTTGCCATCTTTCTTTGACACCAACAAAATAGGTACAACACAAGGACATAGAATTTTTTGAACTCATCCCTTCTCCAACAATTCCTGAACTTGTAATTTTATCTCCTTAGTCTCATAAGGATTAGTTCTATAAGCCGGTCTATTTGGTAGACTAGCTCCCGGAACTAAATCTATTTGGTGTTCTATACCGGTGAAAGTTCAATGGGTCCTTCCTTAGGGAATGCATCACTAAATTCTTTTAAAAGATTTTTGACTCTAGGAGGTAGCTCACTAACTTCAGAAAGTGTGGCAGTGCATGGAAGTGCTTCTTTACACAAAAGGAGACCTGAAGGTTGTTCAAATAGAAGTATTTTATTAATATAAGTTTTTTTCAACTTTTTGTTCTATCTAAATGACTTTGTGGGAAGGAACACTCTTCTCCCACGCCTCAGCATTGTCCCTAAGGACTTTCATTTGACTTTCATTTTTTTTTCATTTTCTCTTTTTTTGTTTCATTTGTAATTTGTCCTTTACCACTTGTGAGGGTGTTAAAGGATAGAATACAAACTCTTTTTCCCTATGGGTAAAAGTTATCTCGTTGGTAAGACAATTATGGGTAGTTTTTTTGTCAAATTCCCATGATCTTACCAATAAGATATGATAGGCTTCCATGGGTACCAAATGAAGGAGTTTATACTCTCTTATACCAAGTTAAACATCTTAACTGGTTTCTCTCATAAAACTCGAAATTTGAGTACTCAACTTTTAAGTTTGGAGGACTTATGTACTACCTACTACCTAAGATATATGTATTTGCTATATATTTATTATATTTAAATATTCATTATGCTTTAGTGGATAAAATTGTTTCTAGTTGTGATAGTTCACCTTATAGCTCAGTATAGACGGCTCATGTTGCCCTATAGCTCGATATTAATTGCCAAATACCCAAAAAATAGCCTTAAAGCTAGGACACCCGTTGTAAAACAAGGACTAATGGTTACAATAAAGTAGCTACCTTATTTGGCTCTTATCTAGGTCCAAAAGCCTATAAATATCGTCATTCCCTCTGGATGTACACTCTAATCTCATACTCATTTACTTACTCACATATTTTCTGCAGACATCCCACCACTCGATTGAACAACTAAAAAAATTTCATTATACTCTTTTGTCAATACCTCGAAAGAACAGACAACTCTTCTGAGTAAGAATAATTCATTAATTATTATTATTTTTAAATATATTTAGGAAGATATTAATTTGAGACCAACAAGACTACTATAAAAGGTAACATAGTTATTGAAATAAGCAACTAAATTTCATCTTGACTAATTTTGTGATCAAATATGTTTTTGACTAAAAAACACTTAGGTAAGAATAGATTTAAAGACCAATAGTAGTGGTAAGAAAATAATTGGTCGCTATTTCCATTGTTGTTTTCGTTTAATATTTTTTATACCAATACTTACCATAGATATAATGATCAAAATTGTAAAAACAATGTTGTAATCGATGTAATTTCAGTCTCTATGTGTTGTAACCGATGTAATTTTCCTATAATAAGCGGCCAAATTTGATTAAGTACAAAAAAGAATCTGTCAGTTTAATTGATCGCAATTGATATAATTCACTTTAACAGTAAATACTTTTTTTGTCACTACACAAAGTTTATAAAAAACCATATATTAAAAATATTAAATATGTGTGCTCAATGAAAATTAAACTATTTTATAGTGAACCACTAGACAAATAAATAAACTTTTCATTAGTTTACTTAAGAGATAAATGATGTGTGTATTGTACTGGACTAGAGCACGTAGAACTCAGTGGTCGGATATCAACGTTTGTGTTAGACAGGTCAGCTCGGTCGTCGAGTCAAGACTGACGGGCCACACAGGTGGGTCCCAGGTATGTGTGTATTGACTTTCATTCATATACTTAATATAATTCCTTCGTGTATAAGGCCTGGTCGGTTAGCGAAAAGTGTTATTGGGCCTAGGGGTGCGTTTAGTGCATTGAGGTCTAGTACAAGTAAAACATTATCCATAGGCTCGAGCCTAAGAGCGCTAGGATTTAGGGGAGCAGGTTGCATGCATGGTACATGGAGGCTTATATGCCTCCAAGGGACAGATTGGACCCTTGATGTTGGTACATGAGTTGGTACCCTAGTGGTTATTTTGTTAAGATTTTCTGCATCCAAGGTGATAAGATTCTGTGCAGTGGCAGTGCTAAGATTGTGCACATTGTAACAAACTCTTCTCCCATTAAACATAACTTTCACTCGATATAAGGTTCTCGTGAGAGAAGGTTGTTACCAGAGGTAACCTAGAGGTAGTCTATAAAAAGGACTTGAGATCCCCGGTAAAGGTACGCTATTTCTAAGACTGAAACTACTTACTTACTTCTTATATCTATAAGCCTTGTACTGACTTGATCGTCAGAGTGCAATCAACATGTAGGACCCCCTCTGTTTCAACGGAGTCGCGTTCCAACATCCAAAGGGAAGAACATAATCCACCAGAGATAGACGGAGCCACCGTTTGTCTTTGAAGTCAACAGACGACCAGGTCAACCGGCAAGAACATGTATATATATATAAGTTAAATTATTTAAATTAATTAATTAACAATAACCATATTATTATTATTCTAATTTAAAGTTAATAAATAGTAAAATTATATATTTATTATATAAGAAAATTTTAAATAACAATATTTTTTAAAATATTATATATACAATATATTAAGTAAATTTATTTTCAAACAAAACATATAGTAAATAATATATACTAATATTATATATATTATTCTTAACTTTTATTGATAAAAATAATTACTAAGAAATATGAGAATGATGTGTTATAAATCATGTGAGTTTTTATTGAAGTTATTGAACATTACTATATTTAGATATTAAAATTAATGTAGTTTAATTGATTTAATGTATATTTTATGGTGTTTAAATTGAACTTTATCAATGAAAGAAAATATGAATATTTTATTTTTATATTTTAATTTTATTTATACTCTAAATCATATGAAATTATTAGAAAGGAAAATTGTTTAATAATATTTTAGATTTAAGAGAACAATTAGACACCTCTTAGATAATAAGACTGGATATATTTTTTAATGTCATATGTAAAATAATTAACTGTTTTCGTCGGTTGACCTACGGTTAGACTGAATGGAGAGCTCCGCTTCTAGCCTGTCTCATTTTGGTGCACTCGAACAACGCTTTGCTAGGATAGAGGGGGCTCTACCTGTTGATCACACTTCGATGATCAAGGCAGTGAGAGCATACGAAATAGTAAACAGTTTCAGTTTCAAGTATTCAGAAACAACGTACCTTTACCGAGGTCTCAAGCCCCTTTTATAGATTTCCTTGAACAACTTCTACTAATGAGAACATAATCTCAACAATAAACATATAATCATAACAGAAAAACCACCTGTTCACATGCACCTCTTATCTTCAGGTGTTAACAACAAAAAAATATTTTGTCTACATGTGCACCATTATTCTCGAGTGCTAACAACACTATTCTCAACAAATTTTATTTGCATTTAAATTAACATGTGTTATGAAGAAACAAAATATTTCTTCTATCTTAACTATCTTTTTCGAGCTGTCTTACTAGCGTTGGGCCGAGGTCCTCTCCCACCCTTTGAGTCCATTTTGGCCCAAAAACCAAGCTAATCATACCAAAGTGCTTGGACCTCTAGTACATTAACTATATTAACATAATTAATAATCTAACATAATTAATAATCTAAGGATAAAAATATTTAAGAAATACAATAAATACAAGTTTAAAATATAATAAACTAAAAATAGTTAATGTTGTAATTAAATCATTATGATTAAAAATAAGTATTTAAAGTCTTTTTATGTTATTAATTCTTGAAAGTGTAACATACAACTCTTCATAGGTAAATGTAGATATTGGTAAATAAATAAATTTCCACATATGGATTTATTTATTTCATAGCAAAAGATATAATAAAAGAAAATTATCTGCTATTGAATTTAATAGGTAATGATTAGTTAGAACTAAAATCATTCGTTGCAAAGATAATTTGATTGTTTAATATTATACCATAACATTAAAAAGCTACTAACTTCAATTAAAGTTTATGCATAATAATCTTAAATAGTTGATTTTTTTTTACCCTAAACCCTAAATAATTGATTGAAGCATTTCAACAACAAAAAAAAGCTTCCATATGAACATCTGAAGATCTCTCTTTTCTACATGGAAAATCTATGTAAAATATATTTTTCTCTTGAACTATAATATATTTTTGGTTTATGATTTATACTTGTTTACACGGGTTAAAATAATCATTTTAAATTTTTTAAATTTTTTTATCTATTGTTTAACAATATTGAAATAAATATTACAAAATAAGAGAATGAGAGAGAAAATATTATTGTGTCCGTGGTGAAGCTACATAAGAGATTATATACAGAGAGAAAGCACATGAACTAACTAACTAACTAGAATACTAATAGGATAACTGCCTATATATTGTCTATTGTTTAATATCCTTCCCTGTAAACTTATCGGGGTGGTTCAACAACCATAAGTTTACGTCGAAAATCCAGAAACAAGGGACCAACAATAGGTTTAATGGAAGTATCAGTGACTTGGAATCTGGCAGGGAGATGTAGCAAACAAATTTTGTTTTGTTGAACATAATCTCTAACAAAATGTAAGTCTAGTTCAAAATGCTTGGTTCGAGAATGCATGATGGGGTTGGCACTGAGAAGAACAACTCCCAGGTTGTCTGAGAATAAATGTGGTTGAGTGGAGGAAAGGTGCAGTTCGTGTAGGATAGATTGCAACCAAATGACTTCAGTAAGAGCAGCAGCAATGCTGCGATATTCAACTTCGGTGCTGCTACATGATACAACACGTTGTTTTTGGGAGGAACAGGCAATGATGTTGAGACCATAATAGACACCGTAACTAGTGGTAGACTTCTTGATATGATTCCACTAGCACAATTAGAATGATTCTTGACATTCTTAGGAATCATCTTAAGTTGGATATGAGATAGGCACTTTATCATAGAATTGGATCAAGGTTCTATGAACAAGAACTCACCAAAACTAGTACCAAAACCCAAACTCATTTGGAAGTTCCAATTATTGTCAAATTGAACC
>Ga0123341_1005067_pt1 | contig 11678 bp, 8 predicted proteins | sample Turbeapinknodule_FD_89959 | JGI IMG/M metagenome (GOLD analysis project Ga0123341, IMG submission 89959) | Root nodule microbial communities of legume samples collected from Mexico - Turtle bean Mexico pink nodule | ecosystem: Host-associated > Plants > Roots > Nodule | place: Mexico: Nepantla... | reverse complement strand
ATTTAAACATTACAAAAATATTAAATAAACTCACAAGAACTAAAATAAATATTTAAATATATTTATTTATTTATAGTATATATTATACTTATTTACTTTTTTGATGGAAAAATAGGAATTAAAATTATGAGAGGTGAAAGCGCGTGGGGCCCACTCCAGGAGACGCCAGCGCATGCATCATTAGGATGTTTACTGCCACTCATTTCCATGACGTGTCTATGTCACTCCTACCCACTTTAATTTTCTCTCTTTTTAGCAAACAAAACAACAAATAAATTAATTAAGTTCTAACTATATTTTTTAAAATAATAATAAATCAAGAGTTTTACAATTATGCATAATAAGTTTAATGAATTTTTACAATAATTACTTTTAAAATTGTATCAATTATTTTTATAAATTGAATGAATTTAATAAAATTATTTTGCATTTTCAATATATAATAGTATTCAATTCATACGTTTCTAGTGTTTAAAAGTGAACGCTCATAAACTTTTTGCAAGTGCCAACTTTTTCACAAAAGCTCATCTTACTCAATTTCCAGCTTATAAAGATTGTTTAAAGAGTGTGTGTGAACTTAGAAGGAGAAAAAAAAACTAAGTAAAAAAGAATAAAGGAATATGAAAAACAGTAATTTGAGATAATTGAGACTCTGTAGTTATATTGATTTTGTTTCTCGAAATGAGAAAACATTAAAATATTAATAAATATAAATATAATATTAGAAATCCATATATATATATATACGAGAATAATTGAATTGAAGTGAATAGAAACAAAACAAAGAAAAAGTTAACAAAGTAATCAAAGTCTTTGTAAATTAAGTGCTATGTTAGAGTCAAAAAAGTAATTTGTTACAAGAGGAGACTTTCTATGTTGGCGTCCATATAAAATGGCAAAAGTGCAATTCAGAGTTCATAGGGACCATAGCATCCAACTACAACCTTTGTGACTTGCCATGTGTTCTAAGATATAATCTCTAATTCCAAACATAATCTCTTTGTATGACACATATGAGTATGTGCATGACAGATTCTAAGTTAGTTTGAGCTTTAAATCCAACTGGGGCATCGGTGGTTCTGAGTAATCTTGTTTCAGATCAGGCTTTTTGCAGAGGTGAGAGTCTCTGAAATTGTTGAAATGCTCCCTTTTCCTGATTTGTGTTATTGGTTGATATCACGAAGAGTCTCTGGTTGCTAAGTTGATGATGGTGCTCCAACTCCTTTTAGTTACCAGAGAGAAAACGTATTTTTTTTCTTCAATGGTTGTTCTTATTGAGTTTGTGAAAAAGGGTTGTTGTTGGAGTTCATTCAGAGTCATGGCATGTTTAGCTTTGAGAAGTGATTTTCAGCTCTTTCTGTTCTATATTTTTTTTTATTACCTTTTGGCTTTGTTTCAGTAGTTGTTGGGGAAAGCTTCTTATCTGTGTTTTTGTTGTTTGCTTGACTATGGATTTGAATGCATACTTTTTGGAGGTAGTTTCTAACCAAGAGAAGATTTAAAACTGTTTGATATAAAAAACTTGTGTGTTAATTGAGTTCAAGGTTAGAGTTGAGTCCAACCCAGAATACTAATAGATTTTCCAAATTGCCCGTTTGGTGTTTTACAGTACAGCCATGTATGGCATGTGGCAACCTTTTCTGAATAACTTCACCTTTTTTACTTTTTCTATTGAGAATAAGTAAAGAAGAAAAAGAAAAGGGTCTTGTTTTACATTATATGGTGTTCCAAATCCATTACGTAGTCTAAAGCTTTATCCTAGTTAATTTTTAATTATTTGATTGCTTAAATTTGAAACCACAGATCAAAGTCTCTGCTGACTAATTTAAATATTCTATTAGACTTCTAAAGTTGCATTCAGTTAGACTAATACACTGTCTCTTTTGGTTTGTTGTTTATTTTAATAGCTTGTTAAGAATCTCGGAGATATAGATTGTGTTGTCAAGAAGCTTACTCTTCAGATTTGAAATGGAAGGAGTCTTTTAATGAAAGATTTCACCTCAAATCTTACTAGTTTCTGACCTTTATGTGAATAACCTCAAGGAATAGCAGATATAGGCAAACTACATTACCTTCTTCAATCAGTATCAATGGACTTGTGTCTTTGTTTTGATCTTTTATAGTTTCAGATATCTTTGTTAAGTATCATATTTGTCTAAATTGCTTTCTCAACCTTCTGCAGAACAGCTCAGATATTCATTACACTGCAATTAAAACACGGATAATGCTTGCCAGGTTTGAGGAGAGTCAATAATTCAGCCGTTTTTTTGTCGAAATCTTTTGGAGTTTGACTATATCAAGATCTGGAACTGTCTGGCTTGTTCTCAATGCAAACATCTCAGAATCATAAAATTTCTTATGGCTCTGGTGGGTTCTATGTGGAGCCTGTGCAAAATTTGGAGTCATATTGCTTACCATCAAGTGAGAACATAGACAATTACTCTTCTGATAACAGCAGCCAAACAACCTACCCTTCAGTCCAAACTTTAGACCAATATCTCACCCTTGAATCTGCTTCCACAAGCAACAGTTTCCCTTGCCAAAATTCTCCACCTGCTCTCAGTTTCTCATCAAACAATAGCCCGTTGTCAAACCTAGAGTCAAATTCATATGTGTTAAGGCCACAGCATTCTCTTGAAATTGCTAATGGCCCACCAGAGAATGATTCTTACCCGATTCTTGACTTTGATGAGCTGACACATAAGATAAGAGAACTGGAAACTGCTATGCTGGAACCTAATGCAGATATGCTAGATATCTATGGTGCTATAATGCCAGGAGAAGCTGATTCAATTTTGTTAGAGACTGAGAAGTGGAAAGAAATGATGGAGATGGTATCCAGAGGGGATTTGAAAGAGATGCTTTATACTTGTGCAAAGGCAATGGCTGTTAAGGATATGGTGATAACTGAATGGATGATGTCAGAGTCGCGTAAGATGGTTTCTGTTTTGGGCAATCCAATTCAGCGGTTGGGAGCATACATTGTGGAGTCTCTTGTGGCAAGGATGGCTGCTTCAGGAAGCACAATCTACAAATCCTTGAAATGTAGTGAGCCTACTGGTAATGAACTACTTTCATACATGCATGTACTCTATGAAGTTTGTCCATACTTCAAGTTTGGATACATGTCAGCAAATGGAGCAATTGCCGAAGCTCTGAAGGACGAAAGTGAAGTCCACATAATAGACTTTCAGATTTCCCAGGGAACTCAATGGGTGAGCCTGATTCAGGCTCTTGCTCGCCGGCCCGGAGGACCACCAAATATCCGAATATCGGGTGTTGATGACTCCTTTTCATCTTATGCACGGGGAGGAGGACTTGATATTGTTGGGAAAAGGTTATCAGCACTTGCAGAGTCATGTAATGTACCCTTTGAGTTCAATGCTGTGAGAGTACCTGCTTCTCAAGTGCAACTTAAAGACCTTGAACTTCGCCCTTATGAAGCTGTGGCTGTGAACTTTGCCATCATGTTGCACCATGTGCCTGATGAAAGTGTGAACGGCCACAATCATCGCGATAGGTTGTTGAGATTGGCCAAGCACTTGTCTCCTAAAGTGGTGACTCTTGTTGAGCAAGAATTTAACACCAACAATGCCCCATTCTTGCAGCGATTCGTTGAGACAATGAACTACTACTTGGCTGTTTTTGATTCAATTGATGCTGCTCTTCCAAGGGAGCACAAAGAGAGGATTAATGTGGAGCAGCACTGTTTGGCTCGTGAAGTTGTCAACTTAATAGCATGTGAAGGAGAAGAAAGAGTTGAACGTCATGAGCTTCTGAATAAGTGGAGAATGCGTTTTACACAGGCTGGATTTGCGCCTTATCCACTGAACTCTGTTATTAATTCTTCAATCAAGGATCTTCTCCAGACCTACCATGGTCATTACTCTCTGGAAGAAAAAGATGGTGCACTATTTCTTGGTTGGAAGAATCAAGTTCTTATTGCCTCTTGTGCTTGGAGATGAAAATCCGACAACAGTTAATTCATTTTTGTTACTCCAGGCCTTCTAGTTAGGTTATGTATCATCCTTAACATCTTTAAAACATTTCTCCTCACTTCATATGTTCAGATTACTGTTTTGTAAGAGAGCATCCTCAATCTATATCAGCAATACAAGTAATATCAAGAAAGACTTATATTCTGAAATTTTCTGAGATGTATTTTATAACTGCAAAACATGTAAGTTGAAATCTATAGCAAACAAAGTATGGATTGGTATTTCTTACTACAGTTTCACTTTGTATGCTTAATTGCATTTTTCTTAAACTGTTTTGGATCTATTATCCTACGAACACTCACATACCCTTACATTACTCTTGTGGTAATTTTGTACACTAAACTCCTTGCTCTTTGAATCCTTATGAATATGGCCATATTCCAATCTGAAAATGAACTATATTACTTGGCACTGACAACTACTAGATGGATCTCCACAGAATTCACAAGCTGTGTGAATGCATGAAAAATCTGAAATGAGTTATTTTAACTTAATCAAAATTGCCGAGTAAAAAGGCTCACGTGAAACCGTGTTGTTTGGCCCAGAAATAACTCTACGGTAGAAAGAGTCGTGCCTTGCATGATCATTGATTCATTGTTTCTAATCATGTTCTCCCTTTTCTGAAACCAGACTATTTTTGTGCTGTGTGTTTCTGGCTTCCTAGGAAACATTGCAACGCGTGTGGATTGAAATATATTATGACGAAGGCCTTAGTCAAATTAGCTGTCCCCTAGAGTACAAAGCTTTCTGGAGACAAAAACAAAAGCAACACAGACTTTGTCTGACACATGTGATGTGCCTACTTTTAACAAAAACAAAAATAACTATTAGTGTGCCGTTTTCAATAATACTGTCTTCAGTTTATTTAAATATATTTTCAACATTTCATGTCTGTTAGTTACAACAGCAGTATGAAATGAGCTAGAAACCAAGAACATTTGACTTACCAAAAATTTCTATGTATTCCTTTGATTTACAGCCATAGCAATATACACAAGATATGAATTCTTAATTCTTAAAGTCTATCAACGTGATTCAGGGTAATTGATAGATAATTGAGTTTCTTAATCATGTTATAAGGAATTTGATTTCTGGTAATGTGAATAGAAAACATTTTTTGTTGAGAAAGAGACAAAACTCAACTTTGATGATATCTACGCCTCTAAAAAATTACACTCTAAATGTTAGTATGATAATATTTGTTATGAAAAAAAAAAAAATTGTCTGCAATGCACCTTTTGGTCTGAAAAATGGCACTGGAACATTGTTCTGACGTTTTTGACAGTAGGAGTTATATCATTATGCATTACTTCTTACATTTTTACACATTTATAGCAATCAAACTCTTTCTTCTTTTCTGGAAAAGAAAAAGAAAAGAAAGTTGCTGTTACAGTGACTTCAATGTGCTATTTATCGCATCTACACTTAGATTCGAGTTTTATTCCATCTACTTAATGTGAAACTAGAAAACAAAACATCCAACAAAAAGGTATCCAAAAATACTTCGATTAAGTATCAATTTAGAACCTAAAATCAATTCATCAATACAAAATTAAACATGTACGCATTTAACACCAATCCAAACATCTAATGGATCCATGTTTGGATCTGCATTTTCAAATGGCATAATACACTTCTGGTCTGGCCCCAAAGCTAGTGAAAGTATCTTCTGAATTAGAAAAAACGTCTGTCCAAACACAATTCAAGAATTTGTTTCACATTACATAATATGCACAAAATAGTCCGAGAAAACCAAACGTGTATTCCACTGTTTACACGTGTGACGTGCCTTCCTTTGAATTTGACTAATATCAAACACAATAACAAACAACTTGCTTTGTCACGTGGGGAAGTTTGCGTTGTAACGAAGGCTTGGGAACTCTGGTTACCATGAATTTATAGTAATCACATGGAATAAAAACAATAAGTTCAGTAACAAGCTAGAAGCTACATCTTATAAATAGCTGAACTCAAACACTTTTACAAGGGTTTTTGTTGAAGCAACTTTGGTATAAGCTTCATATTTGTACAGAAGAATCTGTATATAATTATACAAACAGAAATTAGATTTAAGAGTCAACCTGAAGGGGCACAGCTACTACTAATTCTACCAAAGAGCAGCTCTCAACATATAAGGATCTACATAAAAGAACTATCAGCATTTCCAAAGAGAAAATGAGGAGCCATGCCTTTAAAACTTTACCCGCCAAAAAGAAAAACCAAAATGGAACTCAGTATTTCTTTTTATTTGTGTGTGCAAACAATTTTAAGGACCCATTAGTATTCTTCCCACGTTCTGAGGGCAGGGATATGCAGAATGGTTTAAAGATGCACTATCACTTGGATTTTCTCTAGAGCCATATGGGTTAGAGTTGTTATTTAGAACACCAAAGTACACTGGCGGCCCCGAAGTATGAACAAACTTGAAATTGGAGTTGCTGGTATGAGCTTGGCTGTCACCAAATTCAGAAAGCATCATTCTCCCTTGACTGCTTGGTGTGTTTTCCGAAACAGGGCTAATTCCCATACCAAGGTCAAGGCTGATGGTATCACTTTCTTCTGGCCTAATTCTTGTCTGTCCCCCAGCAGCACTTGCTGGTCCTGCAATGTCATGGCAACTATTATTCCTTGCAGTTGGCACATCATGATTGTGCTTCCCCTCATATGTGGTTATCACGGCCTTCGGATCATGAGATGCCCTCTCCACATGTTTTCTAACGGGGCACCCCGTGTTAGTGCATTTGTAATAACTCCTGAAAAATAAAGTGAGTCCTTGTAAAAACAAGGTTAACCAGAAATATGTAACTAAGCATCATATTGTCGCCAAACACAAAATGTAAGGATCTCATCTCACTAAAAGAGACCAGCCAACTTCATCATGTACACATTTCATTTAAATTCCACGCTTTGAAGTTCACGTCCAAGCACCGATTACATTAAAATGGAAATATGGCCGAATTATGTTACAGGTAGTTTTGTGCACACAAAATGCATTTCAAGCATCTTTCAGTTCAAATCAAACAGATAGTTGTTTAAGTGAAAATTATGCTGGTATATTGTTTTGGGTCAGTCAAGGAACTAGATACTAAAGGGGAATCCTCGAATTATCAAGTGGGCACATGCTTATTAGGAAAGCAGGTTTTCAGACAATGACACAACTAGAGCTAATATTTCAGCTCTAAAATCTGACCTAGAAAAGAACTACAATATTTGGCTAACATCTTTGCATTCAGTGAAAGAACAAACTTTACAACACAGAAATTCTTAAATCAAGCAAATCAGTGGATATCATACTGGCCCTCCTTTTGCCCTAATTTTCCTTAAGTCACTATTAGTCTACCATCATGATAATTTTATATTGATATATTTTCCTCTCGGAGCATAGGAGTAACACATAGATATCTAAACTTTCTTGATATCTAAGTACCTAACAGTCTACTGTCCCGTGAACTTCTCTGTTGACACTTCATTGCACATTCCTAGCAATAATGCTCTTACAATCAACTAGCTTCCATTAACATAATATGTTTGATCATTACAGTTCCTATTTGACACACCATCACCACCTTTCCTTAATGTAGAACCATACTGGTACATAATATCAGTCTCCCTGACATCAACATCCTACACCACCTCCCTTAACTTTGCCATTGTTTGATATTTGACGATTGGTAAAGAGGACAATAAAATCTGCTGAATAAATATTTAGACCCGCTTTGGAATAAAATTCTGTAAAAGCTTAAGATTCAGAATTTATAATATACAACATTTCACAACATATTATAGTTAGTAACTACTCTACTTTTCTAGAATATATTATAATACATCACTCCTGTGGATGAGGATGAGGTTATCTTTTCCTTCCTTACAATAGGCATAAGACTGAAATAATCATTAACATACCTAGGGTTAGGATTTCCTCTCACCACCTTCTGCCCATACTTGCGCCAGCGGTAACCATCATCCAATATATCAACCTCACTCAGAGTTTGTACAACGACCCGTGGCTCCCTAATAGGCTTAACTACAGGCGTAATGTCAGCATTTGCAAGCTCCATTTTTCTGCACAAATAAAAAAAACTTCTGGCTATCAGCAAACATACATGAGTAGAAGAAAGAAACATGGGTCTTGGGACTAAGCTGTCAAACCTTCGCTTTGAAAAGGGATCATCATCATCAACCTCATCATTATTCCGATTTGACAAAAATCCTGTACCCTCTGGATCACCATCATTTGTTGCAACAGGCGATAGCTCGGGAGTACTGTCAGGCTCAGCTGGGTGAGACACCTGGCCACATATGTTGGATCCTTTGTCTGCAATTCAACAATTAGGAGAAAAAGAAAGCCACATTATTTGTTTAAAATAAGTACGAACAAATTGGCATCAATAAGAAGCATCTAACAGGTATTACCATCTCGGAAAGATGCTTTATCAGATCTATCTTCTTGCATAGTCATCATACTTCCAGTTGAGTAACGCCGGTTTGGCTGGGGTTTCGGATGATCATGTGTTCCCTTGTAAATTATCTCAGTGATTTGCCCATCATGAGAGCGTTCAAATAGTTTCTTAACTTCACAGTTAGGATGTGTACATTTGTAATAACTGCGTGGAAATTCACTCCCTTTAACATGTTTCTGACCATACTTTCTCCAGTTGTATCCATCATCGGATACTCGCTCAGGTGCAACAGAAAGTCCACTACCTCTATTGTCAACTTGTGATGTTTGAAGCCCAGTTGCTATGTTGCTCCTAGGGTTCAGTTCATCCAAATCACCTTCAACACGGGCATTAGCTCCTGAGCTAACAATTTGAACAGGTGATGATAGACTTAATTCATTTGAAGGGACTGCTATCTCACTTTTCACTAATGATGAATCAAAAGGTTGACCTTTTCCTTGACCATCTATTTGAGTACATTTTTCACTTGCATGATTGTCAGGGTCTGCAGGAACCTTAAATAAATGAATAGCATTGTGTAAGTACCACGAAACCAGTAATCTTCAAAACAACATAAACCAAAACAAGAAATTGGAAACCAAATCCGGTTCCAGTTAACATTGCAATATATTTAACTAACTATCCTATCTTGTTAACTTAGTACACAGGTTATGATCAGATACAATTAAGGAGAAAAACATCAATTTCAGAGCTTATATTCGTCAATTTCAGAGTAATTCATTACCATATTTGATCTACTGTGCGGTTTAAACTCAAAGAAGCTGGGTTTTCGGTCATCAACTGTATTGGTATTGAAGCATGCACTGGTTACAGGAAATGAAGCAGATGCAGCAGAAGTCACAGAAGCATGAGCTGATTGATGAAGCATAAAAAGGGATCCTGTGGTCGGTGAAGGTTCCACCTGCAAAGTATTTGAGAAAGTGTTAGAAAAATCTAGGTAAGCAATTACAGAATGAATCATAAAATATATAATCGAACACACTTAAAAATTTTAATTTCTCAGAGCAGCATACGGACAAAGAAAGTGACAAAATAACAGGAAGTTTCAGAATGCACAGTAGTAAACGGACAATGAATAATAACAGAAGGAAAGTACAAAAACAAACATCAGAGTAACCACGCAATAGTATATTTATCAGCTACTTATGCAGAAAGATTCAATTGCAATTGAGCAAATGCAAAACTCTAATTTTCTCTTTGGGATAATATAGCATGTTGTTCATTTAGAGTATATACCACATAGCCCAGTGCATCAGGACTAATGAAAGTTATACAAATTCAGCTCAGAAAAGCCATTCCCACATTAATTATGCACAGATTAGGACCACCCCCACAATTACATCAAGATTTAACAAATGTGATGCATTTTGTACTTTCCCAAAATTACAAATCATGACCCACAATCTCTGACATTCCGCATATTACTCCAATGTCATGCCATACAGAACTAATATGGATCACTAACCCTTGAAAAAGCATTTATTCTTTTGTTCCACACATATAAATAGGGAAAAAGAAAATTCCTGTAAAACCTGCAATGCAACACCGTTGAAAACAAAAAGAAAAAGCACCCAAGCAAAGGAAGATTCAGTATGTGAAAAAACAACACTGACGCAAAAGAAAATAATGAGAATGTTGAGCGATCCTAAGAGAAAGTCATATCCCAACACAACACCGTATTGAGCATAAAGCAAAATAACAGAATTCAATAAGAGCAAGCATCAGAATCTCAGGGTCCCAACACAAATAACAAAACCTATCAAGTGAAAAAGATCAAACACAAAAAAGGGCCAACCCTAATTACAAAAGACTAAATTAAATAAAAAAGAAGCAAAATAAATTAGCCTCAACCACCAGATTAAATAAAGTACATATACTCACTCTATCACTCACATCGAATTTTTCGTGAAACAAACAGCATCTTCCATTCATCAACATGTTAAATCACGTCATATTTAAAAATTATTCCGTCCAAAGCATAACACTGTCCCATATGCCCCATTTTGATGCTCTTGGCATTTACATGAAAATCACACTGAAAAGAACCATATTTTTATATGCCACTCACACTGTGTGGACTTCAACTCACTCGGGTCAAGTAAAAACATTTAAACACTCCTTTGACCAAGTTCAACTGATAAAAAAGCAAAAATAAAAAATAAAAAAACACCGAAAAACAAAAATCAAATTTTGCCAACGAATTCACACACCCATTTCTCTCTTTATTCTTTTTCTTCGAGCAATTAAACGGATCAAACGCGAGCCTTGAACCCAGCCCCGAAAATCACAAACCCTAGAAATTGAAAAGGCGAATGCATTCACCACTAACTAACCTTCATGTTGGAGAGCAGCACCGGTGACTCGAGAAACGACGTCGGACTGAGCCCCGGGGGAATCGTGACGCACGGCGAGCGTGAGATCGGGAGCTTCGCCGGGGACATGAGCTTGTACCTCGCGCCGCCGCCGCCGGCCGGAGCAGGCTCGGCGGTGGAATTGGGCCTCGACCCAGGTCGATTCGGATCGTCGGAGTGAGCTTCGCCGGCGTCCATTACGGTGTAGAGAAAGAAAGTTTGTGTCTTGGACAAGCAGAAAGAGAAGGGCTGAGTCAAAGAAGAAGGAAATGGAGGCACAGATGAGAGGGCAAAATAGTCATTTCCTGTGAAGGGTATGTATGTCACAGAGAAAGAGAGAGATCAAATTGACTTGTGAGAATGAATCTCAAAAAGAATTATGAATCTGTGTTCAATGTTGTGTTGGTTCTTTGGCTTGTCATTTTACCCTTTTCTCTGCATTTTTTCTCTTCTTTCTCTCTCTCTCATGGTGTGTGCTGCTATTATATGTATGCTACTGCCTCTTCAACTCATCCCATGTTATACAAATGTGTGATGCTAACATGTCTCTTAATATATTAATATATGAAATGCAAAGAACAATTTTTGGAATCATACTTCACCTCCTTAGACTCAATAACTACATACAAAATTTGAACTCTAAATACTCACATGAATGAAACTTTTTCTAATTTAATTTGTAATTTCAAATTCAAATTTTAAGCAGGTGATTTGGCTAAATATGTTTAATACTCTTAAATTTGAATCTTTAATACATATTAAACATAAAAACATGTATGAAATAAAAATTGACATTATCAAACAATAAAAAACTTATGCTTGATATGAATTTTAGAACAACTATTCTAAAAATGAACTAATCATAAAGT
>Ga0123341_1005066_pt1 | contig 11678 bp, 7 predicted proteins | sample Turbeapinknodule_FD_89959 | JGI IMG/M metagenome (GOLD analysis project Ga0123341, IMG submission 89959) | Root nodule microbial communities of legume samples collected from Mexico - Turtle bean Mexico pink nodule | ecosystem: Host-associated > Plants > Roots > Nodule | place: Mexico: Nepantla... | reverse complement strand
GTTTTATCAAATTCAAATCTTAATTTTATTATTCAACATAAAGATATCCAAAGTGATCAGAAACTAAATAAAACTTTGTAAAATTTATAGTTGTAGTGTACAATATAGTATAAGAGAGTTGAGAATGTATTTCGAAATAAAAAATAAAATAAATATATATGAAGTTGTTTTTTTAATACAAATATTTTGAAAATGTTGATTGTGGAAAAATTGATGATTTTTTTTTACATATTATTAATTTATAAAATTAATCTTCCTTATGTTAATTTACTTAATTCTTGATTACTACAAAACACGAGTAAATATTTATTAAATATAAAAGAAAATCTAAAGTTGCATTATTAATATGAACATGTGAGACTTTAAAAAACACTGGTCAATCCTCGATTTCACCATATTCTCCCAATTCAACCTTTATTGGTCAATCGTTATTGTTCAAATACTAATTATCTTTTTCTATGCTAAAGATTAATTGTATTTAAATCACTACTCCTCCATTATCTTTCTAATAAAGAATTTTTTAATTGTATTTTTTAATCAAGTCTAGTTATTTAAACGAAGCAAGTTTTATAGTCTTCATATAGTTAATCTTTTGAAAATAGATTATGCACCATATTTATTTCGAAATGAACTATAAACAAACGTGTTTTTTTATTGTAAGTGTTTCATTTTCTTTTAATTACAGGCAATTAAAAAGAGATCATATTAAAATTAATTCAAAAGTATATATTTATATGGTGGTCACAATGCTTCCACAACAATATTAACAATGACATAATAAGTGGTATTTCAATGAAGCTTATTGACACTAATATATTTTACTGATTTTGTAATTTTTCTAATTAATAAGTCTAATAAAATTTTATGGAGATCTTTTTTAAAACTCACAGTGTTAAATGTTATATAATGTCAATAAAATTCAATAAAAAGTTTTATAATATTCGTATCACCTCTAACGAAAATGTTCTTAGAAAATAAATATATATGTCTTTATTATTTATGTCATTAATATTGGTTTTATATTATGTGATATCTTTACCAATACCTCGATATTTTCTTATTAATAATTTGTTTATGTTTTATGAGTGTTTTTTATATTGTGGAATTTAAAAATTATACCATTTTGTAAGTCTTAATTCTTATTTATGGTGTCATAGTTATGATTTGTGTTTTTAATAAATTTTAACCAATGATTGAAACATATTAGAAAAAAAATGTGTCTAAGAGTGTACAACATTTCTTATATAAACAAAATAAAATCTAATACTAAAAAAATAGAAGACTAATAAAAAAGAGTGTATAAAAAGAATGAATATAAATACCTTTCACAAACGCTAAACAAATTAAAATATTTTGAATAGAAAAAGGTGGTAGAATTAAAAAATAGAGTTAAAGGTGTTTAATAGATCGAGTTCATATGTAACATGAATCATAGTGATCTCACTTAAAATAGATTTGTTTTGCAGACTGACTTGACTATGGATATAAATTGAGCAACACCAAAGCATGCATTTAACGTTTGTCTATCATCATTGTGTGCAATGAAAACATGAGACCTGGATTCTGCTGATACAATGAATTCAAAGACTCATGTGATTCCAAATAATTGTGAACTAAAAGGACCCATTATATATATTTACGAAAGGATGCACTATGAATTGACTTAAAAACTATAAGGTAAAAGTATAATCAATAATTTTGGTAATATCCATTATATGAATATGATAATAAGAAGTAAACTTTAAATTTAACTCAATTTCATAAAAGTGATTTATAAATAAGGTTTGAAATATCCTAATATCATTGATGTGAGATTTTTAACACATCTCATCACGCTGAGATTACCAACTTGTACGTGGAAATATATGTTATGGGTGGTCCGATATCGGTTCGATAGCGGGTGACATAATAAACCCAACAAACTCTCGATATTATAAACTTTAAATGACTCTAATATCATACTAAAAAGTGAACTTTAAATCTAACTCAATTTTATAAAATCGATTTATAAAATGGAGTTTACATCCAGTTATAAAAAATGAAATATCTTAACCAGTAGTTGATGCGAATAAAATTACTTTTAAAAGGTAATGGGTAAAAAAAATGCTTATAGATTGAAGCACATGGTGGTGATTGCAACATAGTTTATGATAGATAAAAAGGAGTAATGGACTGAGGGAGGCATAATCGTACCTCGGTTAGAACTAGTTTAGTTGTGCCTAAAAGTGGTTTTCTTCTTGATTTGTCTCCTGCATATAAACACAACCCATACTATCAAACCCTAGATTTTATGTGCATTGTTTAATATGCCACAATCATGAACCAAATATATCTATCTTTCCCTTATGCACTAGTTTGGGTGATTAGTGATTTGTAGCCATCTTGATTTGACCAATCAATTGTGGGACTCGAGTGAGGAGAAGCAAAATCCGTTAAGTAAATCACATATTAAATTGTGGTATGTGGTGCAATTACTTCCCACTCACTCATTCATTCTAGGGTGGCTAAATGTATAATAATAAAAGGCACCATAAACAACACATTTGGCTTGTTTTCATTATTGAGTGGTGTCATTTGAATGCAAGAATTCTTCAATGATTGCCACTCTTTCATGGGTTTTGAGTCGAATCTTGGAGGACCCGCATCCTTGGTTTTAGGAATAAGTTTTTGAAATTTCTTAATCAGCATAAATAAACTATAAAATGTTTTAGTGAGACTAATCATCCATCCACCAATTTTGTTTAATCCATAGTCTATTCCTTTATTGAGTACAGAATAATAGCTGACATTTGTTGATTGGTGAGTTAAGGTTGAGGCAAATCTCCACCAACATATGCCAAAAAAGTAAAAGGAAAGAGAGAATGGTTGGTAACACATGCCAGAAACGCAAATGAAGTTTTTCTGACTCGTGAACCCAAACATTAAAAAGTAAGCAATTTGATGCAACAAATAACCTTATTGAAGATTTCATATCTTGGATTGAAAAAAATGAAATGAAACTAGTGCCAAACTGGGGACACGCTATACATTAACCAACCAATGAAGTTGGTTCCTGCAGATTCAAAGTAGCACCTACAGAGAAATAAAAAAAAGCTGAACCGTTCAATAAAATATAAATTACCACCAGAGTCCTGACAACTACTAAATATTAAATACTAGTACATCACACACATCACATTTGTGTTTTGTAAATATAGTATCACCAGATTGTTTTTATCCTCACGGAATAATAAATTTCCTAATAGATGGAAGAAGAGATTCTCGAACCTCTTCAAATTTGATTCCTTCTTTGCCTATTTATTTATTTGTTACGTCTTTTACAAAAAAGGGTTGTGACTTCAGATCTGTTAGGTAAAACGCCAAGCCCATGAGTTCCGAGGTTTGATGATGGGCATGGCAATTACTTCTTCCAATTAAATTTCAACTTCGACCTAATTTTAACGTGAAATGATAAAAATATCTTTAAATAAAAGAAATACATAGGAAGATATATTTTGGAATCTTTTTTCTGATTATTTTTTATTTAATTTTTTAAATTGAACATAATTTTTAAATTCTTTATAATAATCTATTCCATATTTGCTTTTCCATTTCTAATTTTAGATTTTCATCACTTCTAGAATAAATAGCATTTTAGGAAATTTTCAAGTATATAGATTGCAGGTACAAAAAAAGTTGGGTGAAGGAAGAATTTGCTGCATAGCATTAAACATTAGGCCCATGTTTGTCTCAACTCTTTCTTATCTTCCCACGCCATGTATGTTATTTTACAGAAATGCTTTTAAAAAAAATAAATCATTTCATTTAATATATTGTTAAAATCATGTAAATAGAAATTAGTTTTGGCTCTATATTTTAGCATAGTGTTGTCAAGATGGACAAGGAAAACCTCTTATATGTTTACAATGAAACTAAGTTTCATCACACTTAAAAAAAAAGGGAATGTTAGAAGGGGAAGGGAGGTGTAACGACGGAAGAGAAGGATAGACCTTACAAAATACAAACTTAAGGAGAGGAAACTTGAAAAGAGGGAGAGAAAACCTGAATCCAACCAATATGCATAATGGACTGTTTCTTCCTGCACCTCCATACCTTCTTCTTTCACCTCCATAAATTTTTCATATTTTCAAATTTGTAATTAGCTTCCGGATTACATAATCCGGAAGCCTGCCTTTTTTCATATGCATTCTGAATTACATAATCTGGAAGTCTTTTTTAGCTTCCGGATTATGTGATCTGGAAGTCTTTTTTCAAATACGTTTCTGGATTATACAATCTGAAAGCTACTATATGGAGGTGGCACAAGGAATAAAAATGTATTTTCATGTTTTGTATGGAGGTGAGAGAAGAAGATACGGAGGTGTAAGAAGAAACAGTCTGCATAATGTTGAGATTATTGCAACAAACGATATCAAGCCCAATACATTTTTGTAATTAGGGTTGTTAATATTTAATCATAAAATCGAACTGAATTGAACTCTATAATTTCAGTCAACTACTTTTATATTAAAAAATTGAACCAAACTAACAAAATTTAGAGCTAAAGTGTAGTTTTATTCTCCCAGTTGCAAATATATTATATAAGTAAATAAAACCATACTTTTGACACTATTCACTTTATACATACATAAATTAATATTTTATTATAATATAATATTTTATTATAACATAACTTATTGTCCACCTTTCAATTTCTGAATCATCAGCATTCAATGTTCTGATCTTCAGGCCATCCAAACTCCTCTAAGAATGCCAACACCACACCATTTGACCAGCCAAAACCAGTCTGCATTGCAATACAACCAGTCAAATTGATGTGGAAAACGAAGATGGTAGAGATGTCATTTATTTAATTCCTCTCTGAAGTAAGTCAAATAACAATTTTTTCGATGTACTCTAAAATAAGAAATCCATACTGAAGAAGTCATTAGTCAAATTTCTTATAGTCAATCAAGTCAGAATATATTTTTTTCAAACGTTTCCCTAGACCAAAAACAATAATGTTGAAGAGTAGTGATACCTGGGGCACATATTCACCTCCACCTCCAAATTCTCCACAATGCTCCACGTTAAACTTTTCATGCATTGAACCCGTTTTCTTGTAAACAATATAATTGGTTGTGACCCATCCGATGGCAATTTCTTCAGCCAATGACCTTGCTTCTTGCAACCCAGATTTTAGAAGGCCTTCCACAAGCATGTGTTGAAGCGGCGCCCACCCATTTGGAAAGTCCCTATTGCAAGTATGTAAGGATCATTGATAAGTGAAACATTTTACCTGTCTTCCCCACCCTCACCCTGCTTATCACTTACCACTGTTGTCCTGAATCAGTCAAAGAAGTTGCAACTCCAGCAGCACGGACAAGGCCGGAAGTTTTGAGACTTTCAACAACACTACCCACAAGTGAAGTGTCTTGACAAAAAATAAACATATTTAGTAATCAACTTAAAATGCAGAAAAATGTTTTTTTTTCTATGTTTCACAGACAAAGGTAAACTCATCATAGTGATCAATATCACCCAAGTTCAAATAAATATTAGTTATCGGTTGTGCTAGTTTGACGTCAAAGCAAAAACAGTCTTGAAAGTAGAAATTTGTAGTGCATACAATAGGAGTCCCATCCTTATTTAAAGTACTGTATGACACAAAGGAAAATAAACTGTCACACTGCTTAATAGACTTTTAGCAATATTTCATAAAATCACATGCTACTCTAAACCAGTTTAGCAATCTACCGATATGTTTGAAGGCCAACTATTCAATGTAAGTACTTAAAAATATGCAGTTACTTTAAAATTTGGCATTCGAGACCAGTATGGCCACTTGTTAACCTATAATTGAACAACGAAAATCGAAGTCTATAATGGTGTAATTGTTACACTTCCGAAAATGATCTTTAAGTTGCTAGTACTTCATGCATAAATGTGTGTATTCAAGGTAACCTAATGCGAATGAAGTTCTAGCTTTATGATTAGCAAACAAGAAGGATGCTTAACGGATACCACAATGATTGCAACAACTGTTTACGTAAATTTACTCCTTAGTCGTTTGTAAAGTTGATATTGTAACATATCAATCATACCTGAATAAAATGGTTTCATCCACAAAGGAATAAAATTGGAAGCAAATACATTTTGATTCTGGTGCCCGTTTTTCCAAACATGAACCTCCTGAAAGTATCAAATAGACAGTCAGAATAACTACAGAAGGCTAAGACAGCTCATCTATTGGTAGATTAATACTAGTGGTTCCAAGAAATACCTCACATGTATTTTCGAGCCAGAAGTCAAGCCATTGTTTCATGTTTGCATTCCAGAAAACCGAGTTCATTGCCTTCTTTCTAAGATCAGAATTTTCCAGGAACCTTTCAGCAGTGCTATTATCTCCAGCAACTTTTGCAAAGAAGGCAATATTAAGTTCCATCTGAACCAATGGGCATCACAGAATTGATAAGGTTACAACAGACACTGATTTCAGATCTTCTTTTAGTCATTTGTCTGAGACTTACCCCGAGTAGAAATGCATTTAAATCAACAGGTATTACAGAAGTTGTAGCCACTGTTGTGAAATTAGGCGGGTTTCTGCATCAAAAGGTACACGATTGTATTGAACTGTAGTATTGTTGACTTTTAAACAAGGGAAAATGTTAGAACTAAGTCGATGTGTGTTTTTCTGAGGAAGGTAATCATTTGATTGAAAGCGTCTTGCTTAGGCTTGGGAGCCCCTAATGAACATCGTGAGTTACTTTATGTGTATCCGAATGCCTGGGCAGATATTCACATGATTTTCATATTTTATCCTTTTTAGGTGTCGAAAATCTTAGCGTATGTAAAATAGTACCTCATCCATCTAGTGCTGAAATCCCATCCTGATTCAGCAGTTGATGCCAACTCACGGTAAAACTGCTGTTTTTCTGAAACACTCGAGAAATTGGAAGCAAATGCCTTGTCCTATGGCATGAATTACCCAAAGTTATAGTTTAAGTCCCATTTCAGTAATACCACAGTTGTTAACAAACCACACACACCTTTGTGGATGATTCTGGCCTGGGTTTGTCCCACATTGCATTATAGCGATTTAAAGTGTGAGGGCAACCTTGAGCATCCAAAATGGTCACCTTATGTATCTCTACAAGATGAAGCAAAAGGTAAACATAACCTAAAATAGAAGGTACATGTACAAATATCATCCAACCGCAGATAATAAAGTTATCGAGGCAAAAGTTGTAGAGTAATTGATACCTGAATTCCAAAATTCATACTCTTTGAGTAGTGCAGGTAGAGATCTTTTAACTAATTCCACGTCACCGGTGGTACAGTATATCTCATAAACCATAGCGCTTAAAAGGGGAGGCTGGCTATAAAATCATTGTAAAGTTTATACTTACCTTATCAGTTTGAAAGGGCAGAATCATATACAATAAATTCCTTTTATTTCAAAAGGAGCGGTGCATGCTGATATCAATGAGAATGGCATTTTCTTCTATCAACAGATATGAATGAGGATGACATGATATGAAGGTAAAATGACGAGGGCAAAATCATGCTACAATATCCGTTCGAAACCTACTCGTGAGGTTGTTCTAAATTATACAACTAGAAGAAAAAATTGATCTTTTTTAGGTGCAAAAATGGATTAGCATCTAATTCAATAAAAGGATAAAATTATTAACGTTGTAAGAAAATGCGTGTGGATAAATCATAAGCATACAGCAAAACTAAAAAAGGAAAGGTCCAAGTTGAGACATGAGTAGCAATACACTTCTTATAAATCCTCCTAATACGTTGTTAAAAAATATAAATGCATGCAATATAATATAAACGTGAAAAGTGTGCCATACTTTATTCATTTAGTAAGTAAGAGAATTAGTAAAATACTATTAAGATGATTCTATTTCATACCACAGGACATTAATTTCACATTGGCAACTTCTCGCCTTTTAAACATAGTAAATTGGTAAGAGTTGATAGAAGTTTGCAATTGCCACACAAGCCAATAGCAAGAGTTAAATTTATTAGTAAGTTATAAAGATTTTCATGCATGTCCAATTGTCCACAAATACACGATGAGAAGACAAACATAGAAAGTTTGTTATATTGAAAAGGAAAATATTTATATTGGAAACACAAAAGTCATTAAATCCTAATTTTAAGGGTGAAACTTACATACATTACAATATAGTGAAATGAAAACAGCATAGGCACCATATATAACAAAAGATATAGACACTACATCTTTGTCCTCTCCAGAAAAGTTTAATAGCACATACTTCACCTCTTCATTCATGCCACACGTCCATGTACAGTGTAAAAATCTAAAACTATATAACCAACTTTTATTCATCAAGATACAATAAAAGATAAAAAAAAATCATACCCAAAATGACAAATAAATTATTGCACGATTTCCAATTTACAAGAAATAATTAATAAAATTCAGTAAATATAACAATAAAAAAAAAAAAAATCAATTCAATTAGTGTAGAGAGTACCTCCTGTTAGTGTAGTATGCTCTAGCACCATTAAGAACAAATCCATATTGCTCTACCAAGGAAATGAGGTTGGTTACAATAGCAGTGGCAGTATCGTACATTTTACTGGCGATCAGGCCCCTGAAGCCCAAAAGTTAAACCCAGTAAGAAGGCCCAGGCCCAGGCCCAGTAGTAATAACGTAGTGCACGAACAAACAAAAAAATAAAATTAACGGACCTAATTACCCAATAGGAATCCCAGTAATAAACCTCGCGAAAACGCGAACCGGGAATGACAACTGAACCGGGGAGAGGGAGCAGCGTATGCAAGTCCGGGTGCGCCTGCACCGCAGCGGATACTTTCCGGCTCAAGTTTTTCCAAAGCGAATGGACCTGCAAGGCCCAGGCCCGCACCTGAGGGTTTTTGACTTTGGGCAAGAAACCCTCCGGTTCGCGAACGAAATCGTGTGGTTGCAGGTACACCAGATCGTCCCCTGCACCTCCCAAGTAGGCTTCTAGAAAACGCTTTAAATCTTCAACCGCGACGGTCCCGTGGGCGTTGCGCGGAAGCTTCTGGAACGCGTCCTCGGTGACGGACAGTTCGAACTTGAGAGGCATGTCGACGTAGGTCTTGGGATCGAAATCGGAAGCGCCGAAGGCCTCGAAGGCGGTTTGTTGGAGGCGTTGGAGGAAGGAGAGGAGCGAGGTGGAGGGCGTGACGGCCATGCCACAGCGTGATGATGATGATGATGATGAAGTTGCTGTTACAGTGAGAAGTGTTAGTGAGAGATGAATAAGCCATGTGAGTATGTGCAGTTTGTGAGCGTGGAATGAAAATATTTCAGGCATTTTTCTTTTATTTTGGGAGAAAATGTGGCAATGAATTGATGAAAGAGAAGAAGAAAGAATGAAGGAATGATTACGACGAAGAAGAAAACAAAATCTGCAAAGCCGGCGATTGATGCTAGGGATTACGAAGAGTGTGTGTGACCTTTCCTTTTGCTCTTTCTATTAATTTTTTATATTCATGTTCCACCATATTCCTTCAAGGGATTACGAAGAGTGTGACATTTCCTTTTGCTCTTTTTATTAGCTTTTGAAATTCCTTTTTCAAGGGATTCATGTTCCGCCATATTCCTTCAGTACTAAAATATATTTCTTGTCAGAGCTTAAAACATTTTTATAACTACTGAAAGAGAAAGAATGGACATGAATGGAAGAATAACTTTTATCCTTCAATATTGGTATGGAAGAGTGATTTAAAGAGAGAATAATGAATTTCATCCTTCAAATTTAAATTGTATAATCCTTTTTATCAGATGCATGCATCAAATTGAATATTAATGAGAAAGAAACTTCGCAAACTAAATTGAAATTTATTTTGCAGATTTTTTTGGTTTGGGTTGAATGATTTATGATTTAGAGTTTACGATCGATTATACGATTAAATTTATTATTGTTTAAACGGAATATTGACAAATCTAATTAATAGGAAAATTTTAGAAAATATATTTTTAATCATGATTCAAAATTTTAATGTGACTAAATAGTAGAAGATTCATGATAATCATATAAATAGACACAAATTTTGAGATTAAGGCATGATTAGTAATAATATCGAACACTAGATATCAAAATTTCACTTGAGGGTCGGAGTGTTTTATACAAGTACCATTCAAGTTTAGTTCATAAGGAGAGTGAAGAGACCATTTCAAAAAAAAGGGATGAGAGGTAAACCGACCAACCAAGAAGAAAGATAATCGTTCTCTTGGTTTCGATCCCGTTCAAGAATACTTATAAACCTCCTTCTATTGATTTTTAGTTGGGATTGATAATCACATTCATTTTCAAGTTAATTATTTAAAAAAAAATTGCATATATAATGACTTCAACAAGGATTCAAGAAAAACGCAAATAAGATGAAATTGAAAAAAAAATTGATGAAAATAATTTGTATAATAAAATTGTACACTTAGATTAATGTGAAAGTTTTTAAAATGCATATGTGAATTTAAATTATGGTAATTTATTTAACTAAAATATAACTTATAACTTTAAATACAAGAATTTAAGAACTCAAGTCATTAATTGTGAGAATAATCACTAGACATTTTTATAAAGAAGGCTATAAGAAAAAATAATATTTTATTTTCAAATATGTATACAAGGACAAATACCTGGTATTTATCTAAATCGTATACATTATCATTACTAATGTGAGAAGAAAATGCTATGAATTTATTTATTTTAACAAATATATTCAAAATGTACAAATAAAATATCCAGTTTAACTACTCATAAGGGAAAAAAACTGTAATTAGATAAAATATTTTGATTGAAACTAGTCCAATTAGTTAGTGTGTATTCAACACTTATTTATAGCTTAAAAGTTGACAGGATTCAACTCCAGATGTCATTTATACAATAATTTTTTATTTAATGTACAAATAAAAATAATTATTTTAAGTGTGACTAATTCTTGTAATACATCATCAAGAATTGAAATCAAATATAAAGAAACCAACTTTTAATTATCATCTGAATAAGATGTTTATAAAATTAATAAAATACACTCAATCGTGAAAAAAAAAATTACTTTACAAAATATCAAGAAGATAAATACACACAAAAAAAGAGAACTCCAGAAATCATTAAAAAACAAAAGTGACCTCTTTTTTTCTCTATGCTCGTAAACTTCTAGAAAGTGAGATAAAGAATGATAAATAACAATTTTAACCTCCTAAAAAAGTCGGAGAAAAGATCACTCACAAGGAAAAAAAAGTTAATTACATGAAGACCCCTTGAAGTTTATTGTAATTACACATGTACCCGCAACTTTTTTGCAATCTTGTTACTGGTGGGGGTATCATTTCTCTGGCTCTTGATCTGTTTAGAGTAAATTACTCTGGCAACCCCTGATATTTTTGAAATTACACTAGGATCCCAACATTTTTTAAATTCTAGACAAATGTTTTAAAAACACGACGCTGTCATTTTTTTTGTTTTTTTTTCTTCACTTTACACACCTCATTGAAAGTCGGAGATGTAAGTGTAATTAGAGAAAATTCCAAAGGATAACATAATTTATTTCCGTGTTTATTATTCACATCATGTTAGATTTCCTCACACTGGAGACAGTTTAATAATTTTAAAATAAATAGGAGATCTTAATGTAATTTGAAAAAAGAGAGATATGCAACTGTAAAG
>Ga0123341_1005063_pt1 | contig 11680 bp, 8 predicted proteins | sample Turbeapinknodule_FD_89959 | JGI IMG/M metagenome (GOLD analysis project Ga0123341, IMG submission 89959) | Root nodule microbial communities of legume samples collected from Mexico - Turtle bean Mexico pink nodule | ecosystem: Host-associated > Plants > Roots > Nodule | place: Mexico: Nepantla... | reverse complement strand
GTTTAAACTTTTTCTTAAAATAATGTACTCTCCGATTCTCTCAATTCTCGAGAAGTCAGATAGTTCCTGACAATCTTTTGGGTTTCTATGTCTTTTGTTGAGTATTAAAAAATCCAAACCACATCCCAAAACTAACCATTTGGAGTCCTATAAAATTGTCACATTACCAACTAAATTACTTCATAAACAAAGTATAATCAATGAAGAAAAATTTTGAGAATTTTATAAGATTTTTTTTTGTTTTACTGAAGAAAATTAATTAAGTTTAACTTTAAAATCTCAAAATTTTATAAATTTCTATATCAATCAATAGTTTTTTTTTAAGTAATTCATTACATATTGACCATATGTTTCAAAGTTAAATAATTGTGTGAAAAAAGTCAATTTTGTTTGGAAACAATAAGAAAGAACATAACAGAGTAAAGTTGGAAGTGATGCGAAAAGCTGTTTCGTGGAAACACAACAAATAATAGCGAACATTATATAAGGACTTGTTAGTCAATGTTGGGTCACAGCAGTTTCTCCATCTCTCTTCATTTCTTGAACCCGTGAACCGTCCTACATTAGTCTGGTAATGTCGGACGAAGAGTCCTCCGGAGGCAACCAACCATCCATGGACCCTTCTTTAAGCCTCTCCGATCAGTCACTGTCCCTCAGTCTTTCCCAAGTTAAACTTCATGATGACTCAGTCAAGAAAGATCCCCGGAAAATTGCAAGAAAGTAAGTATTTTTCGACACCCCTTTTTTCTTTGGAATAGTTTTTTCACGGGACATGTTTATATATTTAAAGTGGGGTTTAATTTAATTCTTTAGATTATCTTTCACTTGGGATTGATCGTCTTTGCTTGGTGGTGATGTTTAATGTTGTAGTGAGTTAGTTATTCTTTGCTTCGTTGATTGAGAAATAATGTAAAGAAAAACTCATGTTTCAAGATTCTACTAGAGATGTGACTATTTAATTGCGTCAGCAAGTTTTATTGTTTATGTACAGTGTAAGTTCTTGTTTCTGTGAACTTTTCAACTGAGTATTTTATTTCAGAAAGTAATTGTTCTGTTAAAAGTTAATGCACGATGATCACATACATGTCCGAAATGTGGTGTTGACGGTGCTGATTTTATTCCTCACTTAGTCCTCTGAAACTCCAAGTGTCTTATGAATATTTTGTCTATTGGAAGGTACCAGTTGGAGTTGTGTAAAAAAGCTATGGAGGAAAATATAATTGTATATTTGGGGACAGGGTGTGGGAAGACTCACATCTCTGTGCTTCTAATGCATGAGTTGGGTCATTTGATTCGGAAACCACAAAAGAACATATGTGTCTTTCTTGCCCCTACTGTGGCTTTAGTTCATCAGGTGAGCTGCTATTCATATTCTATTTGATATATCTATCAGATAAATTGAATTGTTCTTGTGTTAATCTTCCATCAAATTTTAGTTTTACTATGTTGGTCAATTCTACATTATGTGTTTTCTAAAGTCTATTTTTTGTTTATCAATAGCAAGCAAAGGTTATAGCGGACACTACTGATTTTAAGGTTGGAATCTTCTGTGGAAGTTCCAAACGCTTGAAAAGTCACCAAGACTGGGAGCAGGAGATTGGACAATATGAGGTGACAATGCTGGTTAAATCAAATTGAAATTAATTAAGTTTCTCTTGAAATGATTTTATTGTGCATCCAGATGGGCTACTATAAGAGCATTTTAAGTAAGAAAGAAAGTTGGTGTGATCAATGGCATTTTATTCAGGCAAAAAACTCAAATTGGCTCCAGCTGTGTCAGAATCTTAAAATCTGTCTGGTTGAATTTTAATCCAGTGGAGTTTGTTGCTTCTAAAATTGCACCTCATGTTCTTTTTTCCCCTTCAGGTTCTTGTTATGACCCCACAAATATTACTTCACAACTTATCTCATTGTTTCATCACGATGGAAGTGATTGCACTTTTGATATTTGACGAATGTCATCATGCTCAAGTCAAAAGCAACCATGCTTATGCAGTAATCATGAAAGTATGCTGCACTTTTTTGCACAACTTCAGACATTCAAAATGAAGTTACCCAATTTTTTTCCATAAAATATCTCCATTTCCATAGCTTTTATTTTGACAATATTTAATTTGGCAATCTGTCAGAGTTTCTACAAAAGTAATTCTGCAAAGGTTCCTCGTATATTTGGCATGACCGCTTCCCCTGTTGTAGGAAAAGGTAATATGACAATTCCTAACTTCAAAAGGTTGAGTGCTAACAAGAGCCAAGATATTTCCCTGCCTCAATTACCTTTCAATATTGTTGAATTACAGGATTTAGGTATGGAAGAAGGAAAAGAGAGAATAAACTCTGAAAATTGATTTGAGACGGTTTATTATGGTGTCATATGATGCAAAATATAGAGAACAGAAATTAAACTAAGCATTAGGGTAATCAAATAAAGAACAAATAACTTATTCAAAATGTGAATAAGATAAGGTTCCTAAACAGATAAGATCCCTTAAAGGTTGGCAAGTATTAGAGATATAAATGTTGTTTTTTAATGAAAATTTTAGTGTCAGTTTAGTTTTTACCTTTAATTTTGTTTATAATTAACTAGGACTTGTTCCATCTGATCATGAGAAATACAAAATGATATGCATGTGTGTGCAGTTTCAAGTGTACTGGTTGGCTGGCTTTCACTTTATACATATATCTGTTTTCAATATTGTATTTAAAAAAGATTAACTGTTTTCTTACTTGCTATACTATTGGGGATGTTGTTCCGCTGTATTAATGCTTTGTTTGTTTTTCTTGAGTGTTACTATGAGGTTGGCCTAAGTTTGGTAATTGATCCTCTTGTATTGTTTATGCATATTTCAATAAGCATAAATGCTGAATACTTAGTGTAGTTTATTCCAAATATGTCAAATCCTGGTCACAAATCCATAATTCGCTGTTTCTTTCTATTTTCAGGGGCTTCTAGTGAAGCAAATCTAGCAAAAAGCATCAATAGTCTTGAACACATGCTTGATGCTAAGGTAGGGTTTATTTAGTACAATATATCAAAATACTTAGATCTGTTAGCATTTTTTGTCTGTTAAAAAGATATTCAAACTTTTGCTGTCCGTTCCTGTACAAGAGAGAAAATGTTCCTTCCATTAAGTTTGATTATGAAACCATTGATATAATGGCTGAAGGTGTGTACTGGTCAAGTGTTTGCATGGGCTAAAGTTTGTGGAAATGTAGTATTTGATACCCATAGGAAGATATTTGTGTCTGAACACTTCTGAATTCTTTATATTTACCTTGTATGCAAGGTGCATGGTTCTTGTGGATTACCTAGTTGTGCTGCTGGTTAGATACCGGACATGGTTACTAATCTCTTATGGTTTTGAATCTCATTTGTAGGTTTACTCTGTTGAAGTCAAGGAATTGAAATCTTTTGTTACCACTCCTGTGATTAATATATATCGTTATGTTTCAACTGCAAGTGGGGAAACTAGCTTGTACTTGAAAATTGAGGAGATTAAACGCCAGGTGCACTTTTGCTAGTTTTGAGATGATTAGATAAATAAGGTTTATTGATCACTGCATAATTTTATTTGAATAGTGCATAGCAACCATTGGAAGGAGTGCAGAAGATCACCAGAAACGAATGAATACAAAGAAACTTTTGAACCGAATACATGATAATGTAATTTTCTGTCTACGAAATCTTGGCATTTGGGGAGCACTACAAGTAAGACTCTTGATTATAAGTTCTAGTTCTGTTGTCATTTGACTAAAAGAAGATTATTTAGTTATTTTTTTTAGCATAATCTATAAATAATAATAATAATAGTAATAATAATACATAATAGTTTGCTGTAATTTGTTCCATTTTGTTGGTTCCCCTCAACAATTGATTTTGCTAGTGATGTTGATGCGATATCTAAAGATAAAGGGATGTTATTTGGAATTCATTTAGACAAGTCTTCTGATTACTTGTTTTCCTTGGCTTTAGTCTAGTTCTAATGTTTTCTTTTGCATTTTGATATAGATCTCTGGATATGTGTTTTTTCTTTTGTCCATTCCTGTCGTTTTCCATCATATTTATTGTTTCCTTCTTTAATATGTGTTAACCTTCCAAGGCTAGTAATATTCTTCTGAGTGGTGATCGTTCTGAGAGGCATGAATTAGTGGAGGTAGAAGGAAATTCAAGTGATGACTCTGTGTGTGACAATTATCTTGCTCAGGCTGCTGAACTATTTACTTCAGAGTGCATTATAGGTATTTTGACATCAACTGGTGTTTTTAATCACGCCACAGCTGTTACTAGGTTTTCTCTTTTCTGGCTGTTATAGCCTTCCATTTTGTTTGATATTAGGCTAACATTTATCTAGCAATGAATTTGTTTTTTCATTGTTAATTTCTACAGTATGTTTAAAACAGATTTCTTGTTAGACAGATGCTTCATTTTATTGCAACTAAACATGTTTTTTTGTAGGTGACAATGTATCTGATGATTTATCTTCTTCGGAAATATTGAAAGAGCCATTTTTCTCAGCTAAGCTTTTACGACTCTTTGGGATACTGTTCAACTTTAGGTTGACATCTATGCTATTTACTGCATGTTTTCATATGGCACATGTCTTATTGTTTTTGGGTTATGAAGCTAATACATTTGGGAAATTCTGATGACATGTTCCAACTTCAGGTTGCAAAAGAACATGAAATGTATTATTTTTGTGAATAGAATTGTGACTGCAAGATCCCTGTCATACATACTTCAGAAGCTCCAGCTTCTAAAACAATGGAGGAGTGATTATCTAGTAGGAGTACATTCTGGGCTGAAGAGTATGTCACGAAAGACCATGAATATCATTGTTGATAAGTTTCGCTCTGGAGAGGTACTACTGTTGGATTTCTCATTATTGTGAGAATTGAAAAGCCTTTACTATCCTATATGCTAGTTTTTGTTTTAGTAACTGAATTATGTTGTACTTCTCTGTATTATGCGTACAAGTTGCTAAATGTCATAGGATATTCTTTGATATTACCTGATTGTTCAATATAGTGCGAAGAGTGTTCATTTATAGTCTTTACTCACTTTAGCACCTTCTCCTGGGAATGATTCCTCTTTAAGTTCGCAGCTGACCCTGGATGCTGCTGATAGAGGTCTTGACTAAACATAGTGCCTAGCTTGTTTTCTCTAGGAAGACAAACATCTCGAATAAAGTTGATTGGATTCTAATTGTTAAATTCTATGGAAGAAAGAAACATTGAGTTGAAATAATGTCTTTTTGAGACAACACTAGTGCTTTATTTATATTGAAAAAAAGAATCAATACAATAAATAGAAGAGATTTGATATCCTCCAATAACAAAGATATGATATGGAAATAAACAAAAAAGTTCCTAATAGTATATGTATGTTGTGGAATATTTCTAACATACTCACTACAAAATTGTTTACCAACACAAACACAATTTCGATATCAAAGAAACAAGCTGCAAACGATCTGTAGAAGTGTTAACAAACTTCAATCTATGTCCACGACATAATTCACTATCACAAAGATTACAACTTGAAGTTTCTCTCCTACAATGAACTCTCACTGAACTCACTCTCTTAGTTAAACAACAACCTATAGGTTCCTAGTACAAACACGGCTTCACTAGACGCTTATTAGTACAAGACCATATTAGGAAGTGGACTTTAAGCCCAACTCAACCCCATAAAACCGGCTCATGAGGTTGAGGTTTGCACCCACTTATATATAATGAAAGGTGCTCATCTCTAGTCGATGTGGGATCTCCAACAAAAACAATAGGAGTGCATTGAGAGAGCAAGCTCTGATTACAACAGAAGTTTCAGGAAAAAATGTGAAAACCGAAAAGAAATAATAAATTAAAAAATCAATGCTTCTGTGCCCACTACCAAAGTACACTTTCACCCTATCTCCCCTGCATATCCTATAATCAACTCCAATCAATGCAAAATAGAATTTATTATTCTTAGAAATTCAATAATGTAATGCATGTGGCAAAGTTTTATAATCATTTTCTGTATAAACTAAGTAAAGGGTTATTTATTATATTGATGTGGCATTAAAGGTATTGAGGGAATGAAAAATGTTTCTTATATTGTAAAATAAAGTTTTGAAAAATATTATGCCTAACTTTTCTGCACATACTTTTAAGCATCATTGGTGTTAAAGGTGGTGACCAGTATGCAATTGAGGAAAAAGATAATTGTGATCATGGCTTAAATATTTATATTTTTCCTAGCTGGTTAGAGAGTTGAGTTCTAGTAATGCATGTGCCAATATGTCTCATGCTGTTAACAGTTGAATTTGTTGGTTGCAACCAAAGTGGGTGAAGAAGGACTTGACATTCAGACATGTTGCCTTGTGATACGATTTGATCTTCCAGAAACTGTTGCCAGCTTTATACAGTCAAGAGGCCGTGCGCGAATGCCTCAGTCTGAATATGCTTTTTTGGTGGACAGGTACTCTTGCTCATAGATTTCAGAAGTAATATAAACAAACCCATCCATTTGGTTAATTTTGAAATCTTCCTCTTGTTGCAGTGGTAATAAGAAGGAGCTTGATTTAATTGATGGTTTTGAGAAAGATGAATACCGAATGAATATGGAAATTACTTTCCGAACATCTGATGAGACATACATCATCCCTGAGGAAAGAATTTTCAGAGTTGATTCGTCTGGTGCTTCTGTTAGTTCTGGATATAGTATTTCATTGCTTCACCAGTATTGTTCAAAGCTTCCACATGATGAGTATGAGCTTATTTAAACTGGACCTTTGTTTCAATTTTTGATCCAAATTATATACTCAACTAAGGAGTCTCATGTAAATAAAATACAGACCTTGTGTTTTAAAATATAATGATCTATCTTTGCAGGTATTTTGAGCCCAAGCCAAATTTTTATTTCTTAGATGATTCAGAGGGAATTGTTTGCCATATAAGATTGCCTTCCAATGCACCAATACACCAAATTTTGGGTGCACCACAGTTGTCTATGGAGGCTTCCAAAAGAGATGCTTGCCTGAAAGCAATAGAAGAACTGTATAAAATAGGTGCTTTGAGTGATTATCTCTTGCCAAAACAAGGTGATGCAGAACCGGAAGGACAGGTTTCTACTGATGAAGATGAATGTGAAGGTCAAATTTCAGCTGCATTCCTACAGGCCATTACTTTCATTGCCTTTCACTGAGTTGACAAAAAATTACTGTTTAAGTTGTATTTTGTCATAAACTGTCGAGCATATTTAGGTGTCAATGAGCATATTAAGTAGAATGACTTATCCAGCATGTTGCCACACAATCATTTTCAGGCTTTTGAAATTCTACATAATCCCATTTTGGTAATTATTATTGTAACATACATGTCTATGGATTTAGTGTTAATCCTACTGTCAGTGTATAAACTTCTATCATTGTCAAATCACGTGTTGTCAGGTCATTAGAACATTTCCTCGTAGGTAGTTATTCTCACAAACTCTTTTGGTGATGTGGTAAGACGTGATTGGAAGATAGTGTAAAGTTTTTCATACCAAAATGGATCAAATCAAATTCTTCTTGCATCTTTACCTGTTTATAGTCTCTAATGGGAAGGTTTTTATTTGTTTTCAGATTTAATACTATTATCATGTTGATTTTTATCAACTTATGCCTGTAATAAATGTAACTTCATCACTATGTTGTGTTGTACTATATTTATTTTCCTTTTTTGGCAGATGCCATCTCAAGAGGAGAATTACATGAGATGCTAGTTCCATCTGCCTTTGGACAGTCATGGATAAATGAGGATAAAGTTGTCCTTCTCAACTCGTACTACATAAAATTTTGTCCATGTCCAGAGGATAGGGTCTACAAAGAGTTTGGTCTTTTCATCATGGCCCGTCTTCCAATGGAGGCTGAGAAATTGGAACTTGATCTGCATCTTGCTCATGGACGATCTGTAATGACAAAATTTGTCCGATTTGGAGTTGTAGAATTTGACAAAGATGAGGTACATGCCATTTTTTTTTTTCAAAATAAAAACAGAAATTTTAAGTTAATGCTTGGAGTTTTCCATCCCGCAGATTAAGATGGCAGAGAATTTTCAAGAAATGTTCCTCAAAATTAGTCTGGATAGATTTGAATTTGTTTCTGAGATTGTAAACTTGGGTACGGCTGCTGAATCTCACACAAGCTCATCGACCTTCTACCTTTTGCTTCCAGTCATATTTCAAGAATATAATGCCATGAAAGTAGATTGGAAGACAGTGAAGAGATGTCTTTGGTCACCAATTTTCAGGCATCCAGAGTATACTATGGATAAAAAAAAATTCCCTTTGGATATTCACTTGCAACTTGCCAATGGTTACGAAAGTGTAAGAGATGTCGAGAATAGTTTAGTGTATGCCCAACATAAAAAGACCTTTTATTTTGTCACAAATATTGATTATGAAAAGACTGGATTTAGTCCTCATAAAGAATCAGGCGCTTCAAGCTATGAGGATTACTTAATTGAAGGGTATGTGCTTATTATTATGGGTTTATCCTTATTCCATTTTGGTTTTGCATATGTGATTCTTCTATATTGTTGAAAACATTCATATTTATGGGGCATCTTTCAGATTGCTGATTAACTGATTTAATTAGATATCTGAGAATGTGTATGCATACAAGTTGGAATATCATAAAAATGTGCATGCTTGGATGTCAGGTTTTCGATTCACCTCAAATACCCGGAACAACCGCTTCTGCATGTAAAACCACTCCCCAATTTGCATAACCTGCTACACAACCGAAAGCGTGAGGATGCAGGTACTTATTGAATATGTTATTTTGATTGAAGCTGTCTTGATTAAAAGGAGAAATAGAGCCGACATTCCTTACAACAATAAAATATTTTTAAAGCCATGGAACTGTTTCAAACAGCCAAAAGCCATGTAAAGTAAAATTGTAAAAAATGGTGTAACCATGGTTCTCAAACTTGTTTTTGGAGCAAACTTGATAAACTCGCTGTAAACTCGATGAAATTGGTTCGAGTCTGGAAGTGAGTTTTTGAGTCTAGAGGGTTTTTTATTTAAACCCAAAGTGACCCCATTTCTGAATCCGAAATCAAACAAACTCACCTGTTTTGGTCACATTAGGGTTTGCGTTTGTGTTGGTTGTGGTCGTTGGTTGCTGGTAGTCGCTGCGCTGTCGTTGTTTTTCACATTGGTTTTCGCATTCGTGTTGGCATTCTCTTCGTTTGTGGTCGCGTTCTTTTTGTTTGTGGTTGCGTTCTCTTTGCTCGCTGTCTTTGATCTAATTGTACATTTGTACATTTGGCACAACCTAATCCACACTCTAAATATTATACATTTGTTGGAGGAAACTTGGTAATCTAGAGAAGTAAAAAACAAAATATTGTAGCTAGATCTAGTGCTGAAACTGATTTCTTAGCTATGGCACTATGTATTTGTGAATTGCTTAGGTTGTCTTAGAAGATTTGAAGATTAATTTGATGGACCTATGAAAAATATTTATTCTCGCTTGAGGGAAATTTTTGGAACAGGAGCATTTAATGTTCTATATTTTTGGAACCGTAGCTTAGTGTTAACTGGGTTCAATGCATCTTGGTAACTATTCAGATTTTAAATAGATAAATCACTTGAGCATATTCAGAAAATACTGACTTTGTTTCTCTCTTCTCAAACCCTTATTCTCTTCTCACAATATACAGATATTCTCATTTCTAACAATTTGCTGTGTGAGGGTTTCTTTATGATTTTGTGTTGGCAATTTAAAAAGTGTACATTGACTACGTCCAGATTTGTATATTTGATTTTGGATTTGTATTTTATTCTGATAATTCATCAGAATCTTATTTAAAGGTTTGTAACTTTTGAATGTCAATGACAGAACCACAGGAGCTGGATGAATATTTAATTTATTTACCTCCTGAGCTATGTGAATTGAAAATAATCAGCTTTTCGAAGGATATTGGCAGTTCCATATCTTTGCTACCCTCAATTATGCATCGTCTTGGAAACTTGCTGGTGGCTATTGAACTAAAGCAAATGCTATCTTCTTCTTTTCCCGAGGCAGCTGAAGTTAGTGCCCTTAGGGTAAGTCCTCATTAAGTTCAATATATTGTTTACATTACTTTCTGAGTGGTGTATCATCTAACCATTTCTGTGCTTATATGGTACAGATGTATATTGTGGTCAGGGAAACTAACAATTGTGAACATATTAATAGGTTTTAGAGGCTCTCACCACTGAGAAGTGTCAGGAGCGCTTTTCCCTTGAAAGACTTGAAGTGCTTGGTGATGCTTTCCTCAAATTTGTTGTTGCACGCCATTTTTTTCTCATGCATGACAGCCTTCATGAAGGAGACCTAACAAAGAGGCGATCCAATGCTGTAAATAATTCCAATTTATTAAAGTTGGCCATTAGGCGCAATTTGCAGGTAAATTATACTAACCATCGAAGTATGGGCATAAACATAATTCATTTACTATGTACAATAAATATGGATTGACTGTATTAATAAATGCAGATTTCTTTGTAAGAAATTCCTAAAATTAAGAGATTGGGATTAGGAGTTTATTTGGTAGATTTGCTTCTGATTTGGATTATTTTTCCTTTAAATATCCATTTATTGAGGGGTGCAAATAGGAAAATAGGCAAGGATGACATGAATATCCACATGTCCTCTCCTCAATGGAGGTGATTTTCCTCCAATGAAGACATGTCACTTGTCACTCTCCCAATGGAGAGGATTTGCACCAATAAGGAGGTAACACTTGTCACACTCTCATTTGAAAGGTTTTGAGAGCCTTTTTCTTTAAATAGGAGTCTCTTACATGTATCTTCAACTTGGAATTAGTAATGAAATGATGCCCATTTTTTGTCATTCTACTTGTTCCTAAGTTCTTCCTAGGTTAGTCTCCTTCAAGACTTAGCCTAGACCCTTTCCTAGTGAGTTGACCTCACCTCTCACTCACAAATTCCTAAGTCCACTTCAATCCATGAAAACTCCTCTTGAGTTTCTTTAATGCTTCCGCTCCTCAAATCTCCTTCATTATCCATCCAAAGAAGAAATTACAAAAGATCACTACCAAAAGAAGAGTGTTTTCCATGACGATTTGTCCTGATGACCCAATAAGGAATACTTAGATCTCTATAAATAATCAATTAAATAAGTAATAAAATGCAATACCGAACACAGTTTGTCCATAGACAAAAGTTTCTTATATGAGCATTCTCTGCCCACAACCTGCAAATAAAAACATACCAGCCTAATTACGCAGCTACTTATAAGATTTACTTCTAATGCATAACTTCCATAAGTAATTTTTCTACATTGTCATCATGCAACATAACTGCTAATCTTTTTCTTTAATCAGCAAAGAATGAAATTAAATTAAGAGGGATACAAAAGGGGTATCCCAACCCTTTTACATAAACCAAACCACATTAAGAATCTCCAAGAATAAAGAGATGAACAGACACCCCAGAAACAATAGATAGATAATGTTTGCTGCAGAAGGTAGACATCCTATTCTAGCTAGCACCGTGCTCGTATTGGAATGCTATAAGCACTGCAAATTCCAGCTACAAAACCATCAAAATACACCAAAATATTGGTTTTCTCCACCACCTCATTGACATTCCTTCTACCCAGCTTGCAGTGGCACGATTGTAGCACTTGTCACAGAATTAATCACTTCAATG
>Ga0123341_1005061_pt1 | contig 11683 bp, 14 predicted proteins | sample Turbeapinknodule_FD_89959 | JGI IMG/M metagenome (GOLD analysis project Ga0123341, IMG submission 89959) | Root nodule microbial communities of legume samples collected from Mexico - Turtle bean Mexico pink nodule | ecosystem: Host-associated > Plants > Roots > Nodule | place: Mexico: Nepantla... | reverse complement strand
TATATATATATATATATTAACCTCAGTAAATTTTAAAATTAGGTGAAAATTCACAACTTTGCATGTAATTTAGACAACAAAATCATTGAAAAAGCTTCATAACTTGAATAATGATTAAAAAAAATTATGAACTTTTTCCAAATTTGCAAAAATAAGATTATTACTAATGAACCCTAAAAGAATTTACAAATAGATTCTAACATTAACATGTAAAAATGCAATTACACAAAAGAAGAATATAAAGATAGAAACCGGAAACAATAAAATTTGATAAATCTTGAAGATGATGCACAAAATTAAGAATTTTTTTATAAAATCAAATAATTTATAAAGAAAGTCGGAAAGTTTCTCTAACTAACATTTTGTCTATTTATTCCGAAATTATTTATACAATTTAATTTTGTTATACTTAGTTAAAAGTATATAAAAAATTAATTTTAATATTATAAGCATAACTAATATGTTTTAATATTATTGGAGTTTTCTTTGCGTTTCTTGAAATTCAGACTACTCTTGTTGTTGAGTTTTATGGAGTTACACATGTTATGGAGGAAGTTACTAATGTTTGACTAGAATGTGATTCTGCTTTGATTTGTGTTGCGTTTACTGCTATAACCAATTTTCATTAGATGTTTCGTAATTGATGAAATGTTTGTCTTAATTACTGTGAAAAAATCAGGTTTGGGTTCCTCATATCTTTCGTGAAGGGAATACATGTGTTGATAAGTTAACTAATTTATGATTTATTCATAGAGAATCTTTTCATTGGTATAATAAACAATCTAGTCAATTCTTAGAATTCTTTATAAATAAGTATAGTCTACCTATGTATCATTTTTGTTAACATATGAGTTTTGGTCTAATCTCCTGTATTTTTGTATTTTCTTTCTTTTTTATTTTTTAATAATACTTTTTTTTATATGATGACAAATGACTGTTATTACTTGAAGTGTCAGTATAATGAGATGTCAAGTTACATAATAATGGTTAACATGAAAACTTTTATTTAAGAAAAATGAGGCATAGAGAAACAACATCATCCCATTTCTAGACATAAAATATGATCATCTATAAAGTTTAATTTTTATGTAAGATCACTGTAAAAAAAATATATAAACAGGATCCACACAGTTTTAAGATAATTATTATAAAAATGATAAATCTGTATAGAATAAATTATAATTAGATAATAATAACTAAAAACTTGTTTATTATCTATGAATAGAATATCTATATAAGTCTCCACCGCAGCTATGCTCTTACTATGGCTAACTTTTGAATTTAAATATTGGCCCAATTAATAATTAAAGACATAGCTTTATCAAAAAGTGAATTTCAATTAGCAAAAGTACATGGTGTTCTCTTGTGTTACCCAATATATACACATTAATGTAAACAGTTATGTATAAGCCCAAACTATAAATTCATTGGGACTGTAAGTGTTACCTAGTTATCTAATCTTTTTTTTTTTCTCTCAACATATTATTAGTATTGTTTTTATTATCTAGGTCCCTCCCTACCTTAAAAATTATCTAGATCCACTTTGTGGGACTTTGATGAAGAGATCCCTATTAAAGGTATTCAATAGATTCATAGCTCCTCTTGCAAAACCTATCAAGACGGAAAAGTACTTACAATTTTGAAAGGTTTCATTTCAAATTAAGATTTAATTAAATTTAAATTTTTTATGATAAAATCTACTCTATTAAATATTTAGAATTTTGTTTAATTTTTATCTAAGTATTTTACTATTCATTTTTTATTGTTAATGAGATGACATAATCTTTACTTCTATTTTTTTATCTATTAAAAAAGAAAAGAAACTAACAAATAGATTGATAAGTCAGAGACAAAATAAATAAATGATAATATCTTATTGATGATTGTATTAGACAGAGTGCTCGGGACTTCGGACCAAACACTTTGGTACGGTTAGCTTGGTTTTTGGGCCAACATGGGTCTAAAGGGCGGGCCAGGAGCTCGACCCAAGGCTGGTAAGACAATTAAAAAAAGATAGTTAAGATAGAAGGAATATTCTGTTTGTTTATAACACATACGTTAATTAAATGCAAATAACATATGTTGAGAATAATGTTGTTAGCACCCTAGAATAATGGTGCACATGTAGATAGAATATTTTCCTGTTGTTAGCACCCGAAGATAAGAGGTGCACGTGAACTAGTGGTTTTTTTGTTATGATTATATGTTTGTTGTTGAGATTATGTTCTCATTAGTAGAAGTTGTTCAAGGGAAATCTATAAAAGGGGCTTGAGACCCATTGTAAAGAGACGTTTCTGAATACTTGAAACTGGTTATTATTTTGTATGTTCTCACTAACTTGATTGTCAGAGTGTGATGAAAAGGTAGAGCCCCCTCTGTCCCAGCAGAGCATTATTCCAGTGCACCAAGAGGAGACAGACTAGAAGCGAAGCTCTCCATTTAGTCAAACCGAAGGTCAACCAGCAAGAACATTTGATGCTCACCGTGGGGCCCAGTAAAACTTGATTCCATCCACATTCGTGATTGAACCTTCTAAAGTGATGAGAAACATAAGGCAAGGCCCGCAGGGATCTGAAGGAAGCGGTGCCCTTGTCTTATAGTAACTCATGGATGCCATGATAGCCCTCTAGGAGGCCAACGAGGAGCACAGACGAGAGCAAGAACGAATCCAAGAGCGGATCCAAGAAGAAGCCAGGGCTGAGCAGGAGAGGCTACAAACGGAAGCCCGAGCTGAGCAAGATCTTCTACAGGATCACCTGATGGTAGAAATTGAGGCCCCTAGGGTAGCTATGGAGGAGCACGCGCAAGCCAATGAGGAGTTGCACAAAACCAATGAGGAATTACGCAAGAGCCTACACCAACGTGCCAAACGTTCCACTAAGGAACGATCTCTGAACTTGCTAGTGAGAGATAATACCAAGCCATTCTCGCAGGAAATCATGGATGAGCCTATGCCAACTTATTACATCACACCTAAAATTGCCTTTTTCATAGGAATAGAGGATCCTAAAAATCATCTTACGGCGTTCAACGCTCAAATGATTATCTCTGGAGAAACGGATGTCATCCGATGTGAGATGTTCATGGACATTTTTACAGGTACAACCCTACAATTGTTCAGTGGGATTCCAGATGGTCATATCACCTCTTTCTCTCAGATCTTCAGGATGTTTCGAGAACAGTTCTCGGTTAACAAGGTCAAACCCCCGAGGCTGCACAACCTTTTCGGCGTGAGGCAAAGGGAGGGAGAGTCGTTGAAAGATTATCTGAATAGGTTTTGCACGGTTACGGTAAGACTTCAAACGCATGATGAAGATATGATGATCTCCGCTTTTGAGCAGGGTATCGTGTCAAGACCGTTCACTAATTCGTTAATTAAGAATCCAACAAAGACCTTTTCCGAGGTACGTGAGCGAGTTGTCGCCCATATCGAAGCGGAAGAGGTCGTGCTTAGGAAGAACGACAACTCGCACTCAAGGCAACCTAAGTCTAAGGAGAACAACCGAGCTCAGCCCCTACGGGTCAACGAAACCTCTGCCCAGAAGAGAATGGACTCGAGGTATGTACCATACGTAGCCAGGAAAGATGAGCTTGAAATGAAGGCCATAAAAGATTCAACAGCTCGACCCAAGTTTCAAGTATCATATAAAGAACTTTTGAGCATGCCAGGGGTAGTAGACAAGCTAAAGTTTCCCCATAAGACGGATCGGAACTTGGGATCGCGGAGAGATACCTGGTGCGAGTTCCACAAAGCATTTGGGCATAATGTTAAATGACGCATAGCCTTGGATCACCAACTGGCTAGCCTGGTGAAGGAAGGTTTCCTGAAGGAGTATCTCGAGGCTAACCAAGAAGAGCCAAAAGGAGAGATTGATGTTAGGGACCAAGCACATGAGACACTAGTCCATGGAGAGCTGAACACCATCTCTGGGGGATTTTCCGGAGGAGGAAGCTCTGCCTTCAAACGTAAACGATATGCACGAGCGGTGATGTCCTTTGATACGAGGAGACCTGATCACCCTCTAGAGCCCACTCTTTGCTTAAGGAGTCCGACCTGGAAGATGTGGTTTCTCACGAGGATGATCTAGTGGTGATATATGTCGTCACTGTAGGAAGGAAGGTGCACAGAGTCTTGATCGATCAAGGGAGCTCGACTGACATAATATTCTAGGGAACGTTCACCAATTTGCAGTTGTCCCCCGACTAGTTGAGGCCATACAATAGGTGCTTGGGCAGCTTCGCGGGAGATCAGGTAGAAGTACGAGGACACATTGAGCTAAGGACGAAATTCTTTTACGACATCGCGACCAGAACGATCACCATCGAGTACATCATTGTTAACGCGTCCTCCGCTTAAAATTTGCTTTTGGGGCAACCTTCCCTGAACAGGTTGGGTTCGGTAGCCTCAACGGCCCATATGAAGATGAAGCTCCCTTCTTCTGAGGGAGGAGTCATTACCATAAAGTCCGACCAAAACACGACGTGAAAATGCTACGAGAGTAGTGTGAAGAATAGAAGAGGGACTTATGCAATCACTATTCAGGCAGGAGAGACAAGATGGATTGCGAAGGTAGAAGTCATCAATGACAGGCGACCTGGACCTGTAAGAGAGGTTCAAGAAAGGGAGATAAAAGGGAAGAAGTTTAAGCTCGGTACCTCATTGGGAAAAGAGCTCAGTGATAAGATAGTCGATGTGATATTAGAGAACATGGGTGCTTTCACATGGACATCCGCAGACATGCCCGGGATAGACCCTGACTTTCTATGTCATCAACTTACCATGGATAAAAGGGTCAAGGCCATGGTCCAAAGAAGGAGAAAGTTCAATGAGGATAAGCGTCTCTTCATGCGAGAGGAGACTCGAAAGCTAGTGGTTGTTGGCCACGTAAGGGAGATTCAATATCCTGAGTGGTTGGCAAATGTTGTGTTGGTGAAGAAGGCCAACGAGAAGTGGAGAATGTGTGTCGATTTCACTTATCTAAACAAGGCATGTCCCAAGGATTCCTACCCCGTACCAAGCATAAACTTCTTGGTGGACAATGCCTCAGGTTATCGGTTATTAAGTTTTCTGGATGCGTTCTCGAGGTATAACCAGATTCATATGCACGCGAAGGACAAAAGCAAGACAATTTGAAGCTTAATCCAAATAAGTATGTATTTAGGGTAGAATCAGGGAAGTTCCTTGGTTTCTTGGTAACTGAAACGGGCATAGAAGCGAACCCCGACAAATGCGCTGCAATCATAGGAATGAGAAGCCTAGCCAATGTGAAAGAGGTCCAACAATTAACTGGGCGCATGGTCGTCCTCTCTCGCTTCTTGTCAGCCAATGACGATAAGAGGTATCCCTATTTCCAATGCCTCAAGAAAAACAACCATTTTGTATGGATGAATGAAGGAAGCCTTCACCAAATTGAAAGAGTACTTAGCCAGTCCCCCTGTTATTGGTAAGCCAGTCATAGGTACCCCCTATTCGTCTTTATTTTAAGATTACAAATCGGGTGATTAGCTTGGTCATTTTGCAAGATCAAGATAAGGTCTAGAAGCCAGTCTACTTTATGAGTACTATAGGGACCAAAAACTCGGTATCAGGCTATTGAGAAAGTCGCCTTAGTCGTGGTGTTACAGCTTGGTGACTTCGCAACTACTTTCAGAGCTTCACCGTGATCGTGATGACCAATCTTCCCATTTACAAGGTAATTCAAAAGTCTGATATAACAGGTCGGATGGTCCGTTGAGCCGTGGAGTTATCCGAGTTTGACATACAGTATGAACCTTAAGGGTTGATTAAGGGTCAGGTGTATGCTGATTTCATGGTAGAAATTTTGTCTGAGAACCCTCAGTCTAATCCCAATGACTTCCAGTGGGTCCTTTAAGTAAATGGATCCTCCAACCAACAGGGGAGTGGAGCTGGGTCATTTTAGAGGACCAAACGGGTTGTTAATCGAGCAAGCCCTGAGGTTCGTGTTTAAGGCGAGCAACAATCAAGTCGAGTATGAGGCCTTGATAGCAGGGATGTTGCTAGCCAAGGAGTTGGGAGCTCGGAGTTTGTTGGTGAAGAGTGACTCGTTGCTTGTCACCGTGCAAGTCACAGGTGAGTATCAGGCCAAGAATCCTCAGTTAGCCTCATATCTCATATACGTAACGATCTTGAAAGCAGTCTTCTCTACGTTCGACCTCATTCACGTTCCCAGATAGCATAACTCTCGAGCAAATTTGCTGGCTAAATTGGCTAATTCAAGGAAGGGAGGGCGACAGAGGTTAGTAATCCAGGAGATATTAATGTCACTCAGGACAATTGAAGAAGGTCCAATTGAGGACAACCACGTGGAGGTCTTAGGGATCAACTCAGGAAAGGGCAGAAGACATCGATCGATGACTCAGGAAACCCTGAGAGTCCAAAGAATAACCACTTACGGGTTATTGGGGGATGAGTTTCTTGAGGTTTTGTAGGTCAACACCACAAAGACTTGGATGACACCTTACAAGCGTTACCTAGCTGATGGGTTACTTCCTGCCGAGCCTGTGGAGGCCAAGATAGTTAAGAGGAATGCAGAGCGGTACACCTTGATAGATGGCAATGTTTTCCATCACGGCGATACCCACCCAATCCTCACATGCGTAAGTGGAGATCAGTGCATCCGCATAATGGTCGAGCACCATGAAAGCATTTGCGGTAGTCACATAAGAGGACGAGCTCTTTCGTTGAAGGTCACCTGAGCTGGGTATTATTGGCTGACCATGAAGAAGGATTGCATGAGATATACACAAAGTTGCAAGCAATGTCAGAAGCACGCTAATTAGCACCACGCGCTAGCTGAGGAGTTGCGGTCCATTTATATCCCATGACCCTTCCATACATGGGGAATAGACATTTTAGGTCCTTTCCCTTTGACGATAGGTCAGATGAAATATCTCATTGTGGCTATTGAATACTTCACCAAGTGGTTTGAAGCTAAGCCAGTGGCACAGATAACTGCTCACAAGGTGCAACACTTTGTGTGGAAGAACATTGTGTGCCATTTTGGGATTTCGATGCACCTAATGTTCGACAATGGAACCCAGTTTGCTAGTCAAAAGTTGGGTAAGCTATGCTCGAAGCTCGGGATAAAGTAGATATTCGCCTCGGTAGAACACCCTAAGACAAATGGTCAGGTTAAATCAGTTATCAGAGTCCTATTGAGAGGGTTGAAGATGATGCTAGAAAAGGCAAAAAGAACTTGGTCAAAAGAAGTTCCCAGAATTTTGTGGCATATCACACCACCTAATGTGAGTTGATTTTATGATTGATCATTTTTATGGTGACACTTTAATTAGATTTGGATTTTAGACAATTAGAGGTGACAACCTAAGGAAAATCCCCACTGGACATTAACTTAACCAAGTGGTTAAGTAGATGTGAAGGTTCATTTCACAAAGGCAAAAGGAAAACACAATTAAATGGTGATGATGATGACAAGATAAAGGTGCAGAATCATATAAAGAATCAAGAACAAGAAGAACAAAACCAAATAGACATATGGAAACAATTAAAGGACAAGGAAGATACAAACATGAAAAGGAATGGATTAATGGAAGAGATGATGAAAGAAAAACTTATGGATGTGGAGCTATGGTGTATCACACCACTTGATGGGATGGAACCACCAAGATAAGTGAGGGGAGGCCGCCACTTAAGAGCATCATATCTCACAAGATAAGACCAATTTTGGAGGAGACTCACTCACTCACAACTCACACAAAAATTGTGAAGAATTTCTTTACTATAATTTCAACTTGTAAAATACACTATGTAGGCCTCCTATTTATAGGTGAAGGAGCCTTGGAGAACAAGCTAAAGGGGTAAGATGGGAAAAGGGAAAAAATGGGCAGCTTTAGGGTTTGACTAAGTCAATCCCACATCCTTGGCTTGTCCTTCTAGAAACTAGGTCAAAATGTCTTCCAAAAGGACAAGGAACAAGCTAAAATGCTACCCACACCCCTATTATGCTAAAGGCACTTTATTCTAGCTTATGTCTACTATTTGAACCCCTCAAATGAGCCCAACTTATTTACAACATTTTCTAAACATTTAAGAAGACCAGCAAGAAGAACTTCTGATATTCTGGTTTGTAGCTTCTTCTTTTGTTGATGCTTCCTCGAGGTTTGGTGGGGCCCGACTTTGTATATTGAGATGACTAATCTTTTTGTGAGGTGCTTGATTTGCCCTTAGTCATCTGCTGCTTCCTTGGGTTTGTATCACCACGCCTCAATCAATGACTAAAGAGACATCCTTCAGTTTGGTATATGGGTCAAACGCCATGATACTAGTAGAAATACAAGAGAACTCTCCTCGATTTCAGAGCTTCATGGTTAAGGAATCTAACGAAGGAAGGAAGGTGAACATGGACTTGTTAGAGGAGGTGCGTTAACATGCTCGGGTTAACTCGGAGGCTTTAAAGAGAAAGTTAGAGCTTAGGCAAAAGATCAAGACGAGACCTGGACAGTTCAAGGTACTTGGTGATGCGAAAGGACCATCCCTGCCAGTTAGAAAACAAGTTATCTCCAAAGTGGATTTTCCTGTTTCGCGTAGTCGAGGTGCTTAAGAATGAAGCGTATAGGCTAGAAACCCTGAAGGGGGGAGACATTCCTCGAACATGGAACGTGACAAACCTCAAGTTTTACTTCAGTTAAGATATTTTGTTTTAATTCTTTCTTTTTGAACAATGTGGTGATTAAGGTGATGTTATTTCTCCCTTGAAGGGGTTTTTAAATGAGGTCATCTAGTGATAAATTTGTTCTTGAAAGATGGTGCATTAGTTTTGTTGATTTATTTGAGTTAGCACATGATAAGTCGACCTTGCTTGGTATCAACATAGGCGCCCTGTGAGGCTAGTTTGTCTGATGATTCCCTTGATCTAAGCGACAAATAAGACGACCTAGCTCGATATCAGTACGAGTACCTGAGTATAGGCGCCTTGTGCATGGAATGGTTATCTAGTGTCAGGTAAGACGACCTAGCTTGGTGTCAGTACCACTACCCGAGTATAGGCGCCTTATGCGTAAAATTGATGTAAAGGAAGTATTTGGAAAGGTAAGACGCCCTAACTCGGTGTAAGAACGACTAACCGAGTATAGGTGCTCTGCAGATTGATTTGTTATGGCTAAATTTTTTGATCCAGTGCAAGGTAAAACGACCTAACTTGGTGTGAGAGCGACTACCCGAGTATAGGCGCTCTGCAATTTGGCTTGTTATGAGTAGAGTCATTCACGCTTGGCAAGATGTCCTGGCCCGGAGTGAGTCAAGTCATCTGCGTGCAGGCACCCTGTGGTGGTGAGTTTGTTAGATTTGGTACATGGTAAGTCGGGCTATCTCGGTGTGCGAACGGTCACCTGAGTTTAGGCATTCTGTGAAATAATTAGATGATACATAGTTGAATCCTTCGATTGTATATGTGGATAAGGCGACTGAGCTCAAAGCAAGTACGATTATCCGAGAAGGCGTTCTGCGAAGCAAGGCTCAGAGAAGTCATGATAGGTGGCCTTTGCCCCAGTTTGTGAAATAAAGTTGTGCAAGTCAAGATTGAGTATAGGCTCGTTTAGCTATGGTTCTATGATTCATCGAAAGGTTAGTTATCTATTAAGTGGGAATTCCATAGTTTTTCATGCTTAGCCTTGTCTAAGTTAGATTTTCGTTATACTTACTATTTCATGCCCAGGATGTAGAGAGGAACTAGTATGAGTAATAAGGTATTCGTGTGTGTATTGATAGTGGTTGTGTAAAGTCCTTTGCAATAAGGGAAGAAAGTTGTTATTTTCATACTCGAGCTAGCAGAAGCTCACTATATGATTTGTGTTAAGATAAGTTAAGGAGTAATGCATGCATTTGAAAAGGTATCAAAATAACTATACATGACAAAGCGAGTCAAAGACCTGAAATGAGAAAGAGCAAAGGTATTGATAACATAGAATCATAAAGTGTTTAAACTGTTAAAGTGTCAAGAGAATTGAACATATTACAGACCATAAAATGTTTAAGTTAATCATCCCTTAGTTAGCCATCGACCACAGTTTTACCCGGGCCGAGTTTTGAGTAGTCCAATCGATCATGTACTGCATCATCCATGATGGACCCCACAAATTCTGCAGTTACGGAAATACGTGGTAAATTTAATAATTCACCATGTCATGTTCATGTTATATAAGATCGAAGAAAATCATCACATAGAAGGTGCTCCCTGATATTCTTAACATCCAATATCCTTCCATTCAAACAGTTAACGCATGGACACCTAATCTTTGCTCCATCATGACCACTATTATTTGCGTTACATTGTGCAAATTGTATAAATTTTTTTACTCCTCTTTCATACTTATCACTTATGCGAACATAATTAATCCAATTTCGATCCATTATATTCTGTAACAATCATTCAGGTGTTTACTAATGAGTTTTCTATCTCACGTTTGTCGAGGGTCGAACATCCCCGGACTCAATACCAGAGCGTATCAATTATTGAGAGTCGAATACCCTTGGACTCAATACCAACATGATAATTATATTCTAACCTAACAACTAACATAATATAAATTAATAATAAATACAAATTATATGATGTGACCCAAAAATACATGAAGATGACCAAGGATGTTATACTTGAAGGGTCATCTCAACAAGCAAAAGAAGATGTCATCAATAGGAGGAATGGTCAAGGACCACAACACTTGAAGTTCTTCTTATTAGTGTTCTTAACCTTGAGGCCCAAGCCCAACAAAAGCTCAAGCCCAAACTGAGACCCAAGCCTAACTCTTGATTTTCATCATCCATCATGCCTCAGAAAATTACTAAAGAGCAAGGGCACAAGCATAAGTAGACGAGCATCAATTAATGTCTCTTTTTGTAAATTCTTTAAAGTAGATTTAAATAGAACATAAAAGGGAGGTGTGGATAGGAGTTTAGGGCTTATGAGAAGAAGAAACAAAGTCACACCTTCCATGTGAAGTCAACCTTCCATGTGGCTCCAATTTCAAATGAGTTTCATTTGAATTTTCTCGCTTTAATTTCAGCCCTCTCACACTATAAATAGATGTGTTTGGCTCATGTAAAATAGAATGAATTTGAAGAAAAGTTACTATACACAAATTGTGTTAGAGTTTGTGAGCATTGTCTCTCTAAACCATTGGTCTTATCTTGTGAGTGTTGTGAGCTCTCAAGTGGCGGCATCTACACTTATCTTGGATTCAATTCACCATCCAAGTGGCGTGCTCATTCACAATTCCACCACTCCTAAGTTTCCTTTCACTCATCTATTTCCATTCCCTTTCCATTCCTATTTTCAATTCCAAAATATGTCTTGTTCTTGTTCTTGAATTCAATTCGGTCTTTTATAATTTCTCACCTTGTGTTTGTTTAAATTCTGCACCTAATTGTCATTCATCTTCACCATTAAATGTGTTTTTCCTTTGGCCTTATGGAAATGAACCTTCACATCTACTTAACACTTACTAAGTTAATGTCCAATGAGAATTTTTCTTAGGTTTCTCACCTTAATTGATAAATAATCTCAATCTTAATTCAAAAGTGTCATCTAAATGAATCAATCTAAAATCAGCTCACATCATTATAATAAATACTAATATACAAATTAAAAATCATTAAATTAATTATAAATATTAAATAATATAAATCTATCTACCATATAATAAT
>Ga0123341_1005060_pt1 | contig 11684 bp, 5 predicted proteins | sample Turbeapinknodule_FD_89959 | JGI IMG/M metagenome (GOLD analysis project Ga0123341, IMG submission 89959) | Root nodule microbial communities of legume samples collected from Mexico - Turtle bean Mexico pink nodule | ecosystem: Host-associated > Plants > Roots > Nodule | place: Mexico: Nepantla... | reverse complement strand
TTATTATTATTATTAGTTGGGACATTCCTCCTAACAATTAGGAAAGTGTCACGTGTCTCCAATTTTAACTAACTTTCTTTTGTTCTACCTATAACAAACATCATATGACTGGTTGATCATCACGTGTTGAGTCAAAATGAAAAACATACCAAATCCCAGGTGGACCAAACAATAACATATTCATTTTTCATTATGTCTTCACAAACATCTTTCATTAATTTATTTAATTTTTTTGTATAAAATCATGAAATTCATCTACAACAATTGAAAATTGATTCAATAAAATATCATTTTTTTTATTTTTATTTAAAAAATACAGAAGAACCCTTTTAATATATTCTTCATTTTTTTCAAAATCAATTAAAACCAAAATTCACTTCGAACTCTAATTCCTTCCCAGTTGGTTCTATAAAAGCATGTTCATTTTTCATACACTCTCTAACATTTCATTTTGAACATAAGCCTCACAGTTAGAGAAGAAAAAACACAGAGAGAAAAAAAAATGGGTTCAACTTCCGAATCCGTTTGCGTCACCGGAGCTTCTGGTTTCATAGGATCATGGCTTGTCATGAGGCTAATGGAGCGTGGCTACACCGTTCGAGCCACCGTACGCGACCCAGGTCTCATTCTTACATCACTTTTTTTTTTAATTTCTAAGAATTATCTACAAGTATTTCAAATTTTGATACATTCTTCCAATTGAAAAGTTCGGACACTCATCTTAAATGGTGTGTCGGTGTCCGATACGAATATCGGACACCGACACTCATATGACACCTGTAGGACATGTATCCGTGAAATGTCAAATTTAAAAAGTATTTGTTAGATTTCTGACAATTCTAGTACGGTTCTAACACAATTTTAAAAAAGAAAAATACATTAATTTTCTAAAAATTCAAACTTTATTGTATAAATTGTTATTATGATTATAAAAAAAAAACTTTGTGAACCAATCATGAAAAACATTTTTCTGCTCCAAAAAATAATCCGTAACATACTTGTGCAAATAAATCTTTATTGTCAATTTATATAATTTATAATTATATAATATATATAGATATGTGTCCTCGTGTCCTACATTTCAAAGATTTTACGTATATCCGTGTCCGTGTCGTATGAATGTCGTATGAGTGTCTGTGTCAGTGTTTGTACTGCATAGACTAAGACTCCTTCATGGTTTTACATAGTTTTAATTTATACTAAACATATATAACTTAAATTTATTGATAATGATAAATTCCATGAATATTTGGTATCAATATACAGTTATAAAAAAAATCAGTTTGGAAGCTCTACAACGATGGTATCATAAAAAGTACTGTTATACGAGTATTGTGTAGAATTGTTAGATGAGATTCAGCACGTGAAGAAGAAGGGAGATATATTTTTGTTTGTTTTACACTGAATACAACCCTCCATCGTAAAGTCAAACAGAGAAACTATCTTCCATTCAATGCACTTTCTTTTGGATGAACATCCTCATTTTATAATATATAAATAAATACAAATCTTATTTTTAAGTTATTTTTTAAGATTTAATTAGGTTTATTTTTTAATACGGTATGATAGTCTTTTAGAGTTTAAGATTTTATTGAATTTATTAAGTCATCCGTTTTCAGACATCTCATAAATATATAGTCTCGCATCTGAGTTGATCGGTTTCGATGTAAGAGTGTGTATTAAAAATCATATATTATTAGAAATAAAATATTTCATAGTATATAAGTGAATGTAAAACTCGGTTTATTAGGTTATAATTAAATCCATTTTCTAATAAATTTCAACCCAAAATCTTGATTACAAAATAAATGTTATCTAACCTGCTATGAAACTATTGAAAATATATAATTATGTAGTGTTTTATGTTAATTATTATATACACGTGCATGTATACCCTGCAGAAAACATGAAGAAGGTGAAGCATTTGGTGGAACTTCCAGGTGCAAAGACGAAACTGTCTCTATGGAAAGCTGACCTTGCTGAAGAGGGAAGCTTTGACGAAGCCATTAAAGGCTGCACAGGAGTTTTCCACGTCGCAACCCCCATGGATTTCGAGTCCAAGGACCCTGAGGTACCAATTGTTCTTTTATACCATGTTCTCTGAGAATTTTGAGTTAAGTTGTTATTACCTATGTAACACGAATACTGACACAAACATCGAATACAATATAGATACATATATTATTACAGAGGTGTGTTTGAGTTTTATAGTTGTATCATGGTTAGAAAAATTGAGTGAAAATGCAGAATGAAGTGATAAAGCCTACAATAAAGGGGTTAGTGGATATCATGAAAGCATGCGTGAAGGCCAAAAGTGTGAGAAGGATTGTCTTCACATCCTCAGCCGGAACTGTGGATGTTGCGGAGAAGTCAAAGCCTTTTTATGATGAGAACTGTTGGAGTGATATTGAGTTCTGCAGAAGGGTCAAAATGACTGGTTGGGTTAGTTCATTCTATCTATTTATCTTGGTTTTTTTTCTTGGTTTTTTTTTCATCGACATTAAGGGTTTAAGGTTTAGTGTTTAGGATTTTTATTGATTTTCTATCGTGTTTCTTTGTAGATGTATTTTGTTTCAAAGACACTGGCGGAGAAAGAAGCTTGGAAATTTGCCAAAGAGCATAACATAGACTTTGTCTCAGTCATTCCACCTCTTGTTGTTGGTCCCTTTCTCATGCCTACAATGCCACCAAGTCTAATCACTGCTCTTTCACTCATCACAGGTGCATTACACGAGGAGAACCAACAAACATTCAGAATCAATCACACATAATTTAATCACTTTCTGTTTACGATTTCAACTTGCATTAATATGTTGGAATGATACTTGGTTTTTGAATTAGCAGGAAATGAAGGGCATTACCATATCATAAAGCAAGGCCAGTTCGTGCACTTAGATGACCTTTGTCTTGCTCATATATTTTTGTTCGAGAATCCAAAAGCAGAAGGGAGGTACATATGCTGTTCGCATGAGGCTACCATTCATGACATTGCAAAACTGCTGAACCAGAAATACCCTCACTATAATATCCCCACAAAGTAAGACTTCTCAATTTTTTTCATTTCTATCAATTGAATTCATTGCATGTAGAGAATGTTATAGAAATAATAATAATACTATCACATCATTTGCTTAAGTTAGTAGACTTTAAACCTAACACAATTTTGTAAAATCGACTTATAAGATGAGGTTTGTAGTCTCACTTGTATATTATGAAATATTTTTATCTCCAGTCGATATGAAATCTCCATCATACTGCTTTACGTCGAGACTGTCTAGTCGATATGGGATCTTCATTACACCCATTTACGTTGAGTCTGTTTAATCCATGTGGAATATACATCAACACTCCTTTACGTCGAAACTGTAACTCGTGCGTATGACTATATTTATGAGTAGTCTGATAACGATCCGACAAAAGGAAGGAGACCTAATAACGTCAATAAACACTTTGTTAAAATAGGTTCTAAATAGCTCTAATATCATATTAAGAAATTGATTTTAAGTCTAACTCAACTTTACAAATCGGTTTATAGGTTGAGGTTTGTATCATTATATTGTATGATCTCGAACAATATGTATGGATCATGGATGATTTAAAAGTGTATATATGCTGTACTAATCGTGGCCATTTTGATGCAGGTTCAAGGATATTCCAGATGAATTGGAAATTATTAGATTTTCTTCGAAGAAGATCACAGACATGGGCTTCAAATTTGAGTACAGCTTAGAGGATATGTTCGCAGGAGCTGTTGAGACCTGCAGAGAAAAAGGGCTTCTTCCTCAACCTGCTCAAACTCCTGTTAATGGCACCATGCACAAATAGTTATGCTTTCATCTCTCTTGTTTGCAATAAATATGTATGCTCAAGAATCCATCTTTCATCATAATTTTAATAAATTTCTTCGTTTAACTATATCTGTCTGTATTCGCATTTTTTATCATGTTATTTTATTTTTAACAAGTTAAAATTTATTTTTTATATTAATTCTAATTTTAATATATTAAAGAAAATGCATATATTGTTATTTTTTATTTTATATGACTTTATTTATTATATCTATAGGATTATACTTTTTTAGTATCAAATAAAATGTGTGTATATAGTTACTTTTTGTGGACGTAGTAGTTTCTTTTCAAATACTATTAAAGATAAAAAATGTATTAAACGAAAGAATTTTAATTATACATTACCATAGATAAATTTGTTACAAATTGAAATTTAATTGGTCACAACGAGTCTCTTATATGTCAATAAATTCATAACATGCTAATTAACCCTGACATAAATAACTAAATTAATGACATTTTTCATATATAAAAGTCACTCTCAGTAAGAAAAACCAAACTACAACAACATATAAAGACTTAAGATTGGAAATGCGATAATCAGTTTCACATTTTATACAAAAATTTGTATTGATTTATAATAAATATTAGTATCAATGTTGCTATTTATAACTCTTTTAAAAACATCTTATTAAACACATGTATTTGAACTTATTCCAAATTCTCTTAAAATGCATGCCTTTATCAACTACCAATAAACAAACAACTTTTTCCATGATTCATTTGATATAAATTCTTTTTCAAGATTTCATTCTATTTACTTACTTTTATAAGTAAATTAACAATACAACTAACTTCTTCAATTTTTAATAGATTACCTATTTTTCAATACATTATAATTACTTCTATAAATTACCTTTATATCGATTTATAACATTAACTTTTTGATAACCATTTATTTCCTCCAAACATAATTAAGTCCATCCAACACTTCCATTTTTAACACAAATGAATGTATATCTAAAATATATCAATTTACAGCTTAGCATTATTGATGATCATAAATACATTAATTTGATTCCTTTTATGGAGATTTTCTAGTAATAACAAGTGTTTAATGAAAACTGAAAATTAAGAATTCCAACTAAATCTACAAACACCCTTAGACCCCTTAGGTGTTGAAATTATAGAGCTAAGTAAAGGCTTTGAAACTGGGAGATATACTTGTGACAAGAATTATGTTCTAATAAAATTCAGAATAGTTTCTAGCATGTTTATACAGTCAAAACATTTTCAATCAGCCAGCTATATTCTGGATAAATTATTCTATAATTAATTAAAGGCCTGCCTGTAATAGGTGGAACTAATTAATAAAAATGTAATACATGTTGAGCTATACAACAAAGATCCACCTCAGACCATGAATATTTGCTGATTTCTTTGAGATTACTTTTCATACAGTATTATAAGGATGCACTTGAATCATCAGACAGCCCAACACTAACCAATGTTTATCGTTCTTCCATGTTAAATCTGTTCCAAGCATCCTGGGACAATTAAACAAAATTTCAGAAACATGCATCCATACATTTTAATAATCCTACAGAAAGAAACATGTCGTTTAAAAACTGGTCGTCTGATTCCTAACAGTGACTGACACCATCGTCTTAGTTCAACCCAGGCAACGCAAGAAAAATATACTTTATTTTAGCCTGTGCATTTATTTTGGGAGGATTTTTATTACAATTGATATGATAAAAAGGAATGTTTGATGTAATTAATGTTGTCATGGTTTTATTATTATGATAGACTGATTACGGTAGCCAAGTTATGTTACAATAAAAAATTAGATTTTGCACATGAATATGATTTTATACATTTTATAAAACATAAATGAAAATAACAGTTTTGCTTCAACAAAATTTATTTTATACTACATGGAAAAGATATCATAAATTAAATGTTATTTCCAAACATGGGTCTCATGGTACTAAGTACCATGGAAAGATTCAAAATCCCAATCACAACTATATAAGGTTTAATAAAAAAAGGTGCAAGGGAAACCCATTTAGAACCATGGTGTCAGCAGAGTTGTTAACAACTAAAAAGAACAAATGAAGGCCAAACCTTTAGAAGATCAAAAACCTTCTCGCAGATGTACTTTTGTTGAATGCTTGCTCCCCGCTGCTGCAGCTTATCAGGATGCACAAAAAGAGTAGCTTTACGATAAGCTTTCTTTACTTGGGGGGTGGTTACTACATCTGTCAAAGGAATCGGTTGCCAACCACCGTCGGGGCCAAGAATCTGCAAAACACAATTTTGATACCAAGTAAATGAAAATTTCCTCCAGGTCTTAAAACAACAGAGTGCTTTCAAAAATGATATATTTTTATGAGTTCTTATCTATCTAGCATGGCATAACAGTCTCAAAATATGCACTGAGCTTAAACAAAGTTAGGATGTTTACACATACATATTGTAATGTAGAAAGCAATGCCCTCAAGTTTCCTGTTTTTCCACTTGACCATCTTTTAACATCAGCATCAAGAACTTCTGCTACCCTCTGCAACAAAATAAGATTTTGTAAGACAAAATGTGAAACATGGGAATCGCAAAACTTGATAGAAAAGTTACATTTCTCTCCTCTTTCTCCTTCTGCACAAGCCGGTCACGCGTATTCTTTTCTGCAAGAGCATGTGCCTGCATCCGAAACAAAGAATGAACAAACAATATGACAACTTAATTTGTACAAGAGATATTTGGCAAAACCAGGACCGTACCACACGTTCCCCTATTCTCTGATGCCTCTCAAACCTAGCTTTACATCTCTGAGCAGAATCGCCATTAGCTCCATCAAATGCATCAGTAGAATCACGAACTTTATGAAAATACAATTTGTACAGAATCAATAAATATTTAAACAGGAAGCACAGAAATAAAGAATATATGATACAAGATAAAAGATAGGGTCAGATATAGCGCAATCAAAACATGTTAACATCACATACCACCATAGCTGAAAGATTTTGAATGGAAATTTTGCTTCATTGCATTATCACGGGAAGCCGCAAAGCCTGCAACAGGTTTGTCAGATTTATTTCTTGCATCAGAGGCAGCTCTCTCAGAAAGTGCCCTTTCTAGGGCCCGTGCCCGTGCCTCTGAAGTTGCTCTCTCCACAGCAGCACGTTCAGCTTTAAGTTTTGCCTCCATAGCAGCCTTCTCAGCTGGGGTCTTCTCATTTGCCTGACTAGTGGTTTTTCCTAGCCTTTCTCGTCCGTCAGAAATGTTTTTCTGACGTGCTTCTGCAGCAGCTCTCTCTTGAGCCGCCCTTTCTCTGGCATCAGCAAATGCCCTTTCACGTGCTTCACGAATTGCTCTTTCTACAGCTAATTTCTCCTTTTCTTTTTCTCTCTCTTTTGCTGCATCGAGTTTTTTGAGGTGTTCCCTTGCCTGCTCTTCCTTATGCAAGTTGTCATTTGCTCCCTTCTCTTCCATTGCGGATGCTTGATTACTGTCCCTCGTATTGCTGTGACTTGATTCAACCTTCTCCTCTTCTTTGGAGGGACTTGATTTCCAATCAGAGGTACTGGGTATCTGGGATTCGTCTAGAATGTCTTCTTTGTCAAACAAAATCTCCCCAATGGAGGAGTTAGATCTATTCTCGTCCACATCTTCATCTAATGCATCTCTTGTGTCCTTTGCATCCTTGCAGATTTCAACAGACTCAGGAGTTGTGTCTTCAACAGGCATTTCCAGATTGCAGTAATTTTCTGACTTTTCCCAGCACTGATCTAAGTTTTGCCTAGCCTTTATGTCAGTGTCACCAGTATTTGTAGCAGCACCTTCGGAAGTCTCTGTTTCAAATATATTTTGTATTTGACTGTCTGCTTCATTGAGTTCAAGGGCAACTTGAATGAAGGAAGAAGTCTCATCTGCATGTTTATCAAGGAAATCATTTGTCTCAAGAACCGGGTCTGTTTCTTCATATCTCTCTTGTTGAAATGAATCACTACTTGCTCCCGATATACCATCCAGCACATCAGATGAATGCACCTCTAGATTTACTTCCAAAGTTTCCTCATTTTCAGTGATTATATCAGCTGCCTGAGTCTTGTTCAACTTCTCACTTTCATCTGGCTCATAGCTTGAACTGGTTTCTGTGGTCTTGCCAGTTTTCTCTGCCTTTACCTCCTCGCAACAAGGATCAGATAGAGTCACTCTAACTGGCTCCTTGTTATCTATCCTTTCCCTTGTATTTCCATCCACCAGTTGAGTGGCTCCTTCAAATCCAGTCTCACTTGCTTGGGCATCTAGAACCATGTCACTTCCATATAATTCACTTTTCTTAGTAGTTCTTTCGAAAATTTCTTCCTTAGCATGAATATGGTCCAGGGTATCCTCCAGTATTTCCTGCATACAAATATTGCTAAAGCTATTATCAGTGCCTTCTCTGGCTTCTCTCTGACAGGAATGTTCAGTCTCTTGACTGAAATCCAGAAAACCAGAATCATTTATTTTATTTCTATCCTCTAAACACCCAAAGTTCTCTGTGGCTTCCTCCATATTAGTCAAATTTATGGCATGTAGACTGCACACACTCTCATTGTCAAGTGGTTCCAGAACCTCTGCCGATTCACATTCTTCCAGTTCACTGAACACATCAACTTTATTCTCACTTCCGTTTAGCTCTTCAGTAATATTCTTCTCAGCCTGTCGTGGTTCCTGAATAGCTCTCAAATTTATTTTGCATTCTTCTAGCTCAAAGGACCCTTCAAATTTGTTGCCATCTTCTGGTTCACAAGCAATTTTTTTCCCATTACCTGTTATTAACCCTTGCCCACCAAGATTGCTTTCATAGACTTCCGGTTCATTAAAAGATTTAACCCTATTCTCAACTTCCACATTTTCAAATACCTCCTGAATCATATTTGTCTCATCTACTACATCTTGACACCTATGTTTAGTTTCTTGGACAAGTTCTTCATATGCACTTGCTTCATTGTCTGCATGGAGCTTCTCTTCATTATTCTCCATCCCCCAATACTCCCTAACCATTTCTATCGTTTCATCACATTCTTCAGGTTTTTCAGGTGTATTCCTATCTGTTGTATCAAAGTACTGCTCGCTCTTGTTTGCCTCTTTCAGCTCAAGTGTTTTTCCCTTATGATTTGATTCTTTTTGTTCAACCTCTTTCTCATGTTTTGCTTGATCTGATTTCATCTTCTTCTGTGTTTCGCCTACAACTTCTTTAGCACCACAGGTTTCTTCTGCCCCCAGATCTGGCCTCACTTTCTCCATTCTCATCGTTGACTTCCCTACCTCAGAAGAAGCATTTAGAGAAGAATCCTTTTCTCTTAATGTTAGCTTTCTATCAAGTTTCATTGTTCTATGAGTGACTTTAGCCTCTCTTTTCCCCTCAGCTTTCAATTCAATATTAGACTTACGTTTGACACGATCAGGAAAACCTTCTTTCTTTCTTCTCATCAATTCTTTTGCAACATTCATTCTTGCTTGAGCCTCTTCCATTGCCTTTCTTAAAGCAGCTACACAAGCAGCTACCTCTGAATTACAGTCTACCATGTCATCTGAATATGGTGGCGAATCTGCACCAGCAACACCTTCGGATGAGCTACTTTTAGATGCCTGGAATTTCATTGCCGTTGATTTCAGAGCATCTCCTTTTTGTTTATTCATGTTAGATTCTGTAGTCTCTGATCGAGGAACTTTAACATGATGTGTTCCATTACTGATCTCACATGCATCAAAAAACAGATCAGTGTAATCAGATCTATTTTTAACTTTTACTCCATTGTTGGAAGACTGTTTCTTAGAATTATCAGCTGAAGCACTAGTATATGACTTAGTAGAATGTGCAGCTTCTTTTATCCCCTCATCAACGTGACTACCAGAATAAGTATCTTGTGCTACTGGTATAGACTTATTAGCTCCGTTTATCTTCATTGGCTTGACTTCTTCGATTAATCGAGTGTAAGCAGGGATTGCATGGAGTTGAGCTATATGTGTTGTCCCACTTGTTCCATTTTCACTTCCTTGGTTAACTTTATGATATGACATATTGACCCTTTTGGCATCATGGGATGACCATGATTTCACTGGAATTTCCTTCGAACAAGTAGTAAGCTCTGGCTGGAAAGATTGGTTTTCTCCTTTGATCTTACTCCTACAGAATAATAAATGTCAGGAAAACCATTAATTTAATGTTAACATCGCCCTCCTAAGCAGCCTCTGAGAACTTGGTTAGTTACCAATGCTACAAAATAGATTTGCACAGTAAAGCAATTTTCCAAAGACGATCTCCAACCATCCACAAAGACCAATTTATGAATTTGATTAATATTCACATCCTAGGCCCCTTCTTGGGGATTTTGCTAAATCTCGCATAAATGTGCACCAAATTTGGTACAATACAAGCATAAATTCACATTTAACGAGTACAAAACCCTATTAGTAAGATCATAATGTCATACACTAGATTCCCTTTGCAACTAAAAACTCAGTATATTTCAGGTAGTTGTATTTAAAAAGTTGTCTAGATCCCGATTCCCATGTCCAATCTAAATTTTAAAATTATAAATCTATCGTAAACCTTAACCTATAAGAACTCCTCCACTGGTGAAGTAGAATAAAAGGAATGCCAAAAGGGCTCAACCAGTTCCGCGAAACAGTAGATTCTCATTGATTCGTTTTCTATAAGTGACTAAAAAAGTAAGGTATTATTAGCTTTGTTGTCCACTAACGTGCTCAGAGCACAACACAAATAATTAAATAAATAAATAAAAATAGCAAAGGAAAATGCAGTTTCTCTTCTCACAGAAATAGCTTACATGACCGACAGAGCGGTCAAAATGGAAGGGACGCAGAAACATAGCCATGTCCAAAAAACAAATATTCTCGAATCGAATCTGGATTCCAAGCAAAACACCAACACGCAAGCACATTCACTAATCCAAGTCACATTAAGTTAAAACCCTAACAAAAAAATAGAAAAAAAAAACTCAGCAAGCAAACTCACCGTATAGTGAAGCTATCTTTCTCCACAGGCTCAGTCACTAACTCCTCGAAGGGCACGGCAGCGTCAAGGCTCCCAAACCCGCCGAAGACCATTGAGTAATCGACCCTCGACCGCCCAACGTCGTCGATCTTTTTCTTCCTCTCGTTGAGCTCCGGAAGTTCCAGAATAGGAATAGAGGAACCGAGCGAAGCTCCGGCGGCGCCGAAAATCTCGCGGTAATCGTCGAATTGAGAGGAGAAAGTCGGAGCGCGAAGCTTGACTGGCGCGGCGAAAACGCCGTCGTACGCGGATCTTCCGGAGACGCCGTAGCCGTTGGAGAGCTTCTTCGTGAGAGTCGCGGCGGCAGTTCCGAACTCCATGACGGAGACGAAGACGGCGAAGTTCTTCTCCTTATTCTTCTTGCTCGCGACGCTTCTCTGACTTTGCAAAACTGGTTCAGCAAGAGTCAGAGACACGGAGAAGAAGAAAAAATTGTGAGAAGAAAAAAACAGAGAGTGATGAGAGTTTTATTGCAACTGAATGAGAGGGAAAAAAAATCGCGGTGTAACCGTCGAAAAAACACGATCAACGTGTGGGGGCACGCACTTGCAACCGGCTGTTTCGGTCTCTGACTCGTAGCTGTTCTCCTCTGACTCGTGGCGGTGTGATGGGAAGGTCCACGGGTGACTGGAGGAGCAGGTAAATGTCATAAACATTTCAAGGAAACAAGGGTATGTCTCCTGTGTTGTCGTTTTGCTGCGGAATAGTTCAGAGTCCAATCAGTACTATATAACGTCACTAAGGGGTAGTTTCGGAACTTTCAGCAAAAAGTGGGGTAAGGCATGTTAATTCAGGAGTTGTGTATAAGAAATAATCTTTTTAAT
>Ga0123341_1005058_pt1 | contig 11688 bp, 6 predicted proteins | sample Turbeapinknodule_FD_89959 | JGI IMG/M metagenome (GOLD analysis project Ga0123341, IMG submission 89959) | Root nodule microbial communities of legume samples collected from Mexico - Turtle bean Mexico pink nodule | ecosystem: Host-associated > Plants > Roots > Nodule | place: Mexico: Nepantla... | reverse complement strand
ATTAGAAAATGAATGGAAAAAACACAAATAAGCTATCCCCAAAATATTGAAAGAAGAATGAAAAGAAGTTCAAAAGTTAGTGTTCTGTTATGATGACACGGTAGGCAGAAGGATACAGTGTTGTGTTGTGTTATGCACATTTGAGTTAAAGTGGTTTGACTTGACTCACTTAATCTCTCTGCTTCCACCCACTTCGAATTCTCTGTTTGTTTTCCACAACAAAACGCGTTTCACAATCTCAGAATTTCGCACATCGTAACAACCCAATTCATTTCAGGTAGGTATGCGTCTCTATCATTCAAAATTTAGTAGACGTAGACTCAGTAGTTGAAGATCATTTGGGTTGGGAGATTCACAATTTCTGTGTGTGGCTCACTCTTGCGCTTAAAGTTCATTTCTTTTCCATCAAATTTGAGTTGGGTTGAATTGGGTCCATTCCGTTATGTCTTCTGATCCAAGCTTGCTCCTGTGCCTACCCGATGATTTGTTTGCCATGGTGTTGCGGTTCCTCTTGCCCAGAGACGTCTGCAATCTCAGTCTCTGCTGCAAGAGTCTCCATGCCTGTGCATCTTCAGAAAAAGTGTGGCTCACTCAGTGTGACATGGTGGGGGTGGTGCCCCACGGGGACCTTGTTGAGTGGAGGGAGGGTGTGTCGTCTTACAAGGCTCTTTGTCGTTTCCTTTTGAGGGTTAAACCGTTGCTTGGAATATGGGTTCATCAGAACCCTGAGCTTGGCAACCTTGTCTATGTCATGCCTGGTTTTGTTTCGGTTGTCGGGTGCCGGATAATTCCTCAGGAGCTTGGTCATTTGGGGATTCAAGATGGTCCTATCCAATGGTCATCTGTGTTTGAAGTTATTGGTGATTTTGATGGTTCAACTACCTTTTTTCTCCATGGAAGGGAAGAGGAGACAGACTATGTTCATCCTGGTTCGGTCAAGTATATAGATGAGTCCTGCAATGTGCTGTTGCTTGAGATTGAAGGTAGGGTACAAGATTATGGTAGTAGTAGCAGTAGCAGTAGCAGCAGCAGTACTACTGCTTTGTTGCATGATTCGGGTGCGATGATATCAGGGAGGGTTTGTAGGTCAAACAGTGAGATCTCCAGGTTGCAAAGAGAGGGTGGAAATGCTGAGGCAATAGTTCCTTTCAACAAGTTGGCTTTTAGTGATAGAAAAAGGTTGCTTGAGGTCACCATCGGCCTAGTTCGACAAGAGGTTCCTGGTATGGACGATGGACCATTGTTTCCTGCGATGAGAGATGACTGTGACAACTTTCACAAAAATTTGGTGCTTTTGAAGGAAAGAAGAGCAATCCTTTGTGAAATGTGCAACCTTGTTAGTAGCCGAATTGACAATGAGGAAAGTTCTGAAGGGGCAGACGGTCCATTGCAATCAGAGCAGGATGACATAAGAAAGAGTTGTAACTGGTCCAAGGATTTCTCTAATCTGTTGAACAAGGAGAAAAGTCACATACAATGCACCAAGAAGAAAAGTCTTGGTGGATATTTCTGGGGTGGCTTTAAACAGATCCTTAGAAAATCAAGTTCAGTTAATGAAAGTCATGCGATTTTGGAGAAATTTACTTCAAGACGTGAGACAAAGCATGCGCGGCTTGAAGATTTTCTTAGATCAAGTGATACAATAGGGCTAACATTAAAGGCATCAACTGTAAAATTATCTACTTACCGTGCATGGCCAAACATGCCTGATAATTGGTTTGCACTTTTCAAGATGCCCTTACAAGTTCCCTCAGCGGACCAAATTTATGCGGGTTTGTGGGGAGGAACTTTTGGTTGGCCTCCTGGAAAACCTTCTCAAGACAAGCCGGGAAAGGCTCTATTCTTTCTTCTGCTCTCTTATGAAGAGTCCCAAGAACAAAAGCTTCTTATTGCAACAAAAATATTGGAAGGTACTCACTATGTCTTGCATCCTAATGGTTCAGCAATGTTCATAGTGGATATCAATCAGCCTTCATATGATTCCTTTCCCTGTGGCTCCAATACTGATATCACACATGCTTTCACAGGAGAGGGTATTTCAAATGGTTATGGATTCAGATACCCTGGATCAAAGCCCGGTTCCCTCTTTATATTTGAAAATGGTGTCCTTGCCTTTGTTTGGAAGGACACTATGTCTGTCTTGACTTTGCAGAGACTCCACCTGCAAGAACTTTTGAAGAAAGGAGAGAGAGTACCCTCTCTGCCTCCCATTAACAATTTTTCTTATTTGACAAAGTCGTACTCAAACGTGTTTACAGGCTTTCCTAGTGCTTCCACTTCCTCACCTTCACCAAGGTTTGACTTTACCCTCACATGTCAGTTTGCTTTTATATTTCAACTCCCCCCTTGCTTCATGATGTTTTATAGCTAGATATTGATAAAAGATATTCATTGTTTCATGTAGATTAATAGATGTCACACCTATTTACATGATTACTTTCAACAACTTTGATGTATATCGGTATTTTATCTTGCTGTGAAGAAGTATTTAGCACATAAGTTTCAGTTATAATGACGTATGGACTGGTGACAAACAATTCCTGTTAGTTGGGATTTGGAACATTTTTGGTCGTGTTATTTGAAGTCTTAACATAAATTCACTGTATTTTTGTTTCTCTAATGAGTGTCACTATTCAGTTAGGCAACTTCAATAAAACTAGTTGCAGAAACCTTTCTTATGGTTAACATATAGAGAAGCTAGTATGATTATGGACCTTAGTGAAAAACAAAGTTTATTCGTGATTCTGGAAAACAAGAAATGTGGTTAGTTGGCACTGCTCTAATTGTAAGCTCTCTTTTTTGTATAATTAGTGACTGATAAAGAAATGGGAATTCTGATATTCTAGAACTTGTAAGTTTTCTAAGATTCCTCACCTTCCTTATAGGCATATAATATAACACTTTTTTTGCTATTGTAGATTTTACATTACATTAATTGACAGTTGTTATTGCATAGTATCTTTACCGACAAACAATGTTACATTTAGTAGTACAAGGATCAACAGAATAGTGAAAATTAAAATGAGGTGGAAATATGTTTAAATATCTGGATATGAAAAATGTTACCTATATCTGCTAGCATGTTCTGCAACCAATGTACTGTGATGTCAATTACTATTGTGAAACATATTACATCATTTTCATATGACTACTTAGTATGGTTACTTCGTTATACAATTATCTGTTACATTACTTCTTCTTTTTCTGACATATATTATGTTAGCAGATTTTGAAATATATGTTATTGATATATGTTCTCTCCAGATGAGTCCGGATGATCCAAGGTGTCTCCGAAATAATTCTTTTATGAACTGCAACTTTTGATGTTGGAAGTCACAAAATGATGAGGGGACTCCACCTGGAGAACATTCTTTGCCTAAAGTTAGTAAAAGCATAAAATATATGAGTTTTATATGTATAAGAATATACGAATGCCTTACTTCGTGGGAGCATTCCTCTATTTATTGAGTTTTTGGGGAATTTTATCACACTTATATTTCTGTATCAACATAATATCATGTAAAGAATGAAAATTATCATAACATAATTGAACAACAAAAATATTATCAATGAATATATCTTTAGTTTTTTTGTATCAATTATTCCAGCATAATATAATGTAAAAAATAAAAACTATCATAACATGTCATAACATCCGATTTTTCAGTAAAATGATGAAAATTCTTTTGGAAAATGCTGAAAATGACCTTTCATTTTTTAAGGTAGGTGCGGATAAAAAAATACTTCTCGAAGCCCCTTTCTCGGGATATATTTTCACATTTGAATTTTTAAAAAACATTTCTGAATTTTGCAAAAAAAAATTCAAAATCCATATCCAGATTTTGTGTTCTGAAATTTCTTTTTCCACATGTGTTTTTTGCATTCCAAATTTATTTTTCTGGAATGAGATTTTTATTTTCAAAGTGTATTTTATGAATTCGAGAATTGAAAATCCAGAATAGAGAGTAATTTTGAAAATTTTGAAAGGTGATAAATTGTATTTGCAATGTATATTCCACACCCAACAAAATTGCAATTAATAAAACCCCTTGCACTTAGCTTACGAAATGACCAGATAATACATATTTTATTCAAAAGTTGAATTTTATTAGTATGATTTTATGGTTTATCAATAATTGACATGTATAAATAATTCATCAACTCATATAATAAATTTCGGTCTTTGTTCTTTGACCAGGTCGTGATTTCTCGAGTATCGAATTTTACTTATTATGTATTTTTTTCTAATACTATTACTTAATTAATATGATCCACATATTTGTAATAAACCTTTTTTTAAAAAATACTAGTTTTGTCTTTTGCATAAAGATTTTTATTATTATTTAAAAAATACAATTATAATTTTTCCTATATATAATCTTTTTCTCGGCAAACATATACTAACGGCCACACAACAAACTTTATATTATATATAAATTGAATGAAGTTTTAATTTTTGTGTGGCTTTTTCAACTTTCATGGCAACTAAGCCATTTCTGCACAAATTTGCTTCTTTTCTTTTTATCTAGGAGTTAACATGGGAGAGTTTGGATTGAAGGCTTGATGGCAGAAAAGAAAGCAGATTTACATTAGTGAAATACAATGATAAATTCATCTTCTCCATTCATAATATATCAATGGAAACTATATGCATTCAAGTGAAATCCTAATGCAACAAAAAAAAGTCATAACTCAACAGCAAAACGAGTTATTTTGCAGAAGGTAGCACAGTTCTTATACTACATAGTACAATTACAGTGAGTGAAGCTTATTGATTCCAAATCACCTACTAAGGAACTACTTCCCCATCTAGAAGACCAGTAAACTGATGAGGAAGCCTTTGCACCTTTACTTTCAGTTGTTTCAGTTCTCTTAAATCCTCCACCCATATACTGTAACTTGAATTCTTAAAGAGAACATCACTAGAAACCTCTTTATTTTCTACTAAATTTATGGCATACTTCTCAAAACTTTCAATTTTATCCCACAATTGAGCCAACTTGTTAGCATCACTCTCGCTTCTAACACAATTCAACCAGTCCCTTGCTTCTTCCACTCTAGCCCAAAAGCATGAATCTTGGGTAAGACTCGCAAACTTGCTCCTCTCCTTGTTTTCTTCTGCAGCAGTAGTAACAGTTCTGTTCTTCCACCACCTATCAAAAATCTTATATCTTTTCTCTCTACCATGCTGCATGTAATGATGCCCCTTGTTTCTATGCTTCCCTTTCCCATAATACTCAGCAATGTCTAGTGGCTCAACCAATAGTTTATAGAAGTGTGAAGCATTGACCCACTTGGCTCTCTTGTCAAAGTCATGAGGCAGCTCACCTCTTTCCAACATGTCAATAACGTCGTCCCAAAACCTTGCAAGCTTGCAACGGTTAATGTTGATTTTCATGTCCCTTCTGGAACTGGTAGAGTCCCTTCTTTTAAACGAGTCGTAGTAACCCATTTGGTAGTCTTGCTCTTCGCACCAATTCTTGTACCATTCTATTTGCGCTCTAAGAGGTACCACCTTGGATAAGCTAACTGCTAAGGTTGCTGCATTCAGATTTGGTGAAGGACCCATTCTCCTTGTTTTCTTCAGACATTCCTTGGCGGATGTAATTGCTGATTCCTGTTGGTTACATAACAGTATAACTTGTTCAGGGAAAATATTCCTGCGTGACCAATACAACTATGTAATCAGAAGGCACTGGAAAAATCATAGACGCTGATTTTTCCAATAGAGTAAACCCTCCCTTTTTAGTTTTTTAAATTGTAAGCCATAATCACTTAAATCTCCAACTTCACAGAGACTTTGTAAGAAAATCATTTAATCTTTTTTGTTAATGTGATAATGTTTAGTCCCACCTAGCACTGAATCATATAGAATCTGAATCTATGAACCGAAAAGCTTTAAATGTTAGGTACACACAGGAATCATTTTACATATCATCTATAAAAGATATTGCAATTACCTGGTTTGCTATGCCAGAAGACTGGATGGCCAATTCAAGCCCTGCTTCATAGCTGGAGTCAGGAATGTTCCTCTGCATGGAAATTCCCTGATTCAATGTCTGTGAAGACAATTTATTAACATAATATCCATACTGCAGATGGTCTTCAATACTTCTAACTGGAGAACTAGTAGCTAGCATCAGGTGCATCATCTTTATGATTGCAGCCGGACTATCCACACACACTGCTCCTTCTTCTGTGACAAAAAAGTAGTTCCCAAAAGGGTGAAACACAATAGGCACTGATGTTTCTCCCTCTTGTGATGCTGCTTCCAAGTAATCCATCACAGCAGTGAACAAGTTAGCTTTCTCTTTTTCTGATATTTGATTTGCAAGCTTTCCAAGATCGTCTGAGGTCATGGAAAAGTGCCAAAACTGCAGCAGGGAATTTAGCTGAGTTGTGAGAAAGGTTATGGGGGCAAAGAGCAACCTAGGCATTATGTCATGCTTTGACACCACGTGGCAGAAGTTGCCACCCCATCTTTCTCTGAAAATGCTTTGAGAAAAGGACTCGTTCCCAAGCAACGGTGCCCCATAAGTGATGCACAATATTGACACAGAGGAAGAGATGGATTGTAGGTAAGACAGAAGCCAAAGAGTGCACAAAGAGGCAGTGGCTCCTCCAATGGAATGTCCAGTGATCACAACTGATTTAGTCTCTTTGTTTCCCACTATTTCCAACATCTGAGTTGCAACGTTAAATTTTAGCAGTTAGTTAAGAATATGAATAAGATTCTGGGGAAATAAGTTTGAAGAACAAAAAATTAAATGGCCTTGAAAGATTTTCAAATTAGTGATGAATAATAACTTAGGATTTGAACTTCATCTAGTAGTATAGTATGTACACAGAAAAAGAAAAAGAAAAAGAAAAGGTATCAAAAATTTAGCCATAAAGTGATAAATCATGTAATTAAAAAGCATGGCACGACTTGAAGTGACGGTCATTGAACGCAATTTCTGTGTATGTAAAAAGATCACTTCCAAAATTGAATTTCTGTTCAAATTGGTAGGTGCCATGGGGTATGGTAGAGTCAAGATTCGAGTCTTGTTTTCTTGGGCCCCCGACTTTGGCATAAAAGTAGAAAGTTGATGGGAGGGGAATAACTTAATTATCCTGCTCTGTGATGGTAAGAAAAGTTGGATTTAACCTACCCAATTCACCAAGACACGTGTCAGATTCAGAGAGAATATTTTCACGCTTTTTTTTATTTTTAAAGACCTTTCAACAGTATACATACACTGTTTTTTCAAATAAAATGCTACCTGAAGATATAAAAATGATCTGTACGGATATCATTTGATGAAGACAAATTGCTTTGTCATAGATATTTGTCCATTAACAAAAGCCCTTCTATAATAATGATCAAGGCATTGAACGAGCAAAATGGGAGTTTTACTTTGTTATTTTACTCTGAAAATCGAACCCACACTCATCTTTTGGTGATGGACGCAACTGTTACTAAAAAGTAAAAGTCAACCATCAAACATTGCTTGGTGATGGACGCAACTTTAATATTACAATCTTAAATTAAACCCTTTATTTCTAGAATGTTTTATTTTTGTCATAACATTAAATGTTTGAGGCACTGATCAAGGCGGCTTGGTTGTTAGCCTTGGTTGGATAAAATAATTGCTGATTGGTGGGACCCATGTCAGAGAATATGAGGTTGTAGGGCACCGTTCACATTGCAGACATCTACTTTGCTTCTTTTTTTGATATTTGCATAAAATTTCTTAACAAAAATAGATAAAAGGGACTACTGAATGCAATGGAATTTAGAAACTAATCAATATTTACAAGAAAAAACGTACATGGTACTTCGGGAGTGGGAATATTATTAGCATATACCAACGACTTAAAAATAATGAAGAGGAAATTTAATGTTTGAATAATAATAAAAATTCATGCTTATAACAACCATGGTAATAAAAATTAATGTTTATAAATTATTCTAAGATTAGCCAAAATCTCAGTGGTAACTATCTCGGTATTATTTGCCAAATTTTACAACCCTTAATTTTCATTAAATTAATAAGGTATCTTTTATCTCTTTTAAATTGAAATTTTAATAAATGAAATTAGTTAATAGTATTTCAACATGTAACTTCCCCTTATGTTTTCCCTTTTCTCTCAGCCTTCATTCATTCATTCATTCTCATCTTTTCACTAAAAAACTCTGACAAAGAAAGTCTGAAAACTCGATGGAATGCATGATCGGGTTCATGTACCAAATAAGTGTCCCTTTCAACCTTTTCCCTTTTTATGGATTTTTTTATTAGTTATTATTATTCACTCTTTTTTTTCTCTTTATCTGTTCTATTCACTCTTTTTTTTTTCTCTTTATCTGTTCTATCAATTGATGAGGCAAAAGTACCATCCCCAAAAACTATGTCGTAAAACCATGGCAATAAGAGAAGCATACTAAATAATAATAAATGATACATCAAAACTCAACACGTGCACATAACATTTACATAACTGATGCAAGCTAATTAACTCAAAAAATTACCGTAAACAACATACTCAGCCAAAATTATAGTTCACAAAATTTCAATACAAGTTTTTTGTTTTCTTGTGCTAAAGATCAAAGTTACTGGGGAAGAGTGACACCCCATGCCTCTATTTTTCATAAATAAAATAAAAATGAAAGAAAACAGTTGACAGTTTCAACAGGTAATTAACAGAGCAATACAAAATATTCTTCAGCAAATTGGAGAGGGAAGGAAGAAATTTTTCACATACTGTTACAGATAAAACTTCAATTAATTAAGATTGATATAAATAAGGTATAAAAAGCACTGAAACGAGTTCGTGTGTGCTCATCCAAGTTATGTGAGAGTTGATCTTCAATTGAAACAAGTGTGAATTGAAAAGATGAAAACGAACCTGGTTTTGGAAAGACTTGAAAAGGGAAAGGAAGAGATTGAACATGGCGGCGTGAACCATGACGGGCTCCTCCGCCTCCTTACTCCGCCGGGGCGAAAACAGGGGGACGCCGCCGATGCTTTCGAGCGCCACCAAGTCCCTCCAGTTGGGGTCGGAGGCGGCGGGCATCTGGACGCCGGAGAAGGCGACATAGACGGAGGCGCCGACACGGTCAACGAGGAAGGTGCGGAAGGGGGTGGCGTTGGCCTGGGTGCAGAGGCGCCATGAGTTTGAGAGCAGCGGCGTGGAGGAGACGAACGTGGCGAGCATCTGACGGGACTCGAACCTGTCACGGGTAAATCATGGGACTGAATTGGTTCGACTTTTCTCGGAAAGTTTGAGGTTTTGATTATTCTACTTTGTTGTTTTAATTTTCCTTTTGGAAAAATTAAGAAAGAGTGAGTACTTACGGTGAAGCTTCGTTGGAAGCCATGGGCATGGAATAATGATTTTTTTCTTCCATGTTTCTTTCTTACGTTGGAGTCTCGCGGAGACTGGAATTTGGAGAACTTTGAATGAACAACACCTTGAATTGCTGCCTTTTAGATGTCCTTTGAATATTCAATTTATAACCTCTTCTCTTCTCCTACTTCAACTCTTTTTTTTTTCTTTTTTTAACTTTTCAATTTATTCTTCAAAAACATTATTATACACGGCTACAATTAATACTTCTATAGATAAACTATATAACTATTAATGTTCTGCAACCACGACAAACTTCATTTAACTTTTATTTTTTATATCTCGCAAATCAAACAAAAATACATTCAAATTTATTTTAGAGAAATCTTTTTTATAAACCTTTTAATTACAGTATTTAAAAATAATTTAAATTATGTGGAACCAAAATAAGACAACAATGAAAGAAAGTAACAAATACTCATGAAATCTGTGGAAGACATTTAAAAGCATCAGAACCGACACTAACCCAAATTGCAACATCACTAATTTATCAGTAAAATAAAATAAAGTAAGTAATTAATTAATTAACGTAGGTATATATACAACTATCTTATAATTGTATATCAAAAATATATTTCTATTCATAGGGATTTTAATATATACACAATATTTTTTTAAAAACAAAACAGAACATTCAAAATAAAGTCATCTTATCCTTAGCTGCTCGCCGAGGAGCTCTATTATCTGCAACCTCATCTGCTTCTATGTAAAAACAATATCATCACATATAAAGAAAACAAAACACAACAAACAATAAGGTAAGCTAATTATAAAATAATTCTATAAAATTTCAATTTAAAAGTCATAATTCATCAAGTCTCATAAATTTTCTTAACCCATCAAGTGCTTATCATAAATCATCATTCACATCTTCCATGTCAAACCAACATACTCAGACACTTGACTCTACTTCCCAAAGACTCGTGCGTTGACCTAAACTCAAATATTTGCACATGTCATACTATCTCATTGTGAAATCCACACAGCTATGTGCATAAATAATTTCAATATTATCTTTCCTAGTATGACAAGGTTAACTCATATAACAGGTCAATATAGTTATCTTTTAAACAACTTACACATTCATATGAACCTCATTCGACTTTATGATTTCATTATCTCAAGAGAGTCAAAATATCTCATTCCAGACGAATCTCTAGTCGATGCACATCCTAAACAATCTTAACATAATATTTTATTTCGTGAATATACTATCTTGATTAAAATTCATATTTTAAATCTCACAATATCCAAAATCACACAATTACATCATACCAAAGCGTAGAATTTCAAACCACACAAAATTTCATCCAATAATCACATAATATATCTAATTAAAGGATTTTTCAATTAAATATACATATAATAAAAGTCTACATCATTTATAAGTAGAAACTATACAAAAAGAAATAAATCAATCTTTCATTCAACCCATAATTTTACAAATCTACACATTATATTAACAGTTCCGGCTTAGTATTATACAAGTCTCATTGAGTCAATTAGCTATTATGTCAATCACTCTCTCTCTCTCTATATATATATCATTTCTAAACCAAAATCATTTAAAATCAAACATTTCATTTGAATTAATTCAATAAATTATTCAAATACATTAATTAACACATTCAATTCCAAACTCATACATTCTACAACATCTATTATATATACAATTTCACATTTCAATCTCAAACAAATTTCAATATACTAAAACACAAGAAATCCTGTAAGAAATTTCAATTTATTATTTTGATCGGATAATCTTATAGTCTCTGCTGTCAAGAGTCTAATGGCGTATTCCGATCTCAAAACTAATGATAAGCGAGGAAGTTAAAATCCTATGGAAAAAGATACGAAGTCATATTAAATTTTTATTTTTAGATTTTCCATGTTCACAAGTGAGATAAAAAAAATTGGTAGTATATTAATCCTTGTCTGGCAAAAGGGTATATTAGTTCATGTACTCTGTTTTAATTTATTTAATTTTCCGAAATTAAAGTGAGTGAAAAATAATAAGATTATAGATTACTTGAATTAAAAAAAAGTGTAAAAATAAATTTTGAAGTGATGAGATTTATTTTGATTTAATTGACCTTGTCGTTTTCAGATTCCGGTAGTAAATAAATAAGCACATAATTTATGTCTCCCGAAGCGCGTTTTCGATTCAGTGAAGTCACCCAACTTCGGTCAACACATCAAACCCAGTCAACCTTCACGCGGCATTCAGTTTTCAACTCACTTTATTACAATACACTTTTATACTCAATCAACGTACCTCTCTATATTATATTATATATATAT
>Ga0123341_1005054_pt1 | contig 11691 bp, 9 predicted proteins | sample Turbeapinknodule_FD_89959 | JGI IMG/M metagenome (GOLD analysis project Ga0123341, IMG submission 89959) | Root nodule microbial communities of legume samples collected from Mexico - Turtle bean Mexico pink nodule | ecosystem: Host-associated > Plants > Roots > Nodule | place: Mexico: Nepantla... | reverse complement strand
GATTGTTTCGAAGAAACAACCGATTGTTTTTCTGATATCATCTTAAAACAGTTTTGGGTCTTTGTTTCCTTGATTCTTTTCTCTGTAATTCAGCATTGAATTTCATTATACCTTCAAAGTTTGCGAAAATATCTTATAAACAATTCACGTCCCCTCTTGTTTAAGGCCATATATTTTAACATATCACTCTGATGGAGAATTTCAACTAGTTGTTTCATAGTTTCAATCGATTGTTTTTCTGGGCAGAGATGCATGTTCTGCAAAATTGTATCTTGATCATCCTCTTCTCCTGATTTCTTTAGAGAATCCTGTTTTGTATGGTTAGTGTCATCAAATACAACATGAAAAGATTTTTCCACAGTCATTAGCCTTTTTTTATAAACTCTATATGCATGGCTACTTAAGGAGTAACCAAGGAAGATACCAGTATCTGCTTTTTCATCAAACTTGATAAGGTTTTCCTTCCCATTATTTAAAATATAACACTTGCAGCCAAACATTTTTAGTTGAACAATGTTGGGTTTTCTCCCATTAAATAATTCATATGGGTTTTTCTTTAAAATTGGTCTAATGAGGACTCTATTCATTAAATAACAAGTTGTGCTTACAGTATTAGCCCAAAAATATTTGAGTAATGAAGATTCACTCAAAATGGTTATAGCGAGTTGTTCAAGAGATCTATTCTTCCCTTCCACAACCCCATTTTGTTGGAGAGTTTTAGGAACAAAAAAATTATGAAAAATACCTAGTTTTTCACAAAAACAACTGAATATTTTGTTTTGAAATTCCCCCATGATCACTGCAAATGGCAAAAATATTACTTCAACATTTATTTTTCATTCTTTTGGCAAGCTTTTTAAAAGCTGAAAATGCATTACTCTTGGATTCCAAAAATAGTGTCTATGTGAACCTTGAGAAATCATCAAAAATAACTAGTGCATAGTAGTTTCCATAAAGACTCATGGTTCTTGAAGGACCAAAGAAATCTATGTGTAGCAGTTCAAGAGGTTTCAAAGTTGAAGCTATAGTTTTCAGTTTAAAATAAAATTAATTTGCTTCCCCTTTTGACATGCTTCGCATATGTGGTCTTTCTCAAACTTGAGTTTGGTTAAACCAACAACTAGATCTTTTGAAATCAACTTATTTAGATTATGCATGTGGATGTGTGTTATCCTCATATGCCATAAACATAATTCCTAGTGTTTGGTTAAAAAGCAGCCAATCGCAGATGCAGAATGTGAAATATCAAGTAAATAGACATTGTTGATTCTTTTACCAATCAACAATACTTCTTGTGATTTGGGCAAGCATATTTCACAAGTGTTGGACTTGAAGGTTATTTGATAACCTTTGTCACACAGTTGGCTTATGTTGTGGAGACTGTGCTCTAAACCTTCTATAAACAACACATCATTGATCAAGATGGTGTTCTTGTCTCTAATAGTTCCTCTTCCAAGAATTCTCCCTTTGTTGTTATCCCTGTATGTAACATGACCTTCTTTCTTAAGGAGCTGATTGACAAACTTGATTTTATCCCCTGTCATGTGCTTTCAATAGTCGTTGTCCAGGTACCATAGATGATTATTGGTTGTTAAGGAACTTTGCAAGAAAAAAGATTAAGGAGCGAGATTTGGTCCCCTTATAAATTTGGGTCCATAAGTATTAACTAGGACATTGGAAACCTTAGGAATCCATTTAAAAAGATCTTTAGGAACATCAAACCATCTTACAATGCAGAATTTAACAACATGGCCATTTTTAATGCAGTAAAACCAGGTTTTAGTCGATTATTCCAGTAAAACAACTAGCTATTTTTTAAAGAAACTGGATAAGGGTTTCGAAAAAGGTTTGTTCTTGTTGTTTGGATTAAAACCCATACCAGCCTTGCTAACAATTTGTGAAGCAATAACAATTTCAAAGTTTGATTTTCCTTTGGAAAACTTGTCCACTATTTTTAAAAGATAGTGAACCTTCTTTTGAAGGCAATCACAATTTTCACAAAAGCTTGAATCAACACACTTTCAATAAGAGTTTTTGTAAATCAATTTCACATTTTCAAAATTAGTTTTTGAATAACATATTTTCCAACTAGTTGTTTAACCCACTCAACTAGTTGTTTAATAGGGCTAGCGTGTTAGCTTCCTCATGATTTTCTTTGAAGGCATCAGGATGTTGGCTATAACTTTTAAAATTCACAAAAGTGTTTAAACTTACACTGTTGGTTTCTGAATCTTCATTTGCTATTAAACACATATTGGCTTCTTCATCTTCCTTTGATGAAGAACTTGCGGATGAGTCATCATTGTCCTGCCAAGATATGTAGGCTCTTCTTGCTTTGCCTTGTAAAAATTAATGGCTTAAACAAAAGGGGGGGTCAATTTTTTTACAAAGATTTTTTGCAAATATTGAATAGGAATAAAGCTTTAACACAATGCACAGATTAAGCAATCAAGGAAAGCAATCAAACAATGATTAAGAAACTGTTTGCATAATTTCAATCGGTTGAAACTTTGTTTTAACCAGTTGTTTATAGCAGCAGCAAAAGCAGAATTAAAACAAAAAGTTATGAGGAGTTATAGAGAGAGAGGTTTACTCAACCAATTTTATACTAGTTCACTCAACCTTGAGCTACATCTAGTTCCCAGAGCAACCACTGGGTTCCACTAGTAATCACTCACAGATTACAACTTACACAACCACAAAGAGGTCATCAGGAAACCACAAGAACCACTCATCCTCTTTGCAAACACACACCTCTAGCCAGAACAACCTCTGACTTTACTGGATTTCACATACACTTACAAGTTTATAAAAGATCAAATACAATAATCATGAAAGGAACAGATTACACCTAAGTTTACAGGAATTAGAAAGCTCTTATGATCAGACCTTAAACCAGTGCACAATTATTCAACAATCATGCAAAACTTTTGAAAAACTTCTTTCAGATCAAACTCAATCTCACTGTGTTTGATATAAAACTTCTATATTTTGTTTTGAAAGAAAGGCTATATTTATAGCACACAAAACTAGTCGTTCTAGGCAGCATTTATTAGCCAAAACAGTTTTGATTCACATCCAAAACAAATTAACAGGTTTTCAAAAAGTTGTTATGAAATGTCACAATCAACCGGTTGAAAATTCGTTTTAACCGGTTGAATTGGTTAGGCAGTTACTTAACCAAGTCAAAAACAGTTTTAAAACCTTCAAACAAGCCAAGTGACAAACAACCAATTATTTGGAGATTTCAACCGGTTGTTTTTCTCTTTGCTTAGAAAAACACTTTTCTCTTTCAAAACAGATTTGAGCAAGCTTGTGCAAGGAACTAGGAAAGATCTTACAAAGATTCTAAACACCCTAGACTAAACCCAAACCAAAAGCAGCACAACTTCAAGCTTCATCATGGATTTGAAACATCAAAGCTCCCATGTTCTACATATCTTTCTTCTGAAATTTCTTGTCAGCTCCTTTCTCTTTGCTCATATTGCTTAGGCATCCAACCTTGATGTGCCCCTGTTTTCCACATCCAAAACAAGTGTAGTTTGTAGAATTGAAATCATTAACTTTCTTGTTATTGTACTTATTTAATGGTGGACTTTTATCCCTCTGTTCTCCAAGATTAATAGTCTCACTGTCACTGAAGCCACTTGAGTCTTGATCCTTCTATTGTGTTGTAGTTTTTAAAGCAATGATTCACATGCTTTCTTCATTCTCTTGATCATTCAGTCATTTCATCTCAAGCTCATGCTCTCTTAGCTTTGAAAACAAATATGCAATGGTCAATGTAGTCAAGTCCTTTGAATTTGAAATGGCATTGACCTTTTGCTACCATGTTTTGTTCAAGCATTTGAGGATCTTGATGTTCAAATCCTCTCTTTCAAAGACTTTTCCAAGACCAATGTGGTGATTTACTATGTGAGTAAATCTCTTTTGCACATCAAATATAGTTTCCCCTTTCATCATCCTAAACATTTCGTACTCTTGGATCAAGGCATGCTTCCTTGCCCTCTTCACATTTGTTGTGTCTTCATGGGTTACTTCAAGGATGTCCCACATCTCCTTTGTTGATCCACATTTAGAAACCCTAAAAATTCATTTGAATTCAAAGCAAAAGTTATAATGTTATTGGCAATGCAATCATATTGGGCCTTTTTGCCTTCACCCTCAGTCCATTGGGACCAAGATTTTTCAATAAAAACATCATATTTTTCAAGCTTAGGTATAAAAGAACCATTTGCGATAGCATCCCAAATTCCTCTATCAATTGAATCAACAAAATTTTTCTTTCTTACCTTCCAAAATTGATAGTTCAACCCACAAAACAAAGGTGGTATGTTTATAGAAGCACCCTCACCAAAGGGTAGTTTTTCACCCATTTTCAAAAAGATTTAGGATAAAAACTTGAGTAACTTTCAAGAACTCGGCTCCTGATGCTAATTGTTAGAATGTATGGACAAAACAAGAAAGGGGTGAATTGTTTTCACAAGATTAGAAGTAAAGTGAAAAGATATGTAAAATGAATCAATTGATTTTTTGTTCAACTGGATGAATTATTATATTAATAGTTCTTTATCAAAAATCAACCAATTCTTTTATCAAAACAGCTGACTGTTTGTAGTAGAAAACAAAGAACAAAATATAAACAGTGTATAAGAGCTACATCCTGTCCTCAGCTTTTTCAATTTATTGTAGTCACCAGACTTTGAACAACAACTTTTTCAACTGATTCAGAGCTAGAAACAACTGACTAAAATTAACACAACTTTTAGAAAACACTTTTTTCAAAAGAGATTAAGAATCAAGTGAACTTGGATAAATACTATATGTGAATTGAAAAATCAAAATCTACTAAATAACACACAAATACATCAACAGATTCTTGAAGTCTTCAAAGTTGATTTGGAAGCATCAAAGCACCTTGTTCGACATAAATAAATTATTAATACTTTTAATTTATCGAAATAAAAACACTTTGATTGACTGGTTTAGGAAATCCTTTTTACCTAAAAGGCTAATACTAACATTTTTTTTGGATTAGGTGGGAGTAGAAAGGAGAGGAAAGGATGGAGAAGGGAGTGCAAAGTGAAATTATTTGGATTTAAGAAAAATGAGTTGAAAGCAAGTAAAAATTAGAAAAAAAATCCTAGTTGATGTGATTAATATGATTGGAAAATAGATTTAGTTATCTAGTTTATTGATTTACCAAAATAATTTTTCTTGAATTTGTTAAGGTTAAAATATTTTTATTTAAAATAAATATGAATGTTTATATTTAAATGTTTATATATATATGTGTGTATCTCAACTTTTTAATTAAAGAAAAAAGTTCACAATTATTTTGATTGAACCAATATTATGAGGTAAAGAGAATAATTTTGGTAACTAAAATTTGTGTATATGTAGATGAAAAGAAAATTACGGATGGTTATAAAAGGTATGCATGGAAACAAAATAAAGAATGGTGACAAAATAATTAAGTTGGAGTATAAACATGGAAACAAAAGACAAGTGAAAATATAAAGTACAAAACAAATGTAAATAAAGTCAAAGACTATTCTAAACTTTCTCATAAGTTCCTGGATCCTTTCTCCAACGACATTAATCATCTCATAGACATGGTTCAGACCGTGAGAAAGGTTTTGGGAAAGAGTATTAAAACCTTGTTGTAGTCCGTGAATATCTCCCCATATTTTTAACATGTTATCATCCCGAGAAAGTTGATCATGATGTTCTTTGACCTCGAAATATGCATTTCCACTTTCCAGGTTTTCTTCTTGTGGTTGTTGTTGTGGAGCATGGTTACTAGTTGTGGTTTCCATATTTCAAAGAAAAACTCATATTGCAGGGAATGGTACATCTATAAGGTAACTCTCCAAAATCTAAAACTATTAAGCCTATGAACAATTTAATCAGTTAGAACCAATCATCAATTCTCTAACGCCTCAAAACAGTTCATGTTCCAAATTTATAACTGGTTTCTGATAATCATGTTCATAGTTATGGTTTCCATATTTCAAGGCAAAAATACTATTGTAGGGAATTATACATCTATGAAGCAACAAATAAAAGAAAAATGGAGGCAAAGAATGTTCAAGGAATTATATTATTATATATCCATGGCAGTGTTATGTTTATCCAAAATAGTAGATATCCATGGCAGAGGTTAACCAAACCAATATATACCCAAAACAATTATTGATTTCAACATAAACAAGCAAATCAGAGGTTCAAACTGATCATAATAATTAGAAGTTACCCCAATCTCCATTGCTTCATCATTAACATAAGTGTCATTCTTCCTCTTGTGTGCGATCTTCCACATCTCAACTCGCTTAATATTCCTATCAGTCTCAATTTAAAATATGTTCCAAAAAAGATAATATAATTACAAAAATTTATAATGTATTATAATTCAAAGAGCTACATATAAGTAAATATACCAAATTATCCATTCTTCTGGATAATGACATTAAACCACTAGTGTGAGGAATAGTCTTTTTCTTCCTTATATTTCTATTCCTATTACACAGTTTTTACAAAGTGAAATGAAAACAGTTTTTGCAAATTTAAAATCAAGCTTATTGTAAATATACCAAATGAAAACTATGTACCATTGTGAGAGGCTTCAGACGATAATCAACAAATACAGGCCACTACTCCATGCTAAGCCCATCTGGAATATTCTTTATCAGATCACTTCTGCTTAACAGTGGGTCATAAAATTCATTTCAAAGCTTGCATCTATACTCTCTCCACAGTCTGCCAATTTTGAACAAAGCATATCTTTTAGCGAAATTTTCATGTACCTTGAAGCAAAAACGAGTCTTCAAATAACACAATAGTTAGTCTACATATATATTGAAAAAATGAAATAAGAATATACATATTTAATGTTGTGTTGAATGTAGTGTCAATTACCTTCATTGCACTCTCCCATACAGTATCCTTGTAAATATCAGGCATAAATGACCAACTTTCAAAACTTCTAGGAAACAAAATATGATTTCCTACTAGCTGTCCACAAACTCTACTAAGCAAACCACATGCTTCTCCAATTGGTTGAAATTTGTCATCATAGTTGATAACCACACGTAATCTAGTGGGCAAGTTATGAGCATCCCTATCTTTGAGCTTCATTTTTTGAGTAACTTCATGCTCATCTATAAGGTATAAATACATTAAAGTATCTATATTGAAGGTAATTAAATGAAAAGAAACAAAAAACAATATCAAAATTATAGTATCAACAAACCAATAGTGGTTTGATCGCTTGCCTTTTTTTGGTGGCACCCTTTCGGGTTCAAATTTTGATGTATGCGGTTGTGCAGGCTGAGGGTTATTTGGTTGTGCAGACTTAGATGTATGTGGTAGAGCAGACTCAGATGTATGTGACTGTTGAGATTGTGAGATTTGTGGTGGTGTACGTCCAGATGCTTGTGGTAATGGAGATCCAAAATGTGGTTGACCAGATTCAGTTATTTTTTGGCATGTACTTTGAGGCGTGTCATTAAATTGAACATAGTTCCACACATATGTGTCTAAACTATTTCCACCAATTGTTTTAAGTAAGTTTTTAATCCTCTTAACCCATGTCTCGACTTTCGGTTCTAAACTTGAAACCATTTACATTGAAAGAATCTTCTAGCATATGGAGTTAGACCTTGAGATAGATACTTAAGATCATTTGACACTATACTCGAAATCTATGGGTTATTGATCTACAAAAATAAGGATTGAATGTGTTAACATGTTACAAACTTTAATTTCACAATTATAAAAATGTATTCTACGTACCCTTTGAGGAAACCAATTCATGAAATCCTTATTAACACTTCTTTCTATCTCTGTATTTGAAATTCTTTTCCTTTTAGACCTCCTTCACGAATGATCTTTAAATTCCCTAAGAAAATAATCATAGCTAACATATTACTAATGATTCCATTAAGGACATATGTTCAATATAATTAAATTTATAGTTTGTGTTAATACTCACTTAATAAAAGGGGTAACTTAAATTAAATATCACTTGATTGTTATTGATTCACATAAAAATCATTCATATCGATTCCTTGCATATTTATAAAAACTCCTTATCATTATTAAGAACAAAACTATAAAGCAATTAACATTTCAAATCTATTCCTAGTATTCAAATATGTTAAGCATTATCATTTAGGTCAGATGCTTAGAAGTACTCCCCGATCAAATATAAGGATCAAAATTATGATTAATTCAAGCTTTGAGAATAAAATGATAATATCAATCATCAATCAAGAACTAAAATATTATAGATAAATATGACCTCAATACATAAGAGTTTGAACAGATTACTCCTAATCCCAAAGGGAAGAATTAGTCATTCATGTTGGCCATTACAAGCATGAAAGAAAAGAAGATATAAGATGTTTCTCTTTAACGGCTACCTCCTCTAGGATTTTCTATCTCTCTTTATTCTTCCAATGATGTTTATGGTTATGCTAGGGATTGGGCTAAGTGACATCCCGCTTAAGCGAGTTATTACTTAGTTAGGAGAGTTTGACGAGAAAAAGTCACTGGAGTGAACTCGTTTGGGCATGTTTTGAGCGAGTCCATGATCCTTTACCCTTTCATCTCCATTTTCCCCTAAATCCATAAACTAACAAAAATTTGGGAATAAATCAGTCTCATTCATCTTATAGTCACAAAAAATGTAAAAACGTTTAAATTCCTAAATTAAGGTTGAATTATAGTTATTTTATCAATAAAAATTCATAAGTGTCTATCTTTTAATATGAAATATTACTGAAATATGGCACTTATCACAAGTATCACAACCTTATTGGTTCAAATCCTCTCCATTGGGAGTGACAAATGACATGTCTTCATTGGAGTAAAATCCTCTCCATTGAGGAGAGGACATGTGGACCCTCATGCCTTCCTTGCCTACATTTCTATTTGCACATTTTTTTTTTTACTATTTTACACTCTACTTTTTTTTTATTTACTCCCTACTTTACTTTGGTCCAAAATACAAGGCTAAGAAGAAGAAAAGGAATTTACAATCTCTTAAGTAAGGCTCAATCTTCGTCTATTTTCTTAGCCAAAAGTTTTGAGGCTAGAAGGTTTTATCATTCCCTCCCTCTTGAGAAGGATTTGTCCTCAGATTTGAATGATGCTCAAGGAAAACAACCTTTGTTTATTTTTATTTCCTTCCTGCATCAAATATCAATCTACAACAAACATCAAATAAACATTAGATAAGCTTCTATATTAAAAGAAAATAAAAAGAAAAGAAAACATAACATAAATAAGGCCCTTTATTTTTATAAAAGTTTTGAAAGGAATAAATGGGGCCTTTTTCAAAAATAATTTTGTTCACTTTCTATTGTTCATTTCCCAATCTAGGCAACAACATCACAGAGTGTTGTTTTGGGAATTTTTGTGTAGAATAATTAGCATTATATAATTGAAAACAAGAGTTCAAAGTATTGATATCCCCCTTTAAGGATTCTTTCGCAACTATGCTCTAAGTGTCATAAAAGAATCTTCTTCTTTGTTGGTTTCGTCTTCATCTTTTTTTTCATTCAAATCTTTAGTTGGCTTTTTAGTGGAGAAAAAGTTTATATCTATATCTTGTTCAACTTCAAACACATATTATTTTTCAAGCACATCCTCACAATGTTATTTATAGAAGGGAAAATGTTATCAATATCTGGTTTAGCTCCAGACAAAGACTTTTTTTTCCTTTTCTATTTTTCTTTCCCTTTCTTCCTCTCGTGACCCTCCATACTAGGATTTGGAGGGTTAACCCTCCCTCTTAAACCTTCTCCTGGAATAGGATGTGTTAGGATAATCTTCCCTATAAGTGGACCTTCTCTTGAGTTATTATTCTATCCTAACACAAAAATGAAACAAATCATTTAAATTTTCAAAAGGTAGGAATTCAAGCCTATCCTAGATTTATCGATTAAGTCCACTTTGAAATCTAGCAATGGTAACCTCAGGTTTTTCCTTGATACTAGCCCTCAACATAAGTAATTCTATTTTTGCCTATATTCCTCTACAGTTTTATCTCTCTATCGAAGTCTTTAGAGTTGATATATCATATCCTTTCATAGTAAAAAGGAACATGGCATTGTCTAAGGGTATTCTTCAATTCATTCCAGTATCTAATTTGAATCTTATGGTGTTTCATTAAAGCAATCCACTAGTACTTAGTTGTTCCTTGAAAGCTATGTAATTTCCTTTCTTCTTCAATATGGTGGCTAGCAAAGATTTGTTCTCCCTTCATCTCTCAATCTAAAAATTCATCTATGCCATTTCTTTCATTGCATCATTGGCTCAAGTAACTTAAAATGCATAATGTAAACTCTAAGGCTTTTTTTACATATGGAATTTTAACATGACTATTTGATGAAAATGTTATATTATTTGGGTGTCACTTATCTGTCGCAATCTTTTCTCCCTAAATTGGTCTCACAGTTTTTCTTAGTCAAAATATTAACAATATGACGCACCAATTCTAAACTAACTAAACTTGTATAGTCAATATTTTTAGCTAGCGATAATTCCAAGTGAATAAGCTAGCAATAATTTCAAGTCAATAAGGACAACTAACAATTGTTAGGACATTATATGGTATATCACCCATTAGATGGTTTCGTGACACAGGAGTTTATATGTTTTGATGATAACAAACATTATAATTCGCGTTAAATATTCTAACAAAGCTCACTAGTATGCAGATCCAAATAAAAACTCGTTAGACATTCTAGGTAGGTTAAACCTATTAGACAATTAAGAAATGTTATAAGTATCAAACAATTCTATTGAATATAGACACACAAGACAGTCCATCAAGACGTTTCTAAATAGTCAACATATTAGTTAGTTCACCTATTAAGCCTGATAGATGGATTCAATACTAGGAACAAGATGGTCAAGTTAGAAGATCTCATTAGACGCTCTTTGAAAAGGCAACTACAAAACAATATCTCTAAAAGAATATGAGAAAGACTCACTAGACGTTCTTACAGTGAAGAATCAACATGTTAGTGATGACTTTATACGGCAAAGCGTTGTCAGAAGTAATAATGTGTCCCTTAAGGACGGATATCAAACCCACAAGGAACAATTGAATAATCAAGTAAAATATTCACTAAATATAAAACAAAATAATAAAAGTTTGTTGGAATTTGTGGTGATAGCAATGATTAACAAAAAAACAAGGCAAAGAGTTGTTTCTTCAATTGGAAAAATAGGGATTGGGTTTCATCTTTCTCACTCATTTGTTTTTTGATTAGTCTTGATAATATTGTGCCCTTAGATTGATATTGATGCCCGTATAAAAATCATTTATATTGATTCCTTGCATATAAAATAATTAAGATGTTTCCTAAATATCGATTTCTCACATATTTATAAAAACAAATTAGAATCCAGATAAGACATTGATATCAATTAACATTTCAAGTTTATTCCTAGCACTCAAATGTGTACCGCCCTGGTAGTCGGGAGTAGTGATGTGGCGTCGAGCTGTTATATAGGCGTGTTGGACGGGACACCTGGCTGGCAGAAGGGAAGGAGGTCGGGGGGTTTACGTAGTCGCCAGTTATTAAGTTGGCGTGCTCCGATCTCCATCATACCAATACCGGCGGTCACCAAGTTGAAGATGAAGTCGCCAGATATGAATCCAGGCGACCAAGTGATTAG
>Ga0123341_1005053_pt1 | contig 11691 bp, 7 predicted proteins | sample Turbeapinknodule_FD_89959 | JGI IMG/M metagenome (GOLD analysis project Ga0123341, IMG submission 89959) | Root nodule microbial communities of legume samples collected from Mexico - Turtle bean Mexico pink nodule | ecosystem: Host-associated > Plants > Roots > Nodule | place: Mexico: Nepantla... | reverse complement strand
TTTTATAATTATAGACACCCTGCAGAAAAACAACCAAAATAACCCAATTATTAATTTACGGAAAAAAGGGTTAAGCCACAACATTTTATTCCAACAAAACCCCAAGAATAATTCGAACAATGAATTTAAAAATTGTTATTAAAATTATTTTGTTTTATGATTATTATTATTAGATGTTTTGTGTGTGGGCAAGTTGACATAAAACTTAGAATATATATGTAAATCGGTGATGCAAAACATTTGAATATTCAAAGATGCGTTGCATTGGTCGGAGAGAAACCCGTGATTCATTATTCTAATTTCTTAACTTAATTAATAAATTGTGCCATATATTTTAAAATATTATAACTACCAAAACTCTGCATTTTTTTTTCTTTGCTTTCTAATAATTTCACATGAGCCACCGACACTTCTAATTCAAAAAAGTAATTAGATATGTAATTTCTAAGATAATTGTTATAAAAGTAATATAAAGTTGTAATATATGTTATTTTTAATTGAATGAAAATATGGTTTTTATAATAAATTAATCATTAGGCCGTTTTTAATGAAGTTGTTCCAAGTTAAGTAATGTTATAATTAATTAAACTAAATTAAATGCTAACATTTACTCATCTAAGTAAACCCCTCAAATTAAGTTAATTATTGAGTTTTAAGTCCTAATTTAAATTATGTGAAAGAAGAAGGTACTTTTAAATCAATCACATCAATGAAATTTTTAACTTTCATATTTAAGTGTACTTTTAAATCACTTTAAAATTTCCACAAATTTATACTTTATAATTTAATCTCATAAAAAATAATTTTTTAGTCTCACTCAATAATATTATAGGTCAAACAAATTTTTGTTAGGATAAATTTTGATTATATATTAAAAAATTAATTTTAAATTTAACTCAATCTTATAAAATTAGTTTATAAAGTGAGATTTTACACCCACACTTTCTTTCCAGAGATTTGCAACACACTCCTCATGCATAAAAGCTAAATATTTATAAGTAGTCTGAATAGTCTGATAGTGAATCGATAACGGTGATACGATATGTTTAACCAACTTTTTTACTAGAACAAACTTTGATATTGTATTAAGAACTGAATTTTAAGTCTAACTCAATTTTACAAAATTGATTAAGATCTTACTGTTAATATATTTAATTTTGTATTTTAAATTATTGGGTTTTGTTTGTTTGACCCAATTTTCCTTTTTCTGTTTCAGTTAGGTCTTAATCTTTTTCTTATATATACACCACGTATTTTACTCTCTACTATACAAGTGAATAAAAGTTTTTTTTATATTTATTTTTCTCTATAATTAGGCGTTATCAAAACCTCTATTTCTTCATTACGACGTGTGATTAGATACGCTACATTAAAACATCATATCAGACAATGAATATTCATCTTGATTTACTGTAATACTTACTTCCATTTATTTATTAAGAATTATTTTTATCTCTTAGTGGATGTACTAACCATAAGATAATTATATTTTAATCAAATATATAATTTTTTTTTATCTAGAATCTTTGTGAAAAAGTACTGTAATCGTTCCAGGGTCCATGTTCACGTGTTACGAAAGTGTATCAAGAGGCAGAGAAGCCAAATTGCATTACGTGACAAACACAAATGAGAAATACTAAAATATCAGCAAACATACTTTGGCTTACCACTTCTTCACTTCAACACACTGTTTCTGCAACAGACAAAATCTTCACATAAGCTTTTGCTATTCCTTCGACCAACACACATACACCAAAACATTTATGTGATCTTCTTCAATTATTTCACAAGGTACAACAACTTGTTGGCTGCATGGAACAATAGGGTAGTTTAGGAAAAAATATATACATAGGTGTGTAGCTTGCTAGCTCCTGTGCCTCCACGTTTACAATATTACCAAAAGTTTGTCACAGATGGGGACATGTACATGGGATCTGTCATAAAATAGCCAAAACTAAAACATTATCAGTAGCACTGTTCACTCACGGCACAAAAGAACGCATTTAATAATACACAAATCATTATATAAAGAATAAAAAAGAGAGGTGAGAAACCATTGAAGTTAATAAGAGGGGTGTGAATGATGTTGCAATGTTGTGGCTGAAGCTTGTTCATAGTTTAATTGGGTGAGTTTGGAATGATGCAACCTTGTGCAGCGTATAAAATATTAAACACCTATTTGGATTAGAATATGAATTGATAACATAAAACCAGGGCACAGTAGGATGATAAGGAGATTTATCTGCATATCCAAAAGAACCATTTTTTTTATCTGTTTTCCTTCAATGCAGAAGTAGCTATGCCGAAGGCTTGTGACTTGCAAATCAACATCGATGGTCAGCAGATATTTCTTTTGAAAGAGGTATGCACTGGTGTTGTTCTTCACTGACTCTTTCTAGTTTGATATTTCATAGAAAAGTTATGGTGAGGTGACACTAGATTGTTTATTTTGCAGAAGGTTATTTCAAAATACTGTGGAGGGTTGAAAAAAATCTTGAATAACAGAAAGAGAAGATGTCATGTGAAGCAGGAGTTGGGGATTAGAATCAATGATTTCCCTGGAGGACCAGAAGGGTTTGAGCTAGTTTCAATGTTCTGCTACAATGATGGAAAAATCCAAATCACTGAAGCTAATGTGTGTCTCCTCTACTGTTGTGCTGTTTATCTTGGAATGACGGAGAAGGTACTCAACAACAATCTGCTGCAACAAACAGAAACTTTTCTGGAGGGAATCTTCAACTGGAAATGGGATGACATACTTGTGATTCTCAAGAGTTGCCAGCAGTTTTATACATATGCAGATGGCTATGGTCTCTTGGAGAAGATCATCAGTGTCTTAGCCAAGTTTGTCCAGAATTCAGATTCAAACCTCCTCATGTCCTCACCTTCAGCTTCATCATCATCTTCTTCGCCAGAAACCAATTCTGATAAAAGTTTCTCTTTTTCATCCAAGAAAACTACCCCAGAAAAAATCAAGTCAACTTTGTCACGCAAGGCATGGTGGTTTGATGATTTGGCAACTTTTCCACCAAACATCATTGAGAAACTTATCCAGGCTATTGGAGCTTACAAAGCTGATAACAAAGATTTAATCCTCACAAGATTTCTGTTGCATTATCTGAAAATAGCCACTCAAACCGGAGCAGTTGATTGCAGAAACAACAATGAGTATGCTGCTCTTGCAGAAACAGCAACTCATGGGGTCATATCTGTTGGAAGAATGACCTTTTCTTGCAGAGGCCTTTTTTGGGTTTTAAGGATTGTGTCCAAGTTTGGGTTGAGTAGAGATGTTAGAACTGAATTGGAGAAAGTGATTGGTGGGGTGATTGAGCAAGCTACACTGGATGATCTTCTAGTTTCTGGGCATGACATGGGAGTTTATTATGATATTGATTTGGTGATAAGATTGGTAAGGCTATTTGTTGATATCAATGGTGCTGATGATGGAATGTGTTTACAAAAAGTGAAAAGGGTTGGTAGATTAATTGACAAGTATTTGAGAGAGATATCCCCTGATCAGAACCTCAAGATCTCTAAATTTCTTGGAGTAGCAGAATGCTTGCCAGATTCAGCAAGGGATTGTTATGATGGAGTCTATAAAGCCATTGACATCTATCTGCAGGTGAATAACACATACCCTTCTTCCCTTGCTTTTCATATGCATCATCTTCCTAAATGGTCATAGGAATGAAAAAGATCAAAGAGATGATAGTAGGACTTGTTTCACTTGAGAAAGCATTTTTTTTTTATTTATAATTTTTATAAATAATTATAAAAATATTACACTATCTAGTTTTTATTTTGCTTTCTGACACTAAAATTTTGTAGAAAAACAATAAAAATCCCTTTTTTTATTTTATTCTCAACTTGTTTCACTTTTTTCTTTTTCTTTTCTTCTTCCTTTTAATTAGTTCTATTATACATACTTATTTATTTATTATATAAACATATCATATGACTGTATTATGTGCCATATGCAATCAACCAAAAAAGAAAGAAAGAACAAGGAAGGGGCCAGAATACATACAATTTTATTATATGATAAAATTTTAAACATTTCCCTATACTTTCAAATTATTTCCCCCCATCTTTCTAAGAGCATTCCCCAGCATTACCAGTAGGTGCTTCAGTTGGAAAAATACTATATTGGATGGTCTAGAGTCAAAATTTCATGCTAAAAATATTTTAATCCGTATTTTGGCTTTTTCACCTTTCATTTGTGGCTTTCTGTTGAAGTTTTGTGTTTACCATTACATAAAAAGGGGAGTGGAAAAAAATGTGCATTTCTAATAATAAATCCTCAATTTCAAAAGTATTTTAGAACGGAGAAATTACTGTAAAAAATATAGTTTTAATTTCTACAATCTCACCATAAAGATTTATATATTGCCTACCAATAAAAATTCATGGTAAATATGATGAAGATAATCTTTATAAAAGTCAATAAACTTGATATATGTAATAATTTTTAAACACTGTTAATATAGAGTATTTCTGATTAAAAAAACTGTTATTACTAAGTTTATTCATCTCAATATTCTGAATTCTTGCTTCCAACCGATCGTGACAGCATTCACCTGTTGGTAGAAGTAAAAATTTGTTCTTTCTTTTGTATTACTGTATTTGACTACTACTACATATAATATAAGTATTACTTTCTGAACCAATAATGTTTTGCAGTCTCACCCAATTATCACATTTGAGGAAAGATCGAGACTGTGTAGATGTCTTAATTACACCAAACTCAGCTTTGAAGCAAGTAAAGATATGGCCAAGAACCCCAGAATACCTCCAAGGGTTGCAATGGAGGCTCTTATTTCTCAACAATCAAAAGTTCCAACAATCGACTATGTAGCTGAGACTCCAAGAGTTAAACCTTCCCAAATATACAAAGAAAAAACAAGAAACAGCTTCACCCAAGAGAGCAAAGACATGGAACTGAACATGGACAAGATGCAATGGGGAGTAATAGAACTGGCGAAATTACACAAGGAAATGAACGGTCATGTATCGAAGTTGTTCTTGCTTGATTCTGCTCGTACTTCATCTTCACCAAGATTTTGTTGAATATCTTCATCTTGTGTAACTCTCCACCTCTATCAAAGATATTATAGTATTTCTGGAATTGTAAAAAGCTGTAATTGTAATTTCATCTTATATTTGCTTTAGAACTTCAACGCCGTATATGGAATCAAATAGTAGAGATTTCATTGCATACATCGATATTATTGGATAGTATTCTGTGAACAAGAGAAACAATGTTCTTGTGTATTAAGTGCTAAGGGTAGTAAAGTTTTTATTTCTTTGGATTTCGTTGTTTTAATCCATCTGTAAGCTTGGGATATTTTCTAAATAATAGGAATAAAAAATAATGAAAGAGAGCAGGAAACAGTTCTGTATGATATGTTTCAAAGCAACTCCTTTTAGTTTGTAAGGAAAGGAAATTAACCTTTTAGTTTGCTAGCCTCTGGTTTATACCCTACAGGGAAAAGGAAAGGAAAGAAGACAAAGAGACAAGTAGAGGAGTTATCACTCACGTCACGATTGGTATTGTCTGGTTAAACAGAAAAATTTTCCTAATTTCTTTTGGTTTTACAATGAGAAAGAATGAAAACGCAAATATAAAAATGAATGAAATGTATGTAAATATGTTGTGAGTGGAGCCACAAAACTAATTGATTTCCTTCCAAAAGGGTAGAAAAAGAAAAATGTTTCCTAATTCCATTAGGTTTTTCCAATAAGAAAGAATGAAAACGCAAATAGAATGAATGAAATGTATGTAAATATGTGGTGAGTGGAGCCCACAAAAGTAATTGCTTTTCTTCCAAAAGGGTATAAAAAGTGGTGGGGCTGATGGAAATTCTATAATCATTGCAATCATTTCCCTTCTTATGCAAATGTGCTATCAAAGATGGATGAACTTGACCCTTCCAATTCAACCTTTATCATTTTCTGTACGTCCTAAAAGCACATAACAAACAAAACCTAAAATAATTGGTACCTACAAAGATTAAGAATAATGCAGTGATCACTTAAAAAAGTAAAGATATATTTAAGGGGTTCTCCAAAATAACAATAGAAAGATACTTTTTCTAAACAAAGAATATATTTGCGTCCGAAATACTCATGATATGAACTATGAAGCATCAGAATTTTATGGTAGCAGATATGAAAAATGTAAGCAAAATCATAAGCAGGAAAACGAGATGGAAGGCAAATAAAGTTCAACTTCAAGGATGAGTTCATGCTATATATGAGTATGAATAAGTCACCGTCAGCAGAAAGCCCGTGAAGCTTCTAGTATTTCGTGTGATTGAACTTTGCACAATAATTACGTTTTTACACAAGAAAATGCTTGATGCTTGATGGGATATTTATCCCATTGTACATGTTTGAAAAATGATCATTCTTTCTGGAACAGCTAAGTGGAATGAAATTCCTCTTTAGTTTCTCATGTGGCATATAAAATTAATCACAGGTGAACTTGACAATACTTGATTTGGATCCTATCTCTGTCAATATTTCCAGCCAAGTCACACTCTTTTCTTATAGTGAATCTGTATTACATCAACTAACAACACGTTTAATAAAAAATTTGAAAGCAAATAAGTAAGAGGACTACTAAAGTAATAATGATAGTGACAATATACTTAGAAATTTCAGAAGGCATATGACAGTAATTTAGTTACCTGCCATTGCAAGGATAATGCGTCACATAGACATCCCTTCACAACAAGTACTTCATGATTGGACAAAGACACCAGCCTACAAGCTCAACAAATAAAAAACTAAGTCCAACAAAAAAACAAAGTTTAATAAATAACATTAGAGTTGTCCAAAAACAATGATCCACACATCACATTCTTACATCTTTCACTACAATCTTATCTGGAAAACTCAATCTTGGCAATAACCATTCCAACGAGTAGATTGAAGAGTTTTGATGATTGGTTGTACCAGGATGCTCATCTGAAAGGCAAGAATATGCTGATATCATTGCTGATGACAAAAGTAATTCTCAATTGTAATAGTGGCAATGGAGTCCAAACCTGAAGAATGGAGAAGTATTCTGTGTGTAACAAAGGACTGGGACAGTTGAAGGAGCAGTATCAAATTAGAAATCTTAAAACTGAATTTAAAAAATAAGCATGCATATTAGAAATTAACAAAAAGAAAGCATAAGGAATTAATTCTGGCCCCTTTCTTCTACCCAGGAAAATAAAATGCATTAGAGAAGCCATAACAGCAGCCAGCTCATAAATTTGTACCACTTTTTATCAATACTCAATATTTAGAAAAGATTCTTTCTGAAAACAACTGCGTTCACATTTAATGACTGTCATATTGTCATACATAATTAAATTATAATCAAAAGCAGAAACCAGTGATATTGGCTCACATCCAGGTCCTATTAGAATATATATACCTATAGTACAAATAAAGATAATTGTGGTTAGTTATCTATCAAAAACTTTTTTCCAGAAAATGTTTACAAATATCTTCATTTTATGCCAGACATAAGGCGTCAAGTTATTTACATAACTGTTAAAACAATATCTAAGATATTACTCTCACTTTCTCCTCCTTTCCCATCTCTCTCCCAGCACTACTATTATTGTCTAGTGTCCTTCCATTTTTATCATTGTTAATTAATATTTCAGATATCATACCATTTTTAGGCCATCACCAATAAAACATAAGATCTTAGGAGAGTTGGTCATGGGACACGCAAGACAAAAGTATATGATGTACTGATAGCAAAACTTCTACCTGCCACACAGATGGCATGTATTCACGATGCTGAAAATTTTTATGGTTTCTTGTCATATTTTTTGAACATCTTTCTTCCACGTTCCTGTTTTAGGTATCATCATACATAAAATCAAGAAGTAAAACTGAGATTAGAACAGATAATACAGCCTTATGTTTTATTATTGGCTAATCAATGAATAGCAAAAACAAGGATACAAAAAATATTGGGACATTGCAAATGCAAAGGACCTGACAAGTAAACTATGAAGGCAGATTGGGTTTCACTAAATTATATTGGCTGTATAATGTGTTGAAAAATATTAGACAAGGAAATCAGGCCAGAGGTGTGAGAAATATACTTATAAGAGAAAAAAGGAAGAAAACTTATGTGAGCACAAATACTTTTTTTAAAATCAAGATGAGAATTTTATTGCATAACTAAACAGGTTATAATCTTAACTAGGTTAAAATTACAACTTGTACCAATCATATGCAGCATTCTTCATATTATTAAAAAATGAAAGAGGAATACAAAAATAAGGAGACCAAACCAAACCCATTAGGAAAACCTAAAATGTAGAAGACCACGTCTATCTCTACAACAATCATAAGAGATGCAAGGAGGAGTATCCCCCGCCAAATGAAAGCTAAACCCCTAATACAATGGTTAAGTAAACTATCACCACCACACCTATTACCTTCTGAAAATACGAGAAATCCATTCATAAATTTACATTAGAGGATAAAGAATATGGCAGTGTTGTTCTCAATCAATTACCCCATGACCAGCCTCCTAATAATTAATAGCAACCAATCAATTACAATGATTCTCCGATTAATAACCCTTGCAATGGATCAACTCCTCCTTAACTCACAACTCTACCAAATAAATGTTCATGCTTTCGACACATTGAAAGGTATTATCAAAATCTCAAAAGATATATTGCTTCTCTATCTCTGGAAATTGAAAGGATCGTGTTTTAAATTCCGCAACCATTATAGAACTCACCCTTTGATCTCATTTGAAGCTGTAGAATGTCTACTCCCAAAAATCACTGACTTTGTAGCCATAATAAGCATAGGGTACACCTGAAGAAGTTTTCTAATATTCTGCACTACTGCTTCTGACACAGTCTGAAGGAAAAGTTTTTTTCTGCATCACATGATATCTGCAAATTAAAATCAACATATGTTTCTGCTTGCTTTGCATCTACACGTTTTCACACTTAAAAGAAAGGTAAAGAGGGACAATTTGATCATTTGAGATTGAGAATTCTGAATTAATCAATGCTATGAGAACTTTAAAACATGAGGCCAAAAAACGCAGCCGCCATCCACTACGAAATACCAACATATATATAACTTACTTGCTGTTTTCTCTTTGGGACAAGAACATTGATGCACGATCCATCCAATGAAAAGCGCCAATGCTGCCAAATACAGTTCACTCAGTCAACGTTAAACCACGGAATAGAAAAGACTTTTATGTTTTACAGTAAGATGAGCCAACCGAACTAATAATAGTATAATTATAAAGGTCACAACTAGACTCAGCAAATAGAAAAGCCACCAAAAAATAAGAGCAGTTTACAAATCATAACAAATTACAAAGTTGATCATTCAAGAAAAAAGCAAGAACAAGCCAACCTGTCAATCATGAGCAGATGGACACCTACTCCTTGAACTTCTTTCTCCTTCTCTAAGCGACAGTTCAGTGTCTGTTGCAGAACAAAAGGAATAGGATACATTAACAGAAGTAATAATAAACACTGATGTAGCAGTGTAGAAAGAGATCCTAGTTATAATAAAATGGTTTAATTACTCATTTGATTTTTATACCTCCACAGTCTTTACAGAGTAGTCTCTACCTACACATAAGGGTGACAAGAGATGGGTTCGGCTTATCATCATCCTAATTTGACCTCAATTTTGATTATATCGTCTATTTAAATTTAAACACAACTCAATCAAGACTCAAAATAAATGGAATAAATTGGGTCATCCCAACCTTTTTAATGTAATATATAAATCGTATCAGTATCTATAACTAAATCATAAAATAGAATCAATGTATGTATACTCATGGAACTTGTATTCGATTCACTCCTTTAGGGAAGTGTTAATAACAAATGAAATCATAAAATAGAAAAAAGTATAAACTTAAATTATGATATATTTTATATTATAAATAAATAAATTCCTCGTAATTATAATATCTTGTTATAAAAACATTGTCTATTAAATATAAGAAAATTATTACTAATGTATAATTGTTCAAAAAATTATATATTTTCTAAGAGAATATTAACGTTAAACCAGGTTAAGACAACCTACAACACAACCTAAACCGTCTTAAAAAATATATTCATCTATTTTCAAAACCCATACCTATCCAAATCAACCTCTGGGCTGGGTGGCTAGCCAAGTTGGGAAATGTTCATCCCTACCTAAGCATTGCTTTTGAACTGGATTCAACCATGTAATTCATAATCTTTTTTAGTTCTACAAGTGTACTTACATCTAAAAGATTATGCCAAGAATCGAGTAACTAAGCCTATTAGGATACAAGGAAGTACAAGCAATGCAAAAGTACATTTCCATTGTATGATTGGCATCACAAAAACATACGAAATAATAAAAATGAAAAATGGTTTACCCTGAGAGTGTGAAGAAACTCGAAGCTATCGTAACAACGGACATACAGAAAACGGGCCATGCAGAGATCGTACAAGGCTTGATCATAAGAATCCGTTCCGTGTTGCGTGATGCGATGAATGAGCAATTGGGAGAAGCGCGTGATGTCGAAGCGGCAATCGAGGTCGAGAAAGAGTACCAGGTGGTCGAGGCCTCCGTAGGGTTTGGGGAGAACGGAAGTGATGGCGGCTTGAATGAGAATTTGGGTTTTTGCGGAGGGCGAGGGTCCGACAAGCTCCAGGACGTTGCCGACGCGAAGAGGAACCCTATGCAGCGGCGGAGGAAACACGAACGGCCGAACGCTGCTCACTCTGCTCAGCATCTCCGCCCCACTCTCATCTCCTTCAATCCACTTTTCAATTTCTTCTCTCTCTTTCTCTTTCTCTTTCATTTCTCTTCTCACTTTTCAAATCTCAATTCACCTTTGCATTCTCACCATTTCCCACTTCACGCAAACCACACTTCTTCCCGCCAAATAATCCCTGCACACAACAGTAACGATTTCACTCTTGGGATCTTTGTAAGACAAAAACAATATAAGAGCTTTGCTCTTTGAAAGAAAAACCTTGATAACAAATATACTAACTATTGTTTAATTCTTTTATATAACTTTGGTTTCTTAGTTTCATTCTTCTAATTAATTTCGTGATTACATGATTCAAAAGTTAAAGGCATATAAAATTTGATTGAGTTGGATTAACTCTTGTTTAATTTAATTATCACTATGCGAAAATTGAATGATGATTTAGTTTATTCAAATGAGAATTGAATCGTCATAATCTTAAGATAGAATGTGAAATATTTATTAGTAAAAAATCTTAGTGATATGCTTTTCATTCACTTTATAACATCTATTTATTCTCTTATTAAACAAACACTTGTATTGAAATTATTAATTTTCATTATTTAGAAATAAATTTTAAATTTTATTCACATTCAATAGAAATAGAGTGTTATCTAATTTTTTTATCTTATCATTCATTTATTGTTAAACGATTTAGTCATAATATTTTTAATTTAATTGACTATACTGATACGACACGAACACGGATATAGAAATACGTAAAAATTCTAAAATGTAGGACACGAAGACATGAATCTATATATTATATAATTATGAATTATATAAATTGACAATAAAGATTTATGTGCACAAGTATGTTCCAGATTATTTATTGGAGTAGAAAGATGTTTTTCATGACTGGTTCACAAGGATTTGTTTCTTATTTTTATAATCATAATAAC
>Ga0123341_1005052_pt1 | contig 11692 bp, 9 predicted proteins | sample Turbeapinknodule_FD_89959 | JGI IMG/M metagenome (GOLD analysis project Ga0123341, IMG submission 89959) | Root nodule microbial communities of legume samples collected from Mexico - Turtle bean Mexico pink nodule | ecosystem: Host-associated > Plants > Roots > Nodule | place: Mexico: Nepantla... | reverse complement strand
GACAAAAATTAAAAAAAAATGTATATTTTTCAATGTACTTATAATACATTATTCAAACTCTTATACATTTTCACTTCAATTTGAAGAAAAGAAAATGCATTGCTTTGAGATTTTATGAGAAAAGAGGACTCAATAAGTTTTGTTATATATAATAATTTATTTGTATGACCTTATCCAATGTACTATCACCATGAAAAGTCCTAATCACATAAATCAATTATTCATATCTAATTCAAACTATAGATAAACAAAATAGAATAAAATTTGTTTGACAGAAAATAATAAAAAACACCTACTTAACAATTTTTTATAATAATATTTTTAGTTAAAAAATAAAGTAAATATAATTAATACTTCCGGCTTAATATTTTTCTAAAAAAAAATAAAACTTAAATCTGTCTCTCCACTCTTCCACGTTTGGCACGTGTTCCTCTCTCCTGGCTTCATGCTTTACCGTTACACTGGCAAATTGGTAATTTTAACCAAACCCTAGTTCAATTGGGGATATATAATCAACATCAACCTCGTTCCTCTTCCCCACTCACACTCTCTCTATTTCCCCATCCCAATTTTTCATGGCCCTAACTATCTCTTCTCCAAATCTTCTCTCTTAAATCAACACTTGTTTCTGTTAGTAAGCTGCATCTACTATGATTCTCTGTTTCTCATGTACTGAAACAGAGAATACGAAAAGATGCCAAATCAACAGGTTCCTCAATGGACTGGCATAGTCCCAATTTTAATAGGCTTTTGCTATTTCTCGTAGGATTCACAATTTCTAATCTTTTCTACAATTTTTGCTCTTCTCCTTTCTGGGTCTCGGTTTTCATTTTCCAAAATTAAGAAATAAGGTTTTTTCTTTTCAATTTTTATTACTCTTTCAGGCTTCTGGGTTTCAATTATTATTTCTCATAATTTAGGGATTCATGGGCGAAGTTGCATCTTTGTTTGACTTGAGTTGTTTTATGTTATTCTTTTTTATGTTTTTTTGATCTGGGTGTATATATAGATGTGATTGCTCGATGATGATTCTTTTTGCTTTAACCACACCGAAGAGATGCTGGGTAGGGTTTCAGGGCTCATTTCCATTAAGGGTTGATGTGTTCTTATTGTGCTTGGGTTAGCCTGGTGACTTCAACTTCTAACTTAAGAGGTATTTGGTTACCTCTTCTTTTAGAGATTGGGAGAGGGCTTTTTCAAGCACTTTGAGGGGACTCACTTAAACTGGAGGGGTCTTTACCTATCTCAAGTTTTCTCATGTGGAAAAAACTGGCCTTTGACTGAGAGCAATCAACCACCACAACTACTCTTTATGTTTTGAATTTTGAATTTTGATTCCCTTGTAATTTTTAACTGTTGATTTGTCTCATGGTGTTATTGTGGATCTTTTAAAGAGAAGATTCAATTGAATTGTTTTGGTCTCTGCAGGTAGATCTCAGAAGAATGTTGGGATGCTATCACAAGGGAAAACTAACATTTTGATGCATTTTATAATCACAATGTCATGTAATTATGAATGAATATGAATAAAGGTGCTGCAGTTGTTTTTTTTTATTCTTTTTATGAAACATCAATTTTGATTATATAATTAAAAGTTAGAAAATTAGATGCGGTATGATGAATTGGTAGTTGATCAAGGTGTCGTAAACAATTTAGAACCTTTTTTTGAAGATCTTAAGATTATTATACAATCAAAATTTAGAATACTCTTGAAATTTAATTAAAACTGAAAGATATTTAAAATAACTTCTTTTAAAATAGCTCTATGTCTATAAACAAACGTATAGAGTTTCTGACTTTTTTTAAAAAAAATAACTACTAATTTATATTCAGAAAATAATGTATTTTAGTCTAGTAATAGAATCCAAATAAATTTACATTACTTTAAAATTTTGGACTAAATTTATCAATTTGAATGTAAGGATACAAAATATAAATCTTGACAAGATTTACTAAATAATCATTTTCTGAAGTCTTTTAAAATTTGAAACAATAAGGTGTACTGCTACAAGCGAACCTAAAATCAGTTATAGTTTTATATTGGTATTGTTTAACACCATGAGACACTATAGTGTTACAATCTAAGTATATTCGTATGGTGTTACAGTTCAATGTAACAGAGAAAATTTAGGGTGTAGGAGAAGGAGTGGGTGCTGCAAGCTGATCTGGTGTGAAGAGAAGGGAGAAAAACTTTTCTGCAAGAACAGCATTGGCTGCATCTGAAGGATGGAAGGCATCCCAAAATACAAACTCATGGCGGTTTTTGCAGACCTTTGAGTTTGGCAAGCACAAACCTCCAATACTCGTGTCTACGTTGCAACACGACGTATTTGAAACCTTAAAACCTGCTAAATCGTTAATTAAAACATTTGTTATATACAGCAGAAAAAAAATGCCACAAAATTTCAATTTAACTAAGTGGGGTGAAATATTTATGTAAGTATACCATAACCATGTATTTTTATGATATTCAGTAGAGAGATGTCAAATTATTACCGTAAGTATAGGGATTATTGATCAAGTCAAGAACTAACGGGTAAGTATCTCCAAAAATGAACTTTGCATTTGGAAGACGATGATTTAGTTTGCTGATCAGCTTCTCTACATTCGAGTTGAATTGCAAGATCCATTCGTTGACTCGCTTTAGACATTGGCCACGTTTGGATTTAACCCTCTGTGATGGAATGCAACCGAGTGGACCCAAGCCGTGGAAGACTATTTTTCGTGCTCCCAGTTGATAAAGACTCTGGTATAATCAGATTCTTTTTTAGTTGATTAAACTATAGATATGTATGATGCTGATGTGAAGAAGTATATGTCTCACTGGATCATAGTTTTGTTCAGTTATTTTACAAGTTAACTTAACATGTATACTGCATTGATTTTTACCTGAAGTTGCTTATCTAAGGTTGAGATTAAGAGCTCTATGAACTCATCATGAGTGTATTGTTGGCCATCAGCCAAAAAGGGTTGCAAGAAATTGTTGACGTAATCATTGCTGCCTGCCAAATATATGGGGAATCCAAGGTTTTAACATTCGAAAGCAATATTAGAACAAAATTTAGATCCAGCTTTAGAAGCATTTTTCATATTGTGGATAACTATGGGGAATTGCATTTCAGGTTTATTTATTCGTGTGAAGTGTTACCAATCCCAATGAAGTATGTGGCTTCATTGAAGTGCTTGTTGGCAGCCTCCTCTTTTATGTTTGCTGTGATTACTTCTTTTGTTTTCTTGAAACTGCTTATTTGATCATCGAAAGATAACCTCTGAATCTACAATGATCAAAAGATAGAGAATAAGTCAGATGAGAGGCCACTGAAGTTATAACCTGTAAATAGGATTCTGAGGGCTTGAATTATGCTTACAAAGTAAAGTCCTGTATCATTCAGAATTCCTGCCCCACCAGATGCATAGTTTACTCCTTTGAGTAAGGTATCAACATTTTGAGACACCGACAGATAAGCTGGTGGTGAAGGGATTCCAAGTTTTTCAGCTGCAAAAAAGCCATAAAATAAGATCATTAGTATTGCTAGGTAATAGTTTATTCAGTGAGTAAATAGTATTTGCAATCACATATCAGAACACTATCATTTCATTACAAATTAGGGTGTATGATCTGATTATTTTTACATTAACTATCTTAAAACTAGTGTGCATCATACTTTTTATTGATAGACAACATAAAAGGGTAGGTAAAAATTAAATTCTCATCCAATTTCAATATAAAGAGGAAACAAAAACATGAAAAAGTTGAGTTGCAGGAAATACATATGAAATCACCAATAGTTCTCCCATTGCTGAATCTTCCAGTAGCCTGACCACCACCATAGTCAATCCCATACCAGGGATAGTTACATTTGGCTAAAGAATATTGCAGAAAATTATTGTTCCCAACATCTGTTAAGGAGTCACCAAATATATATGTTACAGGCACAGCTGCAAGAACAATTGCTGCCATAGAGAAGATACAAGCAGCAAAAACCAGCCTTGATATTGACATCTTTGTTTTTTTTAACCTTCTATTGCTGAGCATATAGAATTAAGTCACAGTTTTTATAGCAGTATTACATTCAGTTTCTGCACTGTTGTGTCAATTCTTCAAGTATGCATGTTAGTTGTGCCGATCAACAAAAGAAAATGCATGTTAGTTGCTTATTTTCCAAACCACACTGACACTTGAAACTAAATGATTTATTTCATCTTGGTGTGATAAAATCATAAAACTCAGTGGTTGAATTCTCTTAACAGGAGTTGGCCAACAAAGAACATTTGAGTCAGTGATTGGTTTATTTAAATGGCGCACGGGTGCATATTTGTGTGCATTTGCTGTGTGTTGTCTCACTCAACTCCTTTACTTGCTGAAGGTTAATTGAAGGACAAGAAAATCCTCTTTTGTCAAAGAAAATTTAGAAAATATGTGAAGAAGCTAGTGAGAATTATATTCAATATATTGTTTACCAACTATATATGCATTTTCTGTTTAAGGTAATGAAAGTTTGCTTAAAATTAGGCTTGACCTCTTGTGCTGCTTGGTTTAACTAAGGTGATTTTATGCTTAGTTAAGGTCAATTTTCTACCACTTTGGAGATTTCAAAACTTTGGAGATTTCAGAACAAGCAAGATCATTGCACCTATCTTTTACCTCTAATTTCATGTGTGCTCATTCACATTAAGGAGGCGTTTCTATATTTTATTTTGAGAAAATGTCATAACAACAAGGGAGAGAAAAAAAGTTTAAAATGTAACATTTTACAGAGAAATATTCAAAATTGTTGTAGAAATTATTGTAAATATGACATCTATTTTATTTTTGGGTAAGTTACTTAGCCCTTTTCATAAGAGAAGTTGATGAACGAAATTTTATTAATTTATGCTTTATCGTTTATCATGCAAGAATCATGCGTGAACAATCTTTTTAGTATGTGTATTATTTTTACTGAAAATAAGATTCAATTTACTATGCATAAAATAGAATTTTGATAAATTAAGGCAAACTAGATTAAAACGTTAGCATATAAAAATTAAACATTTTGAATTTGTATTAATATGCATTTTAATTTTGTTACTTAAACATTTAGTTTTAATCAAACTTAATAATAAGGTTCAATATTTGTTTTTTGTTTTTCAATTTGATGTTGTACTTTTTTATGTCTTGTTTTTATTTTATTTTATTTTAATTGGTCTTATTTGCCCATAATTTTACATCTCCTTTATTCATTGGTTAAAATAACTTTTTTTAATGAAACTAAAATAAAAAAGTTTTAGAAATTCATTTTTACATAAAATGATTTTAATTTATAAAAATATTATTTTATATCAGGGATTTAATTGGTGCAGTGAGGCATTTGTTCCAGGACTGACAGTTAACTACTTCTGACCATAAGGTATCCTCTAATTTAAAAAGCCAACGTCCTTAAATTTTTGAAGCTTACCCACCAAAAACGTCGTTTTCAATTGAAGATTTTGTAGATGGAAACTAGCCATCTGATTTTATTAAATTCTTTTACAGTAAAAAAGCCTTGTAATGGTACTATTATGGAACATATGGACAACTTTTTACTGAATTATCTTATAAATTAGTTTCTAACTAGTAAATTAGTTGCTAGTTAATAAACAAATTCGATAAACCAGATTGTTAAATTAAAAATATTTAATAAAACTAATTAGTAGCTATAATATATTATAAAATAACATAATTACATAAATTTTATTATATAAATAGACAAGTAAGGTGAAAGATAAGATAAATTCCTAATATTATATTCCCAACCTCCTCCAGAACCATAACTCTTATGTCATGCCACTAAAATACCATGTCAGGAACCAAGTGGTGAAGTATTTGATTTCACTTAACCCAGATATCATTTCATTCATTTCCCAAACTAACCCAAACAACTCAGTTTCAACAAATCAAAATTGCATCAGAAGCCAAAACTAGCCAATTAGCAACACTGCACATTTATCTCTCCTTTTCTCCTTTTCTTCTCTGATGACATTGGTTTTAGATTATAGTAAGTTGGAAAGCAAAAAATTTTACAGCTAAGTTTCAACAAACTCAAGATGAATCTAAAAGAAACATAACAAAACATTTCGTATGCACTTAAAAGGTGTGCAACAAAAACTACATGTCAATTTCAAAAGAACAAGAACAGATGCCTTAAAAGGGAAGCACATAGCAGAGAATTCTATATTTATCTTTGTCTGAGATCAAGTGTCAGTTGTTAGTTTTATTTTCTTTTCTTTTGTCCCAGATCTATTTTAGAATAGAAGAGCCAAAGGATCGGTGTAGACAATAAATAAACTTATGTATTTCAAATTTAAAAAATAGTTATTAACAAAATATCTAAGATATTAGTATTTTTATGAATTGGGTAATTTTTCAAATCATTATAAAAAAATGAAAAAAATATATTCATTTAAATGTAATTCATGGAATCACTATGGTAGTAGAATGTATTTTAGAAGCTTTTGGTTTGGTATGTGATGTGATGAAGTTTTTTAACATTTGAGGGACTGCAAAATGACAGAATACATGTGCTGCTCTCTGCACTTTACTATTATTTTGTATATGTATCTATAGGTGAATGAAAAAGAGTTTCACGTTTTCTGTACTTCTATTCTGTCAGCATAGATTGCCTGGTTGAGAATAAAAACCCTCTTTACTTCTACCTTGTAATCTTGTAATGTGTTCCAAGTTCCAACCTTCTAGCTCTCACTTCAGAAAACCTTATTCAAATTTTTAACTATACCTCACCTCATTGTGTGATTATAATAAAACCTTAATAAATAAATAAAATGCATAAAATGACTTGGGATGCTTTTAGATAACAATTTTAAATAATACTGATATGCTATCATTTTATTTAGGATATATATTCTGGCACCTGTTTTTTCTTTAAAAACTCCTTCACAAACCCTTTTAACAATAAAATATTATTTTTAATGATAAAAATAACTATATATAAAAATTTAAAACAATATGGGAATTGTTAAAACTATCATGTTCCAGAAAGATACAACCCAATCCGAAACATAGGAGGAAGAAAAACCAACCACCCATGTAAATATCCAAACGAATTATCCACAATTCACGCATAATCCCTGTAAAAATGAAAATGAATAACCGTCTTTTGAGGAATATAATGAAATAGTAAACAAAGTGGGGGAATGGAAAGCCCCGAACCAAGACTCAGAATAACAAAAGGGACTGAGAAGAATAAGGTAGTAAGAGTGTAAGACAAAGGACACATACACAGGTGGTTTCTATAATCCCTCAATGAATAAACCAACAAACAAACAACACTTGTTGTGTAATAATATGCATGCCAAAAACAGGCCAAATATCAAACAATGAGGTCTTTCTTCAGTTCTATATTCAAGCTTGGGTGTGACAGTGATGAAATAAAAGGGCTCTTTCTTCAATTCTGTATTGAAGCTTGTGACACACCCGAGTCAACAGAGTAGTATTGTTGGGACAATCCATTATCAGCATCTTTAAAATCATTGTTCTTCTCTTCCTCTTTCTCTAAACTAGGATGACAAATTTCCTCAATCTTGCTTTCCACCACATCCATTGAAGGTCTTTTATCAGGATATTGGGCAGTGCATTCAAGGGCAAGCTGCAAGAGCTTCACCATTTCCTCCTCAACACTCTGGTACCTTAGAAGCTCCATGTCAAACACATCAGTATTCCACTCACCTTGAACCACAGATTGAACCCATCTTGGGAGGTCCACCCCTTCGTCATTCAGTGAAGAATGAGCAGGAGCCTTCCCTGTAAGCAGCTCCAAAAGCATGATACCAAAGCTATAGACATCAGCTTTTTGGGATACTTTGCGCGCATCAGTGATCTCTGGTGCTCTGTAACCAGAAACACGGTTTGGAGTAGAGGTTGGAAGAGCAAGGTAAGCAAGGCCAAAGTCAGAGACACGAGCTTCAAAAGATTTGGTGAGAAGAATATTCGATGACTTGATGTTTCCATGAGAAGATGTTGGGCCATGCGAATGAATGTAGGCAATCCCACGAGCAGCACCAAGGGCAATGGCAGACCTTGTTTCCCAATTCAGTGGAGTCCTCCCCACCCCACCATTTGCTGCAACAACAAAAACAAAAATGTCAGATCATAAAGTGTTTGACTTAACAGCATCCAAATTAAAATCCATTTTTTTCGCATCCCATTGCACTTTCATTCACCTACGAGTAATCAAATGCAGCCCACATTTCATTTTATCAAATGTAGAAGCTTCATACTGCATTCACAAATGAAGTATTTGACAAGCAGTCACTAAATACTTCAGAAGAATTATGATGAGTGTTAGTTAGAAATCACAATCCTGAAAGCAAACATTTACTGACAATAATTTTTCTTTAGAACATTGAGGATTATCTTAAGACATAATTTAGAGGCACGAGCTTCAGCTTTCTCAGATAATATTTTAGACATCAGACTTCATTCTTGATGCAACATTGTATCTCCCTTTGACATAGTGTAGGTAAAATATGCAATGACATCCATTATCCAAACTAGAATATCAAATCAAATTTATTTTAAACAAAACCCCTTAATTCAGAAAAGTAAACCAAAATCCGACGGGCAGAAGATGTGATGAAATAAAGCCACAATCTAGACAAGACATATAGCAGAGCTAAAAGCCAAGCCATGACAGTACATTACAAAACTGAATGGATAAACAACAACAACAAGCAAAACATTAAGAAACATAAAAACAACAAGTAGCCACCTAAAGAGCTAGCATTGAGTAGACACATGAACAGCCACAATCATTCACCTGATTTAACAAAAGAAATGGCACCAAGACAGAAAAAAGAGAGACACTATTGTCCAAAAATAACAACCAAGCATGAAAGATGGGGTATTACCATGTAAGAGAGCAGATAAGCTTCCCATAGGCATGTAATCATAGACAACAAGCTTCTCATCCCTGCTAAAGAAATAACCCCTAAGTGGGACCAAGTTGTGATGAACCATCTTCCCCACTTGCTCAATCTTCTCCCTGAATTCCCTCTCTGTGGCAGTAACATCCTTCAACCTCTTCACCGCCACACTCACCCCCATTTCCAAAGTCGCCTTATAAGTCGTTCCAAACGTTCCTTTCCCCAACACTTCCGCAGAAGCCCTCAACAACTCGTCCAAACTAAACACTCTATTCACATTCCCAAAAAACACCAAACTCTTATCTCCACCACCACTACTTTGAACCTCACTCTTCTCCACCGAACCTGCCACTGCGGAACCTGAATTCCCACTCTCAACACTCTTGTCACGAGACACTTCACCTTCCACATCACGCTTCCCAGTTGTCACACTTTCATCGTTTTTCCCACTCCTTTTTCTACACAAAAAGAACAAAAGCAGCAGAATCAACAGCAAACCAAACACGGAACCAATCACGATACCCGCAATGGCACCACCGGATAATTTACTCTTTCTCTTCTCCTCGGTTCCGGGGCAAAGTTGTAAGGGCTTCCCGCAGAGCGAGTTTCCGAGAAAAGCGGTCTGGTCCACACGCGAAAACCGGTTCGGAATGGAACCGTTAAGGGAATTATACGAGACGTTGAACTGATCCAGAGGCGGAACACTAAGGTCAGGGATTGAACCAGTGAAATTGTTGCGTTCGAGATAAAGAGTGGACAAACGAGTGAGACCATTGAACTTGGGCGAAATCTCGCCGCTGAAATTGTTGCTACCTAAATTCAACCTCACGAGGTTCTGCAAAGCGAACACCGCATCAGGAACTTCGCCGGAGAAGAAGTTTCCCTGGAGATAGAGGTTCCGCAGCGCCTTGAGGTTAACGAAATCCGCCGGGATTCGTCCGGTTAGCGCGTTGAACCGAAGGGAGAGCGTCTGCAATTCGGTGAGGTTTCCCAAACCGGAGGGCAGCGAACCGGAGAGACCCATCGCAGGGAGGCGCAGCAAGGTTACTCTGCCGTTGGTGCAGGTTACGCCGGTCCAGGAGCAAGGGGTTGTTTGGGTGGTGTTCCATAGCAGCGTGCGTCCCCCCAACGCGCTTCGGAGTGACACTAACCCCGCTCTGTCCGAAGCTAGATCCGAATCGGCAATGGCGAAGAAGCACGTTAGGAGAGTAAAGAAAATCGCTTCTACGACCCGCGCAGACTTCATTTGGGTAGTTCGAGTTGTTGGAGGAAAGGAGTTAGTTATCTACGGAATTGGCGCCATGAGAACCTCGGAGGATGCAAGTGTGGTTCTGTTGGGTTGTGCTGAGAATGTTTTTTTAGAAAAGAAAAAAAAAAACAGAAAGTGTCGTGAGAAGCGTGAGTGATGCGAGGGAGGGTGGTGGGTGTCACGTATTATAGCAAAGGGTGTTGCGTTTGCGAGGTTGGAGAAAGGGAAATAGATGATAGATAGATAGATAGAGAGAGAAGGAATAGAAGATGTTTTTGAGAGGGAAGAGAAAGTTTAGAGTACGTTCACGTGCAACGAACGACCGGTGTGTCGCGCGGGTGAGCAATGTTTGTTTTAAGATTAAAAATAAGTGAGGGAAGGTTCCAGGTGGGACCCACTTCTTAGAGTGGTGGTCCAGTTATAACTTCAAATCACTCTCATTTGTAGCTGCCCTCCCAGCTGGACTCTCTGTACACCAAAATAAACCTTCTTTTAAGCACTGCATACATTTTCATTTATATCATCATACATATACGGATATTATGGAAATTGATACGACATAGATATAAAGATACAGATACGTAAAAATTCAAAATATAGAATATAGGGATACCGATTTATATATTATACAATTATGAATTACATAAATTGATAATAAAAATTTATGTGAATAAATATATTTTAGATTATTTTTTGAAGCACAAAGATATTTTTTATTTGTTTATTTTTTTTAATCATAATAACAATTTTTATAATAAAGTTTGAATTTTGAAAAAATTAATGTATTTTTCTTTTTTAAAATTGTGTTAGAACTGTACTAGAATTGTCAAAAATCTAATAAATACTTTTTGAATTGAACACCAAATACGTGTCTTACAGGTGTCATACTGACACCAACACGTCATTTAAGAGGAGTTTCCGAAGTTCATATTCTTTATTTATTTTTTATTTTTTTACTTTCCATCTTCTGTTGAAATTACCAGTTTTTTTTTCTTCTGTTTGACTAGCTGTTCGTGTAGTTTAATGAAGTTTGTTTTTCTTTATATATTAAAAGTAAAATAGGATTTGTTTGAATATAATAAAAATAAATTAAATTCTTATTATCCTGTATTTGTTTAAATTTAGAACGGTGGTCCCAAACACAACGTTTAAGGGACAATCCATTTACTAACCTTTCCTTTGGGTTCCTGTGATGGACCACTTTTCTTCCCACTATTTTTTTTATATATATATTTTACCGAATGAAATAAAATAATTATTTTTTTTAACGACAGATTTCTACAACGGAAATCTTTTCGCCGTTTGTTTAAATAGAAAGGGTAGAGGCGTTTTCGCTGCCGGTCAAAATTTTAAAAGCGTTTTTTAAATCTATAAATTCTTAAGATAAGAAATATTATGTCATCCAAAATTTGTATCTTATAAGTTAACTAGTATGTTTATTATTTATCTGTGAAGATTATATTTATATATATACTTGTCTTATATGTTACTGTTTCTTTTCATTTTATTTGAATTAAAAAAAGATAATGTTATTATTATTAATAT
>Ga0123341_1005050_pt1 | contig 11692 bp, 5 predicted proteins | sample Turbeapinknodule_FD_89959 | JGI IMG/M metagenome (GOLD analysis project Ga0123341, IMG submission 89959) | Root nodule microbial communities of legume samples collected from Mexico - Turtle bean Mexico pink nodule | ecosystem: Host-associated > Plants > Roots > Nodule | place: Mexico: Nepantla... | reverse complement strand
TTTTCATGGCATATCAGTTAACAAATAAATGTACCAGTATAATTTCATCCTTCTTAAAAGAAATCAGAAATTATTAAATATTTAAAACCTTTTAAAAATAAATAAAAAAAACAGACCTTAGGAAACACCACCAATATAAATATGTCATATACAAATTAATCTGAATAGGTTATGAGACTCTTGCATTCCTAATCCTCTATTTGCCATTGTCTGTTTCAAGGGTTCCTCTATGTAACCACTTCATTTTTCACAACCTTTTATTTTCGATTTTGTTCTCTTTGTTCTTCTTTCGATTTCAATTTTACTGTTTCAGGACGTTATCAGAATTGGGAGCTGCTGCTTTCTGATTGTCGGTTCTCCTCCTCTGCCAGGGATTTTGTCCAAGGTACCATCGTCTTACATCATACCATTCATCTACTTTGCATATACTGTTTATCTTTGGAGGGGGAAAAATGTAGCCCGGGAATTGGAAGTACATTGCAGTGTTGAGTAATGTTCAACCGCAATTTTACGCCATTTGTTTTGAATGAATAGGTTATGTGCATGAGGGTATTTGACATGGACATGACTTTGGGAGAGAGGGGTGTTTTGTGAAAGTATGAGGGTTGCTCATGGTCTTTATTGTGGGTAATCGATGGTCCTCTAAAGGATCGAGGTGTGGTCATCTCCGGTTTGGAGGGCCTTTTTTGCTCAACTGAGGTGTGAATATCAATAGCACCTTGGCAGGGTATTGTGTTATTAATGGAATGCAATGGAAAATATAGCTATCCATATGATGAGATAGCCATATTATCTACAGAGAAGGTTCAAAGAAAGAAGAAGAAATTCACCACCATCTCCTCTTGTCACTATTTCGTGCCTTAATTTTTTTTTGCCCACACAAAATTGTGCAACTTGGAGTTAGTTATTTTTTCTTTTCCTCCTTTCTGCAGAAACATGTCAATTAGGGCATAACCGATTTTTTCTGGTCATTATTTCCCACTTTTGCCTCTGTTCCACCTGGTCTCATAACCCTACTCTCTCCCTCTCTCTCTCTCTGTCTCTCTCTGTCTGTTGTTTTGTTTTACATTTTGATGATAGGAGTGTCTGGGGAGTGTGTAGTCAAGAAAAAGTGTTGGTTCACTCTTTTTACTGGTTTACAACCGAGAGTTCATGTTATTTTTTTATTTGCGACATTGTTGAGAAGTGTCCAACACATCATGAAGGCATGTTGTGTTGTGTCCAACAAGTATTTGACTTCTCCATAGACTTATCTATAGATGTGTCCATGCTTCTTCCTAAAGCAACTTCTTTAGTGTTTTCTTAAAAGATCATTTTACACTTTAATTCTTTCTATGGAAGTTATGATTAAGTTGTTAATCTATATGGAAATATTCATTGCTTTCTTTTTTCTTATTTAAAGACTTTTCGACAGTGCACATGATTTTTTCTATCTCTTGTTGAGAGAATGGGAGTTTGAAGATTGTGCTCAATCCAGAGTCCTCGAGAGAAATGACAACACCAGAAAATAATGGTCATTGTAAAGAAGAAAGATATGACTCATTGATGGAGGATGGGCACACTTTCCTTCTTAGGCCGGTGTATAAGCGGCGTAAAGTTTCCGCCATTCGTGATTTCCCTGATGGATGTGGACCATCTGCTTCAAGGATTGAGGAAGTATCAAATATAAATATTGCAGATTGTGGTTCTGTTAATGGTACAATTGTTGAGGTTAAGAATGGTGAACATTTAGCAGGTGTGAAAACCTGTGAAAATGATGGTTGGCATTCTGAGCCAAACAATTTGCTTTATACGGAGACTCTTGGCGTAACAGTTGACAGTGGTTTGAATAAGGACAACCCCATGGTCTCATCCTATCATGTGGATGGATCTACTGCTGAAGACAGACTGGAAATAGGGACTCTTAGCCAAACTGCTGATCGTGGATATACTGCTGAAGATAAACCAGGAATGATGACTATTAGCCAAACCTCTGATTGTGGTTTGAACCAGGAAAGCCCTGTAGATTCATCTCATAGAGTGGATGGACATATTGCCGAAGGCGAAGCTGCAAAAGTGACTCTTGGTTTGAATCAGGAAAACCCTGTGGTCTCATCTCATCAAGTGGATGGGTCTACTCCGGAAGATAACCCTGCAAAAGTGAAGCTTGGCCAAACAAAGGACTGCAGTTTGAATCTGGAAAACTCTGAGGTCTCATCACATCAAGTGAATGGGTCTATTGCAGAAGATGAACTTACAAAAGTGACTATTGTTGAGCGAACAACTGACTGTGGTTTGAATAAGGAAAACCTTGTGGTCTCGTGTCGTCAAGTGGACGGCCCTACTGCAGAAGATAAACCTGCAAAAGTGCCTTCTTTGGACCCGGAAACTTTGAATACAGAGTTTGCAAGAACATCAAACACTGGAAAATGTGACTCCTCTTATGAGTTGAAGTCATCTTCTCCAGCGGGTGAGATTGCTGTGCCCGGGGATTCGAAACACTTATTATCCAATGCCAATATATCTGCTCCCAGTGCATGTATGGTGGAACCTATAACTAGAAGGTATCTTCCACAAAGAAAAGTTTCAGCTGTTAGAGACTTTCCTCCTTTATGTGGACGTAATGCTCCACGTGTCGGTAAGGACAAGCATGTGTGTCTAGAGGGGACCTCTTCTTTGGATAACAAGACAGATGGTCAACGGAACCTGGCTGTAGATGACAATTCATTGAAAAAAGTAACAGCTACTGATGTAAAAGAAGGTAAAAGTAACATTCAGGATGAATATAATTGCAATAGAAAGGTTGTTGACATCGATCAACCTGATTCTGAAAGAAATGCTGCAGAGAGATTGAAAAAGCTCCAGGCATGTGAACTATCGTCTGAGATGAAAAAGTCACCAGAAAATGAGAGAGAAAGGTATGCTACTCCCCCTGCAACAAGTAATCATCATCAGATCAAATTAAATTCTAAGGCGGTGGTAAAAGAGAATAATAGGGTCGAGACAAAGCCTTTGAGTATATCTCGTTCTAACCATAAGTTGAAAGGGAATTTTAATAGATTGCAGGTCTCATCACAGAGGAAAGTAATACTAGGTTTGATGGCTGATTCAGAATGTCCGTGGAGATCTGATAAAGGTTCCTCCAAATCTAAGTTGGTTGTTGGTAATAGTAAAGGCAAGAGAAAGAAAGGGGATTCTTTTGCATTGCCTGATAGGTCTAAAACAGATATCAAGATTACAGGTGCCTTGAATGATTCTGAGAAGAAGCCTTTGAAAAAGAAAAAGGGAAATGCTGCTTCCGAAGGTATGGGTGAATTAGTACTTTGGGAAAAGGATAATTATCTTGAGCAGCCTAATGAATGTGATAACACTCTTCAAATTGTCCTGAGATCAAATGAGTTCGATGTAAACATTACTCCCTCTTCTCATTCTAATTTCACTGGTGATGAGAATGACCCAAATGTGACCCGAAAAAAAGTGAGGGAAACATTACGGTTGTTTCAAGTTATTTGTAGAAAGCTTTTACAGGAAGTAGAATCAAAGTTAAATGAGCGAGCCAATAGTAAGAGAGTTGATTTAGTAGCTTCAAGGATCCTTAAGGAGAATGGGAAATATGTCAACATAGGCAAGCAAATACTAGGCTGTGTTCCTGGTGTTGAAGTTGGTGATGAATTTCAATATAGAGTGGAGCTTAATATAGTTGGCCTTCACCGTCCAATTCAAGGTGGGATAGATTATGTGAGACACAATGGTATGATCCTTGCAACCAGTATTGTTGCATCAGGGGCCTATGCTGATGAGTTGGATAATTCGGATGTGTTGACATATACAGGGCAGGGCGGAAATGTGATGAACAATGATAAAAACCCTGAAGATCAGAAGCTTGAGCGGGGCAATCTTGCTTTGATGAACAGTAGTGTTGAAAAGAATCCTGTTAGAGTAATTCGTGGCTCTGAGTCAATGGATGGAAAGTGTAGGACTTATGTTTATGATGGACTGTACATAGTTGAGTCAGGTTGGGATGAACACGGACCACATGGGAAGAAAATTTTTAAGTTTCGACTGCGAAGAGAAGCTGGTCAACCAGAGCTTCCTTTTAGAGAAGTGAAGAAATCTAAGAAGTTCAAAACTAGAGAAGGTATATGTGTTGCTGATATTTCTTTTGGAAAAGAACGAATTCCGATATGTGCTGTGAACACCATAGATGATGAAAAACCTCCTCCGTTTAATTACATAACTAGCATGATATACTCCAAATTCAATCTCGTTCTTGCCGAAGGATGTGATTGTATTAATGGATGCTCAGATTCGGAGAAATGTTCGTGTGTAGTGAAAAACGGGGGAGAGATTCCATTCAATCACAATGAAGCTATTGTACAAGCAAAGCCTCTAGTCTATGAGTGTGGACCTACATGCAAGTGTCCTTCTACGTGCCATAATAGAGTCAGCCAACTTGGCATAAAGTTTCAGCTTGAAATATTTAAAACCAATACAAGGGGATGGGGTGTGAGATCCCTTAGTTCAATCCCTTCAGGAAGTTTTATCTGTGAATATATAGGGGAGCTTCTTGAAGAAAAGGAAGCTGAACTAAGGGCAGGTAATGATGAGTATCTTTTTGATATTGGAAATAACTACAGCAACAGTGCTCTCTGGGATGGTCTTTCGACTCTCATGCCGGATGCACAGACAAGTTCATGCGATGTTGTGAAGGATGGTGGTTTTACTATTGATGCTGCTGAGTTTGGCAACGTAGGGAGATTCATTAACCATAGTTGCTCCCCTAATATAATTGCTCAGAACGTCCTTTCTGATCATCATGACACCAGAATGCCTCACATAATGTTCTTTGCTGCTGATAACATTCCTCCTTTGCAAGAGCTGACTTACGATTACAATTACGAAATAGATCAAGTCTTTGATTCTGATGGCAATATAAAAAGGAAGTATTGTTACTGTGGTTCTGCTGAATGTACTGGCAGGATGTATTGATGGCGAACAAGCTTGATTAATGAAATCGTGTTTTTTTTAGAACTAGTGCAAAAGCTTCATTGATATCAAACAAACTCCAACTTCAATTTGAGCAACTACTGTTGTTGATGTTCATACCTCTATCCAGACTCGGTTTGAATAAACAAGTATTTACATTAGAAGATAATTAAAAATAAAATAAAATAAAGTTGTTTTTATAAATTAAATTACAACTAACTTTTATAGCAATTCTCATCCAACCTCTGTAAAAATGGAGAAGTGGAAATTGTTTTTAATTTGTGAAAATGTTTGTTCTATTTTTTTTAAATTTTTTTATTTTCTTCTATAAGTATTGTTTAGATATCACCTTGTGCGATTCTTTAGTGGTTCCTCCAAAAATTTCTCAATTTAATCGATCCTTTAGTTTTTCTGCTTTATTTTTTTGGTTGGAATTGTTTGTGCTGGGTACTCTAACTATATTATTATGTTAGCAATACCATTACGTTTTTGTTTAGAGGATAATTAATAATGATGCATGTTTGTCTCGAGGATTATTCATTTGCCAGTGCGCATGACCTATGAATATAATTTCAACCATAACATTGTTGAAGGATTTATTATTAACATTAGCAGAGCAGCAGTTTTTATTTATTCATATTATGCATTCCCACAGTTTTGGTCCCCAACAGAAAGAGCACTAGATCCAGTCACCACAAAGGAACATTCTAAGAAATACACAAACCATTAACAACAAAACACTAGTAATCTAGTCACCATCTACATTCGTGAAATCATCAGAAACTGTCTTTTCCTTTTAACCAAGTTGAATTTCTGAGTCATAAACAGCTCCACCCTCCCAATTGCCAGAGATAACATTCTTGGATTGCACCCAATACTGCTCTGCATTACCACTCAATTGGAACCTCAACTTGATGTCACCCCTTGGCGGATTCTCGGCATCAAACACAGTACCAAATGCCCTGCGCATTCGCCTCCATTCTTGGCACTCTTCCTACTCCATTAACATTTCAGCAAACCCAATTCAGTTTCAAAAAAGTTATTGAACACAAACATCTATCATAGTACGAGTTGTTGTTGTGTATGGAAAAGTTTATGGTACAATTGTTGTGCTTTTAAACCATAATTTAACAGGCATACACCATCATTGTAAATGGTTAGTCTATAAGAAATAATGTTTGGTTGAGATATGTATTATAAAATCAACATATTTACTCTCCATAAGGTAATATGGTTGGGTGGTAGTATAAAAAAGTTTAGTATTTGCTTATACCTGCCACAACTCAACAGCAGTGATGTCGTGAGTTCCACCAATATAGAGAATGAGAATGGCCAAGTAGTGAGGGTTTCTGCTGTGTTCATGGACCTTGACCAAGAGGTTATAGCCACCGTATCTACAGGGGACCCTTCTGTATTCTACATCCACTACACCGTATTTGAATAGCTCAGCAGATGCATAAGTGTTTCTCCCCAATTTTGAGTAGCCACGTGGACTCATTATAAAGTCTGTTCTGTCACCCTCACCATAATCTGTCACCACCACGTATGCTCCATTCTCATCGCAGAATTGTGGTATTTTGCACCTAACCTGATTATTCATCACCCTTTTTTATATCACAAATAAAGCAAGCAACTTCTTCTGGAGATTGGCAAACTTTTTCCTTTATACTGTTTCAATCATGAAGTAGTCTTCTTTCACTGACCATTTTATTGATTATTATGATGATAAAAAGGAAAGATATTATCATATGTATGATTTGAAGGATCCAGTTAAGTAATTCTTAATCTACTTTTTTTCTTTTAAACTGAATATTTTACTTGAAAGAAGCATGTTTTGAAGTGCTAATATTTTTAAATGAAAAAGGCTACATAATAGTGATTTATTGAGTGCAGTAACCTGATAACATGCCCCACAACCAGATCCATTCTTCCATAGCCAAGACACGCCTGCGACACTGCCATCGTTTACTGTTTTTCCATATTCGCCAAAGCCACAAGCTCCCCCTAAAACATCATTAATTCACCAGTCAGATCATGTGTGTTCAAAAGTAGTATAGTGTCTCACTTGAACATTTTATTGTCCACTCTTTGCCCTTTTTCCTAAAGGAGGAGCATGCATGTCCACAACTAAATTCTTCAAACAAATTTTCCCTATTTCAGAAATAAAGTCATTGCAGTTTGAATATATCCGGAACAATGTGTAAAAAGAAAAAAAAGATGTCACATCCTAATCCCAATGCACTTTAAATAAGTTCAATTTCTCAGTAATTTTTTTTACTCGGTTATCTAAATAAAGAACATGATTTTTATAGCAATTATTATAAAAATGAATGAACTTGTACTTTTTATACACTATATACATGGCAAATATACTTAAATAGTATGTAAATAAAATCATACTGTTTAGTTATCTAAAATTTGTGACACTTATTTAACAGAAGCTATTTCTATTGGAAATAACATCTATATATCAGTTATGCAAGTTTTGTCCATTATATATACACAGACAATATAAAAATGTGCTTGGTATACACCATACATGTACAAGTGCAAGAATAGATCGAAAAGAAGGTTCATACTTGGATTTCCATAACAATCTGCGCTACCATAATAGGTTGCTCTTGAGCAAGTAAAGGAGTCCTGAGAGGTACACAGGGCAGGTAAGAGCAGTGTGACACAGAGCAGGCCAAGTTGGTGCTTAAAATTAAGTTCCATGTTAAAACAAAAGGAAGAGAGGAATGCAACAAATTTTAGGACTGATCAATGCTAGAAAATATAGCATACAAGTGAATCAGGAATAACTGTGAACAAGAGAAGGCTTTATGGAATAGAAAGCAAACATGTAGAGTTGTATATATAGTACTGGTCTGAGGGCTAGGTGGTTGGCATTTTTTTTTTCTTTAACTGGGGACTATGAATATGCAAGAGGATTGGAATAATGATGTGTCATGTAGACCCTCTTGTTGACCCCTCACGGGCCAGGCTCATCATATCATATATTACAGTCAATTTCTTATTACAATGGAGAATGCCTAACTTTGTTCTTTTCCTAACAGTTTTTCGGATGATCTCTGCACTTGCAGCTTAACTCAAGGTTCGGAGTCCTCATAGGGCTTTTAACCAAACAAAATAATGAAAAATAAGATATTGGTAGATACTCTTCCATCTACCTACCTCATCCCCAAAATTTTCTTTCTTCATGTTTCATTTTGGTAATGCTGATAGATTCAAAGGACAAACAAGAAAGAGGAATATGTAATCTTAAGTTATCTGTGTTGTGTTAGAGATCACACATCGATTCCATTAGAAAAAGAGATTTTTCATAGTATATACGTGTATGCAAACCTCTTTTTCGAAACCAATTTTATAAGATTGAGTTATACTTAAAATTTACTTATTAATATTATGATAACAAAATCATTTATAGTCTATCATATTTAGAGTTCATACTTTACTTTATTATGTGCTAGTTTCTGATCAAATGATAAGTATTTGATGTTTGTATAGATATTGGTATCAAATGATAAGCATTTGATGTTTGTAAAGATGAAATAAATTTAAAGTAACTTCTTAGTATACTATCAAATAGAACTTTTATAACTTGTGTAATCTGCAAATGGATGATCGTAAAAACACAGTTTTGCAAGCATAAGACTATTGGTTGGAATGAAGTGACTTAAATATCTAGCTGCTATGTTGGTTGTAACGCACCCAGTCCACTCAGAAGTGATTCCTTATTTATTTTAGTAAAAGCATAAGTTGTAACTGGATTCAACTTTGGACGCGGTTGGCCAAATCAAATCTTCTTAAAGATATATGAGAAAAAAAATAATCTTAACCATACACATAGGTTTTGTAGTAGAATTCATCATCTAGTCTCATGATGTTTATTAATATTTTATACAGTGACATTATTAATATAGTGAAAGAGAGAGTACTCTTTTTTATAGATTTTTTTATACCTTTTCTCTTTCACTTCATCTAGTCTTTCTCTCGCTTTAATTCACAAGAGTTACGTAATATTGATGTAAAAAATGATGGGAGTATTTTCCTCTGAGAGAAAAAACATTGATGGTTAGTGTTCTCGCCAATAAATTTGGATTGGATTTTGGAGGTGGATTTCGGGTCAATCTTTTAAGATTGATGTTTTGAGATACTTGAAAATCACAATGAAAAGAGCTCTTCTTGTTGATAAGATTCCGACGATCAAGTCAATGACAATATTAAAAATATGAGTGAACTGTGTATTGTATAAAATAATGCTTATCTTTGTTTGGGGTCTTAAGACCCTTTCATAACACTCTAGATTCTCCTTTAGAAGTAGTTAACAACCTTAATATATTTCCCCTTATTTGAGGGGTGTAGATCCACAAAGTATCATCTTTGTCTGCTTTTATTTGCTAAAGCTGATGATAAATAATTTTTTCAATTGTTTTTCTATTTCTTGTTGTTTTTAAAACGCTTAATGTATTTTAATATCTATCAAAGCCAACCTTCTTAAGGGTCATTGGGTCTATTTTCACTTGGGTCGAGCTTTGTCTGTTGGGCCTGAGTTGAGTGGGCCTAAGATATATGTTTTAAGTGATCGGGTCCTAACCTGATCACGACCGAACGATACACAACCCTCCAGCCTCGAGCAAAGCAGGGCGAGACAAAGAGGTTTACTTGATTCTGTCACGAAAAGACGTTGGCGCAGAGGGTGTCTGAAGTCTGACCGAAATGGCACAAAAATGATTTAGGTAATCTTTTAGGGATTCGCCTTCCCTTTGTCTGATGTAAAAGAGATTGGGTAGCCGAGGTGGATCAACTTTGTTAGCTGAGAATTGCTCCTTGAAGATTCTAGAGAAATGTTGGAAATACATTATGTGTCCATCCGAGACTTTGCTGACCATTGAAGGGTTGTTCCCGTGAACATCCCGATGACCATTTTGCACCGGACGATGTTCGACCCACTCAAGATGATCATTTGAGCTCTGAATGTCTTTAGATGACTCTCTGGATCTTCCACACCAGAAAAGGGGTGATTTTTGGTGTGATGAAGTGAGGTGGGATCGACTCTTCCATTATTTGTTGTGAAAAGGGTTGGGGGTTACCTCTGGAGGACATATCCGGGGAGTGTGCCAGAACGTTGTGTCGTTCATGTCTATGCATGGTCATGCACAACTCTTCATTTGTCTTCTATAGTTCCTTGTTTACCCGAGCAGTTTCTTCCATTGTTTTTCGGGAAGCCTCTACCTCTCCCATGAGACGTTCTTGGTTGACTCGGATTTCTTCTCGCAGGCGTACTTGTTCGGCTCGGACCTCTTCCCGTAGCCGTTCTTGTTCAACTCAGACTTCTTCCCATAAACGTTCTTGTTCCCGACAATACTGCTTATTGGCTTGTTGAAGAACCCCATTGTCTACATGATTTGTTGTAAAGCGAGGACTTCATCTCTTTCATACATATTTAATAAAAGAAAAGTTAATTTACTTTAAATATTATTGAACTATTACACAATTTTAATTCGGTTTTTTATTTTTTTAATTTGTTCATTAAACCTATATTTCTTTTTGATTGATGTTTCTATCTAATCCCAATAATAAAAAAAGTTATTTGGTATAGTTGTAGTTAGAATATTAACAAGGAGAAATGAGAAATACTGAATTTATGACTAGTTATGTTTATGTGGTTAATTTTTTTAATAATAAAAGATATAATTAAAAGTAAATAAAAATATAAAAAATCAAATTTAGAAAATAATTTAAAATCACTGGACCTTAATAATAACTTAAGTAGCAAGAAATTTAGAAATTTAGACTAGGGTAGAGTCTAATTTACTTTTATTAATTTTATAAGGGCAACTAGAGAAAGGAATGACATAAATAATTTTCATTATCTATTCTTAACATAGTTGCTTCTGCATAGTATATTATATATATAAATGGAGTTGGTGCTTCTTAATCCAACCCCTCCATCTCTGCACACTTTATGCAAATATAAGAGTAAAAATAATATTAAATAGAGAGCTGATGCATCATGCATATACACCATATATAACCTTTGGTTTTTATATTATTGTAAATAAATGTTATTTATTAATTTAAGATCCATATGGATCATATATTATACGCATACATACATTAAGGTGGTCTGCACGACTCTGCTATAATTTCTTTTCGATAGATAATATTTATATGTAAAATAATATATATAACAATATTAATATTATTATTATTATTATCGATGTTATTATTTTTAATATATTAATTTGTGGGTTGTAGGTAATGTTAATTTTTTTTTATGAATTTGTAGTTGTGGATGATATTCTTATATAATGGTTAATTTATCAAATAAAATATAAATTTATGGATAATATTTTGTATGTAATGTTAAATTTATTGATTAAAAAGAAATTGTAAAAAATATTTAGATATAATGTTAAATTTATTTACGGATTTAAATGCATGTAATAATTATTGGTGGATAAATTTGAAATTTATTGTAACATCAATAAAGAAATACAAATAATTCATCATAATAGTTTAGGAATGAAAAATGAATTTAACCCAAATCAATTGTTATTATAATTGTATATATAGAAAAAAAATATTGGTTAAACAAGTTAAAATAGTTAATTGAATAAAAAAATTTATTAAATAATAATCAAATTTTGTAACAAAAAATAATTAGTCACTATATTGATCAAATTAGATATTATTTTAGAAACTAAAAAATTATTGGTATCTA
>Ga0123341_1005048_pt1 | contig 11693 bp, 6 predicted proteins | sample Turbeapinknodule_FD_89959 | JGI IMG/M metagenome (GOLD analysis project Ga0123341, IMG submission 89959) | Root nodule microbial communities of legume samples collected from Mexico - Turtle bean Mexico pink nodule | ecosystem: Host-associated > Plants > Roots > Nodule | place: Mexico: Nepantla... | reverse complement strand
CAGAGTGCCACACGCGGTGCTCAGATACGTGGGTGGACAGTTTTCTTGGTGTTTCTTGCTGGCTGACTTGAGCGTCGGAGTGCAAACGGCCGCTAGGGCGCCACTTTGCCCTCTTTTTGCAGGAAATTTGCAGGCATTCAGTGGGAAGGAGTCCTTAGCTGACGATTGAGGCCACGCACGAAGACGTCCCGGTCAACCGGACGGAACAGTGCCTTTAGAAGCTAGTGATGTTTTATTAGAAAGAATTGGGCAATGTAATCATACTCTTGTTTACCATGGTTAATTTAATAAAGTGAGCTTCACTCATAGAGGAAATAGAGGAAATAAGTTTGTGGTTAGTTTTTCATCTTTTTCACGAGTAATGGAAAACCAACTGCAAACACATTTGAAAGAACTTTTGTCTGGGGTTGAACTAGACAATAATAGAAATTCCTCTAGAAAACCTTGTGAAAGATTGCTTAAAATAAAACAATTAGACCAAAAGATTAAGCAATTTCATGAGGTAGAAATACAGGAAAGTAGTTGTATTCCTTGGGTCAATATTGTCCATCTAACAAGTAAAAGGTTGCTGATAAAAAAAAAGGTAAAAGGTACAAAGACCTTTGAAGCAAGGTCCTTTCTTCTACTTTTGTTATTGTTCTCTTTGAACAAATACCATCTGTTTTACTATTTTCTTATTTCTATAGGATGGTCTTTGATCGTGAAGGACAATAAAGAAAATACAAAAATAAAGGTGGCAACCCTAGAGCAGAAAGTCAAGATTTGAGGATAGATCATTTTGAAGAGGGTGTGACTGATGGAGGACCATTCCAGCCACCAAACCAATAAGGCTCAGAAGAGAGGAAATTTTGATCAAAAGTTATTTTTCTAGTGAATTCTCCTTCTGTAGCCTTGTAAACATTGTATAAAATAAATAGGATTTCAATTTCAGTCTTTAATATAGGATTGTAAGACTTTAGGAAGCCAAGAGAGATGCCTACATGGAACAAACAAGGTGCCACATAAGCTTCCAAAATGGCACTTTCCTTTTCCCTTCCTTCCTCCTCCACAAGGAGACTCTTCCTCTCTTTCATGAAGCACATGGGGTGCCTCATGCATACCTTCTCCACCCCCTTATGCCACATGTCCATTTCCTAATGGAGAGTTTTTAAAGACATGGATTGCAACACGACAATCCACCATTGGAGAATTTTTAAGTTGCCACATGGCACTCCATGAATGGATAGTTTTTTAGAGTTTTAATAGTCACTTTAGGAGACTTCTAGCTCTATAAATAGATAGCTTATCTTGTGTATTCTTAGACTTTAATTGAGTAATGAACAAATGCCACTTTGGTAATAGAACTTTATCTCAAGTCTCACTTTTCTTTTGCTTACACTCTCCAAGTGTAGAAGCCTTAGAAATTGCTAGGTTGGCCTAACCTTCTTCTTTGCACATTTTTTCTGCAACACTCCAAAACCCATTCATTCTTACCCTTTGTTGATAAATTCTTCCACTGCCATGTCTTTTCCATTCATCATAATCATCCAATTTCGAAGAACTTATGGAAGGAGAAAGGAAAACTATATCAAAAGGTATAGGAGTTCAAGAAAAAAAAAACGATTGCAGAGGCTTGCGATATGAATTCTAGGAATCTTGATATTGCATGAGGTGCATGTCCATGATCAAGAGTAGAAGGAAGTGTCAGCATCGTTTGACCAAGGTCTTCACAAAAACCTCAAAGCAAACGCAAGTCAGACAAAAAGGAACTGGAGTTCAGAAAGCTCTAGAGGAAGAAGATGAGACTTCTGAAGTTGAGTGTAACATCTCAACAGACAAGGAAATATCTAGACTATCAAGAAAGTGTAAGTGGATTTAAACAGAAGATAAAAGCAATGGGAGATTTGTCCTCAAGAGGAAGGAAGCTCATCATAAGATCTATTCTATGAAAGTAGGTGACTAGGGCACATGATTTCCAAATTTGAAGAAGAAAAGTCTAAAGAATACTTGGGATTATTCAAAATTAGAATCTGACTCGAGGTCAGAGGTAGAGAAAGAAAATCTACGTCTCATGGTAGGTGATAGATTTTGCTTAGTAGTCAAATTAAAATGATTTCAATAGAGATATCATTGTGTATGATTTTTTTTTTAATTTTCTTTTTTTATTATGCCCCAAGGGTGAGATGTCATAGTAATGGGAAGTTCCTTGTTACGATTTTTTCGTAGTGTGATTGAAGACACCAATGAAGGCAATGTGTCATAATCTTTGTCAAAGTTTGGATCATGCATCATGTGTGGGTCATCATAAAATACTGGAGAGATTCTTGGACTTGAAGAGTAAAGTCAAAACTTAAGAGAAAGTGTTTTGATTATAATATTATAAGATGTTGATGTTAAAGGTGTATTGAGTGTTATGACTTTCATTGCATGTGTTTGAGAATTTTACAGGAAAGGTATTCCCAATATTTTTAGTTTAACACAACCAATATTAAAATTGACTAATAGAAAATTGCTTTGAAAAGCTAAAAACGTGTAAAAAAGGTTTTATGACTATGTTAATCGATTAAGATTTTAACTAATCGACTAGACTGTTCTTGAGATTTTTCAGAATAGGATAATTGATTATTTGTTTTGTTAACCAATGAAAACAAAGAGAAGGATTTTGTGTTTTCAACTTGTCTCATAAAATAACAAATTGACTTATTTAACAATTGATTAACTTTGTCTTCTACAATAAATGAAAAGTTTATATAATCAATTAACTTGTACCATAATCGATTAAAACATAAAGTGTTTTAACTGATTTTTAAATTTTACTGAAAATAATTGATTACCAACTTTAAGATAATTGATTAAATGCTTTGGAATAAGTTTTTAATTAGTGTTTCATAACTTTATAAATAGAACCTTTGATTCACTCTTTCACACATTTGATAGACTTTCATAAAGCTATTTTTCAATGATCATTTGAAATCTTTCTAAGCTATTTTTAATTGTTAAAATAGTGCTTTCAAGATTATAAAATAATTCTCAAAGGTTGTGTTGTGTTACTAAAGTAATCTTGTGTTGCTTATATTGTGATTGTATTCTATTAACATATTTATATTTGTGAGTTTCTAGAGTGCCTCCAGTTTATATACTCTGGAGTGTTCAAGATTTGATTGAGTTAGTTTCCTCTTGGTGTGCCCCAAGCGTAGGAAATATCTTCTTGATTGTTCAAGAGTTGATATTGTATTGCTTGCCTTGTGTATGTTTTGGTTATCGTGACTGCTTGTATAAACATATAAAGATAGTAAATTCCATGTATCCTAAGGTTTAATAATTGAGACTGGATGTAGGATCAGTAGTGATCTGAACTAGTATAAATTTTTTGAGTGATCTTTCTCTTCCTATATCCTTTTTTTATCTTGTTGTTTACCATTCTTTATCAATCTTGATTCCTAAATCAATTGCATTCAGTTTTCTAATTGAAACAATTTTTCTAAGAAGTTGAAGAAAGCGTAAATCCTTTTACAAATTATTCAACACCAATTCTGATGGAGTTCTCCTTTGTTCCTTTTTTAATTTCTTTGGTTTAGGATGAATTGGATGAGTGTAGGAGACATGGAAGCAGAAGAATATGATCAAAATGGGTAAGAAATGGAATGCGTTTTGGAGTGTTGTAGGAGAATGATGCTAGGAAGGAGGTTAGGCCAACCTTCTAGCTTTGTCTCTAACACTTCTCAACTAAAGAGTGAGAGCAAGAGATAAAGAGACTTAGAGAAGAATTCTGAAATCATTTAGGCATAAATTCATTACACAATCCAAGTCTAAGAGTTACACAAGAGAAACTCTCTATTTATAGATCTATAAGTCTCTTAAAGTGACTATTATAACTCTCAAAAACTCTCCATTCACGGAGTTCCATTTGGAAACTTAAAAACTCTCCATTGGTGGATTGCCATATAGCAATCCATGTTTTGAAAAGGTCTCTATTAGAAAATGGACATGTGGCACAAGGGAGTGGAGAATGCATGCATGAGGCTCCCCATTTGATATGAGTAGGATTGACACTAAAAAAGATACACAACATTTAAGGAAGCTTAAGGTCATTTCAATGGACGATAATGCCATCCAAATGAAAAGCCAAACTCATTTGAACAATGAGTACCATGTCCTTAACACAAACATATGGCAGAATTGAAAGGAAAACAAGAACAACTTCAAGAACTTGAATAGAAACTCAATTGAAATATGTAATTGCTAAAACTGGACAGAATTGAAAGAGGAAACACATCTACCGATTAAAATCATCCAAAGAACACAATGAACCGATTAGAAACTCAAGAACAGCACAAGAACCAAACTAAACGGTACAAAATGAAGAACAAGACTTGGGAACTAAAACTATCGAATGAAAACAACAAAGGAGATGTAAGGAATGTGACTTAGATGGTTGAAGACCGGCTGGAATAGAATTGGAGAATGATCACGCCACTTGGTGATGGAGTTCCAAGATGAGTGAAGGTAAGCCGCCACTTGTAGCTCTCCAATAGAACACAAGATGAGACTATGGTAAAGAGATCAAAATCTCTCAAATGCTCTCTCAAAATGAGTAGAGTTTCTCTATATCAATTATCCAAATCCATCAATACATGAGGTAGGTCTCCATATTTATAGATTTAGGAGCCTTGGAAAAGAAGAAAGGAGGGTAGAATGGGAAAAGAGAAAGAAGTGGGCAGCCATAGGGTTTGACTAAGTCAATCCCGTATTCTAGGCTTACCCTTCTAGAAACTACATCACAATGCCTTCAAATGGGCTAGAAACAAGCTAGAATGCTACCCACACCCCCTACTATGCTAAAAGCACTTTATTCAATCTTATTTCTATTATTTGGAACCCTACAAATGAGCCCAATCTTATTTACAACATTTTGCTAATTATTTTAAGAAGATTAATAGGAAGAAATTCAAGTGCTTTGGCCCTTGTCCATTCCTCCTTGAGATGCAGTCTTTCATTGCTTGTTGAGATAACCCTTCAAGTACAACATTCTTGGTCATCTTCATGTATTTTTTATTCTCATCACCATTGCTTCATGAGAAGAGGAAGAGTCACCATATGGAGAAGGAAGGGAGGGAAAATGAAGGCGCCATGTTAGAAGCTTATATGGTGCCTAGTGTGTGCTATGTAGACCTCCCTTTTGACTTCTCTAAAGTCCTACAATCCTAGACTAAAATGACCCAAATACAAGGTCCAAAATTCCTATACAGAAATTAAAGAGTAAAATTGAATGGCAGAATTGAAGAACAAGTGATGGAACATCCAAACAATAAAGGAACAAAGCAAAAAAACACGGAAAAAACTAGAAATTTGTTAGGAACCAAGCACTTAGCTGGAAAAAAAATGTGAGCGTTAGTGTTCATGGATCTTCTTGCTCTGCTACCATATGATGCAAGTTGATTCTTGCATGAATTCTTCCAACTTTAATCATGAGGAAGATGTATGGATTAGCAAAGGAATTATAGTTTGGATGCTTGCACCGATGAAATTGTGTTTGGATGAGAAAAATATGGTGATGCTTATGGTTTGAAGGAAGAGGTTTGGTCAACTCCTTGAAGGCTCTTAGACAAGGTTCTTTGGAAGTCTAAAAAAGAAGAAATTATGAGATAATTAGTTCTAATAAGTGCAGAAAGTTCATTCAATATATTTCCAAATATGAGTTACAATGGTCATGGATGCCTATTTAGAGTGAAGCTAGATAGAATGTGGAGTAAGTTAGGATTAGGGTTTAAGAAACCCTAGGTGACTGTGAGCTTCATCTATGAACCCTTGCTTGAGTTTTCAAGTGACAATTTCTATAAGTCCTTTAGGTTATTCTATCCTATTCTAGAAATGATGCAAAAAAATACAAGGCCTAAATGAATCCTAATCTATTGTTTACAAATTTATACAATATTTACATAGTTTAATGACTACTATGTCTTCTGTAAAGATTGAAAGTAGTATCTGCTCTTAGTTGTATGTGTGGTGGTTGTAAGAGTGAGAATGGTCCTCCATCAACATCTTTCATACCTAATAGGTGATGGAGGACCATCCAAGTCATTACAATTCAGTGCCCAAAAAAGAGGATACAACGTTTACAAATTTTGAAAGTTTTCTCTTATGAGTCTTGTAAATATTTGTATAAAGTATAATAGAATATTTTTAGGCCTTGTAGTTTGGGACATGTAGTATAGAAATACATGTAGAATAAAAATATAACCCTAGATAGAATCTTATGTGTCAAGCTAAGGTAAAAGAGAAGCTAGGAATAGGGTTTAATGGAAGCTTGGAATGCAAGGTAAGATTTAGAAGAAGCTTGATCGGCAAGCAAGTGCAAGTTAGGATTTGAGTAAATGGCCATGAAAGTTTCCTTATCCTATAAATAGGGCTTCTCCTTTTTATTATTGAGACTTGATATTTTTTAGTAATTAAATTTTGATTCTATTCAGATTCATATACTCTCTCTAAAATCTCCTGAGTTAGTTTCTCTTAGAAAGCAACTTAGGCATGAGTTGGAGTTAGCCTAACCTCTCCAAACTCTTCTTTCTCACACGGACCAAAACCTCCACTGAATCTTCTTTTTTCCTTGAAAGACTTTTCATTGTTCACTATATCCAATCAACCACATCATACGACATTGAACTTAGGATCCGTGAGCTTATCCATCAAGTGGACCGGAGCAAGCTTCTTTAATTCCAGCTAAGTACACAAATTTGGAAAAAAAAATTCTCATTAATTATGTGTTCTTCACCGCTTATTTTTATGTTTTGAAGTGTTTCCACCATTTAATTGTTGTATCCTTGCATTTCAATCGGCTAAATCACATCAATTTTCCTTGAACCGTACATAACAAAGTTTCTACCGTAGGTTGTCACTATTTTTGCTCTTTCGTTTGCTTCTTCTGCAATTTGATTGAGTTTTCTTGCATTTTAATCGGTGAAATTTGTTTAGAATCCTCTAATATTTGGTTTATAATATTTTCCAGTCATGTTATACATCTTGTATATCCAGAATTGTCACAAAACTCCAAACTATAGTGTTTGACAAAATGCCTCATTGTTGTTTACAAGTTGTTTGCTGAAATGCCTCAATTAAAAAATTTGGTGTTGTTTTGTGTGCTTTATTTTATGACATTATGTTCATAACATTATTAGATCATTGATAAGCTCCTTAGAGTTAGGTTACTCTTATGTCTTGATTTTTTTTCTAAAATTTTATGGGATTGGCTAGGTGCAATCTTGCTGAAAATTTAGTTCATAATAACACTTAACTGCCGAAATTATTGTTATTAATTGGTGCGTTAAGATTTCATGAAAATTTGGATTTGTATTCTTTAATCAATCATTAACATCGTGTTAAAAAGGAGCATCTAGCATAAATATGCAAAAAATATTATAAATCTCTAAAGCCTGGATGTTCATTGTTGGAAAAATTTGACTCAAGTCCGCGGTTGCTCTGGGAGAAAGAGTTATTGGGAATTTTTTAGTGTTACGAGTACTTTCTTCTATATCTTAGTTCCATGTGATAAAAAATTTTGAGGCAAAATTCTCAAAATTAAAATTGACATGAATTCTAGAAACCTTACTATTAAAACATTTCTAGTGCTATTTTTGGTTTATAATCTACTCTTGAACTATTCATTGGAATTCCTTTTGCGATGCTATATTTTCTTGTGTGGTTTAACTGTTTGTTTGTTTTATTCAATTTTCTTGTAGTTTTGTCATTTCAATTTTAACTTTTTTGAGTTTAGCTTTCAAATTATGCATCTATTGCTTTAATTTCTTAATCTCTCGGTGTGTATTCCATGTAAGAGGTGTTAAAACTTTGGAGATATTGGAGTCATTCCTTCTTGGTGCACTAAAGCAAGCTTGAATTGTTGTTGTTAATTTGGAGGCACTTCAAGGAGGCTGGATTCTAGATTCATTACTCACCTCAAATTCCATACACAAACGCAACATACAAACTTCAAAAGTTGAACTTTTTTTTCACAAACATTTGACATTCTTGTTTTGTGTAGTATCACAGAATTTTGTGTAAATTTAGCTTTCGTATTTTTCATTTACCCACTGTTTGGGAAAATTCTCTAAAGGAAATTCCATTAAACATTATAATAGTTCACGTGTTTTAGTGTGAAAGTGTGTCAAGTGGCTCTCAGTGTCATTTGCAGTTTCACTTAGGACTCATCTAGATTTTATTGCTATCATTTACATTCTTGCATCTTTTATTCTTTGTTTCTTTGTTATTGATTTTAAGTTTCCATGATACATTAGGAGTTTTTGTGTGTCCAAACGCATATTAGACCTTCCTTTGGTCTTTAGGACACCTCACACAATCACACAAGGTCATACAATCTATTTTTTCAAGTTTCTTTAAGGAACATCAGTGAGGGACTATCTTAAGGATCGTTGGCTAGGAAATACATGGTACTTAAGTAGTCGTAATGACTCTTCTCTCTTTCCTGGGACTGACTTTAGTGAAAACTTCACTATTGAACCATTAAGAACTTTTAATTAAAAAATTTATGAAAATCTTTAAAAAAATATTAGTCAAACAATGAGATCATTCAGATATATCTAGTGTGCATGGTAGCCTTAGGGGTTAATGATGTAATTCATTTATGAGTTTTGTAGGATTTGATGGAAGGTGATTGGCATGACATTTCTAGGCATAAGGGCCAAGGAAGAGGTTAGGCCAACTTCCTTGATTTTCTAGAATGCAAGTGAAATCTTAGAAGAGACACTTGGAGAGAAATGTGTTGAGGGTTTCATAAACACAAATTCAATATCATTCAAGTCTAAATTTTTACAAGAGTGAAGCCTCTTATTTATAGGATAAGAAGACTCTCAAGATTACTATTGTAGTTCTAAAATCCTCTTTATTCATAGCATGACATGTGGCACCTAACAATCCCTTCCATTGGTGGGTTGCCATGTGCCAATCCAAGACTTTAAGAAGCTCTCCATTGGCATCAAGACAAATGACATTAGGAGGTTGAAGAGGCAATACAAGAGGCTTAGAGAAGCATGAACCTTGGGAGAGAAGCACGCCTATTTGGATGTCTTCTTCTTGTCCTTTCAAATCCCAAAGTCCTATACTAAATTGGCCTAGAGTACAAGACCCAAAAATATGGTGGCCTAGAATGGAAGATGATTCTCCATCACGATCCTCCATCACGATCCTCCTCTAAGGATATGTCCTCATATGGTTTATTTAAGCCACCATGAAAATAAAACAATCTTCCTCTAGGGTCAAAGATAAACTTGTAAAAACAATCAAAAAGTATGTACGAAAAAAGTAAGAAAAAGAAAAATGGAAGAAATGACTTTTGTTTCAAGGTCAATGTACTCCTTACCAATAAATAGACAAAATGGATCCAAGAAGTACATTTCCTTTTAGTTTTTTGTTTTTCTACCTCATGAATTTGCAACAAGGAAGTATTCACAAGGTTGTTTAACAAAATCTGGTTTTGTTCCAGACAGAAAAGTTTCTTCAAAACTCTTCACAAGAGTTTTCTAAAGAAAAAGAGTTTATTTTGAATGTCTGGTTCAGTTCTAAACAAAGAATTTTCAAAACTTTAGATTATAAAATATCTTTTTTCAGGAGAAAATTTTTTAGTGTCATTTAAATTTTTATTATCACAAATGTTTACTAAACATATGAAGGATTCGCAAATTTTCTTATCATACATGCCTTTAATTCATTTTAGTTTAAAATCTCTTATTTGCGATTAATCCTAACATCATATTGCCTATGTTTCCACCAAGAGATGACATGTTCTTGAAAACTTAGACTAACCAAGGAAAGTATTCTAAATCCATCTAATTGATGGTTTTCAAAAATTTGATCAACCTTCGTCTCCCATTCTAAATATACATCAACATTTTTATGCCCACAAAAAGAAGGGAGGTTTATTTTAGGCTCTGTAGAATTTTAGAAGGAACACTCCCTATAATATGCTTGTTTTCTATGTGAAATCTCTATATTTATGATCCTCATACCTACTTCTAGCTTTTTCTCTATTCTTTTATTGGGAACTCATAAATTGAGAAAATATTTCCTTCAAATCATTAATATATTTTGATTGCTTTACTAGTATTTCATGGCCATCAGAAAAATTTCAAGTGTTGAGATTACCATGAACACTAGATTGATGTGAAGGATCACCCATTGTTGAATTAAAATAGAAAAGGTTTTCACAAATATTTACAATTCAACCTCAGTGATCAAAAACATTTTGAAAACATTTTTAATTTGATGAAGTAAATTAAGGAATCAAGTATGAGTTACTTAAGTACCAAGACTTTCCTAGCTAGAGCTTACCTTTGATAGTTCTCACAAAAGTTCTCTCAGAGAACTTCAAAAAAAAAATTGAAACAAAAATGGGTATGTGAATGCAAAAATGAAACTAAAGATCAAAGGAAGATCTACTAAAGACAACAAAAGATAACAACCATTAAACATTTCTCCTCACAAAAAGAATTTGTATTTATTAGAGCGGTAGGAGTGAAGGAGATTTAGGTGGAGACACGATAGGATCAACAAAAGAAATTTTTTGTCTAGATTTATCTTTGGATTTTCACATGCAAGAATGTAATATGATATGAGCACCCATTGTTGAATTTAAAAAACAAATCACACAAAAATTCAATTCAACTTGAGTGATAAAATATTTTCGAAAATATTTAATTTTTTGTGGTAAATCAAGGAATCTAGTATGAGTTTTCTCCAAGTTCACTCTCAGGAAAGTGAGGTGAGTCACAAAGGACTACTTAAGTACCAAGACTTTCTTAGTCAGAGCTTACCTTAGATATTTCTCACAAAAGTTCCCTGAAAGAACTTCAAAATAATTTTAAGAACGAAGGGTGTGTGTGAATGCAAAATGAACTTAAGATCAAATAAAGATCTACTAAAGGAAAGAAGAGACAAAAATCCTATATATCACTGAGAATTAAAAGAAAGAAAATAAAGGAATGAAAGTAAAAACAAAAATTAAAGCAAAAAATGAAATGCTAGTAAAAGTAAAATTAGGCGAATCCTAATGTGAAAGTGCAGTTGGCACTAAGAGCCCACTCACACACTTCCACAACTAATACACGTGTGAACTATTAAAATGTCTATTAAAATTTCCTTTGGAGAAAATTCCCAATTAACCCAAGTAAAATTAAACAAAGTTTTTGTGATACAAAAATTCTAGAAAAGTAAAACACAATCTTGAGGAATTCCTTTAGTGATTCAAGCTTCTTGATGTGGGATATGTATTGAAGTTATCCTTTGAAATTTCTTGTCTCCTTCTTTTACTTTATATATTATTTCTATGAAAAGTTTCACTTCAAAGAAGAAGTCCAAGAGTCTTCTTCCTCAACACCAAAAAGTTGAAACACCAAAGCATTTCACCAAAATATGAGTACAAGAACAAAAGCAAGAAAAACTAAATTTGGAAAGCTATACCAAAAGGAATTTAAAGAGACAAACAACATGAAAATACAAAAAAATGACAAACAAAATTGCCAAACTAGGTTAAAACAATTTTCAAAGAAAAATGAACTCTGAATAAAATTGGCAAACTAGGTGATGGCATTTTCATGAAGTTCTTCTTGAATCAATGTAGAGTAAAGGGGCGGAAGCAATGGATGAGGTGAGCAAGATCCTCCTAAGAGTGGTGTTGATCTTGTAGGTGCATGTTAAGTGTGGGT
>Ga0123341_1005047_pt1 | contig 11696 bp, 11 predicted proteins | sample Turbeapinknodule_FD_89959 | JGI IMG/M metagenome (GOLD analysis project Ga0123341, IMG submission 89959) | Root nodule microbial communities of legume samples collected from Mexico - Turtle bean Mexico pink nodule | ecosystem: Host-associated > Plants > Roots > Nodule | place: Mexico: Nepantla... | reverse complement strand
TATATATATATATATATATATATATATATTATTTTTAATTTTCTTGTAAGTATTTAATACAAGTTTATTTAACTAACGTCAGTTTTGTCAAATCCAAACCTTTTTTACCCACACAAAAAATGTTCGGATTTAAAACTATTTTTTATCCACGCAAAACAAATCTAGAAGAATGGGCTAAATATTTTATTACGTCCCATGTTAGCATATTATTGTTCAATATGTTAATTTTAAAATAAAAGTTAATATTAGTAGAAAAACTTACTTTTTATAATTATACTATTGACAATTATATAAGTATTATTGATACGTCTACTACTATGTAGTGATGATAAATAAAACTAGAAATAAAGGTCAAATGTATATATTTTTTACTTTACAAGAAGTAAATAGTACAAAAGTAATTTGAGAACATATACAATGCAAACATAAAATTGTTAAATTATCCTATAATACTCAAAACAAAATACGGTTTAAATGAAAAAAATGAATTGAAAAAATATTTTAACTGATATGAAGTGGACTATAGGATTTGTAAAATTAAGTTTATCACTTCTTTTAATAATATAAATATTATAATAAATTATTGTATTAATTATAAATCTTAAATGTATGTAATAGTAACAAGTTTTTTAGAATTAAATTAACTAATCCTTGAAGTAAGCACAGAATTATATATTGGCATCCAGAAGACAAAAAAAAGGCAGAATTATATTGCGTAAAAAAAGAAGTAAAGTTAAGCATTTAGATTCTGGATCTACCTATAAAGCTGAAGTGATTTAGTCACCCCACATGCAGAATTAATGGGGAACAACCTTTTCCATCAACTTTTGAAACCAAGATTTAACCTCTTTCATGCATAGCTTCACAACATAAGTAGCCTTAATCCTGGTTAATTATCAATCTACTTTCCTCATCCTCGTCACACTTCCCTTCAAAGCTAGTTTGCTTTAAACAAAACAGAGGATCGTAAAAAGTGAAAAAGAAAAATGGCTATGGTTGCTATTGCTAATGCTAATGCTAATGCTAATGCTCCGTTCACATCATAATAAAACCCTCTTCCATTAATCAATCAACAACATAATTTAATTAAATAATATAAATACACATCCCGCAACCTTATTATGATACTAGAAGGAAAAATCAAAATCAAACACATGAAGTTGGTGACAGGACAAGACAATGTTTCTCCATCTCTGCACTTTTAGCTTGTTCCATGGGATTATTATTGAGGAGGACGATACCCTGAGAGATGAAGCCAATGATTTGGGATCAAAGAGGAAGGACCACCTTTGACATTGTTCTGATCAGAGTTTCCCCCGATGGAAGTGGCGTTGATAGTAGCACTCCACAAAGAGGCATCAGAACCAGCCGTAAGGTTTGTACTTGAAACATTATTAATCAAGCTTTGTGGGCAATGAGCAGAGGGAGAAGCAGCAGTGCCACTAGCCATGCTTGATGCAAGCAAACGCTGTGGTGCAGGATAGAGAGATTCCACCCTCTCTCTGGTTCCCATGTGATGGAACCGCAGAGGAAAAGAAGAAGCAGCGTTGAAGCCAGAGAGAAGAGGCAAACTAGAAGGAGAACCCGCAACATTGAGGCTCTGAGAATGAAGCGTTGCAAGAGATGACAAATACCCTCTTCCACCACCACCACCACCACCAAGTTGATGATAGTAAGGGCTAGTGGAGTGAAGCATAGTGAGTGGTGAAGGCTTCATCAAATTTGACAGTGGTTGTGTGAGTGAATGGGAAGGTGAAGAAGAATCTGTTTTGCCACGTTTGGCTTTACGGGAAGCACCACCAACAGGTATGTTCCTGAAGGTTCCGCCATGCGTCCAGTACCTTTTACACGTTTTGCAGAAGTGACGAGGCTGTGAGAGACTGTAGTTGTTGAAGTAGCAGAACTTGGTGTTGGTGGAATCGCAGCGAGGACATTTGTGCTGCGGTTTTGGTGCTGCAACTGCAAGCTGAATTTTTGTATTTTCCTCTCTCCCTTCTTCTTGTTCCATAGCTTAGTGTTTGCGTGTGGATGGGGTTAATTTGCTATGTATTTATATTTGTGTGTACTATGAAATGGTTGGTGGCATGGATTCTAAATAAAAGCGTGTCCTGTTCCAGATATCGGGGGCTGTGTGGAGGCGCCACGTGTCCAATGTGTTTGAGATTCCTCTATAGTTGCCAAAAACCAATGCCATGATTACATGATGGTGCATGGTTTTTACTGCCTCCCCACAATGAACCCATAAAAGAACCAAGCATATCTATAAAATTTAATCTGAATGTTATGAGGGTATCTGAAACAAGGTGTTGGAATTAATTGAGTAGGATCTTGTTAAATCTGAGTGGGTTCTGGGGATCTATGTTTAATAAATTTGAGAGTTGTGAAGTATTATTGAAATACCAAATGAGAAAAGATGAGAGAAGGGAAAAATGGTGTTTATGCAAAATTGGGTGAAGGGGATTGATGTGAAACGTTTAGAAAGTCCAAAAATGAAGGGTCCCAATCTGGGGTGTTTGAAATGGGAAATTGGATTGGGGGTGTGGTGAGAGAGGTGTCAGATTATGATAAAAGTATAAACAAAATAAATGGGGTAGAGTGTGGAGTCCCTTCTATGGCCAACTAAGATGACATGAAAATGGAATTGAAATAATGCACTGAAAAAGTGGTGAGGTTTACCAGCAGAAACCTTCGAAACAAGGGGGAACACAAACCACCTGAAACTTATTTCACACCCTTGATCCTTCCCTATCACCTCTGACTCCGAATCAACTAACATTTTTTATTTATTTTTAAAACATTAAATATACTGATTTGTACTTAATAATAAGAAAATTCTTTAAAAGAACTTTATAACTTTTCTAGAGTATCTTTTATATATAAAAGAAGAAAGTTTTGGATAAAAGATTTCCTTCCAAAATTATGCTACTTTTGTAAATATACATTGAGTTAACTGAATAAATATATTTACAATACCAAAATTGAAAACAATAAACACAGTTAATAATGCAAAATGGAAACGCATATTTAAAAATTAATTTTCTACCTTAAAATTTAGCGTATATTAATTTGAGAAATTATTATATTTTAAGAAATCTCATAATAACTAAATATATATTTTAGAAATTATCATATTATAATATAAATTATTAATTTAAACTTCAATTGGAAACAAATTTGAATTAAATTAACAAAAAATTAACGGGTATTCATTTATTAAATTTCAACTAATTTTATAGTAAGAAAATATAATAAGCTTGTCAATTTCAAACGGTCATGGTTGCTGAATTTTATGAAGTTATATATGTTATGGAGGAAACTCAAAAAATGGAGTTAATTAATGTCGGACTTGAATGTGATTCTGCATTGTTTTGTCCTGCGTTTACTGCTAGGATTAATGTTTCGTTAATGCTTCGTAATTGATGAAATACTTGTCTTAATTACGGTGGAAAAATCAAGGTTAGGGTTACTCATATTTTTCGTGAAGGGGATGCATGTGTTGATAAGTTGACTAATTTAAGATTTATTCATAGTTAATCATTTCATTGGTATAATAAGTTTCATCTAATTTGTTCTTAGAATTCTCTGTGAATAGGTATCGTCTACCTATGTATCGTTTTTGTTAACATATGGGTTTTGGTCTAGTCCCTCCATATTTTTGTCTTTTTTTTAATAATACTTTTTTCATGTGATGATAGATGATTGGGGTGTTAGCCTAGCTAAGATGTCAAATTACATAGTGATGTCTAACAAGAAAGTTTTTATATATAAAAAAAAAAGTCACATGATTATGTCTTTATATTTGAAAAACTTAATGGAACTAAACTTAGGGAGACAAAATTGAATAAAATAAAATAATAATAAGATAAAAAAAAACCGTAAATTGAAAGAAAAATAAAATACCAATATCATTTATAGTTAAACTTTTTAGCTTATTATTATTTTATTTACATATAATTTTAATATAACTATAAATATATTAAAATAGAGAATATAATTATTACTTTAATAGTAATATATAAGGAGTCACTCGACCATTGGTGCATAAAAGCTAAATCATGGCGGTCATTTTAGTATTAAAATAGCAGTTCTTTGATCGTTGTCTTTAAGCACGTAGTCTATTTTCTTCAAGCAAAGACAATGGTTATTTAACTGTCGTGTTATATTCACTCTAAAACAGCTGTAATGGTAAAAGTCGTTGTTTTAGACCCTCCCTAACTCAGCACACATGGTGTCCTAAAATAATGGTGAAGAGAAGTGGCGGGCTCATTGCAACGGCGGCGAGCAGCGGCGAATGGTGGCACAAGAATACCAACAATGAAAAAAACGATGGTGGAAGGCAATGAACACCTTCACAACAATGGATAAACTAATAAGAGGAAAAAATATAAATAAGCAAGGGAGGATTCAGAATGAGTGAATAAAAGAAACTTACAAAGACAAAGAGCTCGAAGATGAAGAAGAAGCAGAGAGAGCACGAAGGCAAAGAAAATACGAAAGCCTAAGTAGCACGTTACAAATTAGGATAATAAAATGTGTGTAAAACGGTGGCTATTGAAGTAACCGCCTATGTAGACCAAGCGTTTTGGTCTACAAAGACCGCTAATTTAATAGTCGCGGTTGTAGACCAAAGCGCTTGGTCTACAAAGACAATCAAACCACCGTTTTAAACTTATTTTAATTTAAAAACGTCACCATGTTTTGATGAACAACTTTTGGTAGTAAGCGCTCTGAATTTATTATGTACCTTTTTCTTTTTTCCACTAGTAGAGATGAATGTGTATCTCTGTTTAAAAAAAAAGAATTGGTGTATAATATTATTATATTTTTTAGAAGAAATCTCTTTAATTCATTGTTAGTTTCAATAATCTATCCATTATAATGTACTTATATGTATTATTTTTTACGCATTTTGCTAGATACTAAAGACGGGTACAGAGAGATAATATAAGTTAAGGCAATTATTTCTTGCAGCATATCATTCCATTCCATGGATAAAATAACCAAAATGTCCTTAAATAAAATAGAGATATCGATATTAAAATATATTTTATATTTTTTTTACATATTTTTTAGATTTTTTTTTTAAAATAAATTTTTTATTGTGGAATTATTTTTTGAAATAATTTTTTTTATTATGGAATTATTTTTATAAAGTGAGATTTTGATTTTTGAATTTTATTTTTAAAACACAATAATCTCTTCTAAATTACTTTTTCAGATGTATTATTTTAATTTTATTTTTAAAATGAAGAACATTTTCAAAAATTTAAAAGTATTTACGGTGTACGTTCAAAAACGTTGGATCTAGGAAGAATTTGCCTATAACATAAACCCAATTTTGAAACATATTTTTGCAACCATAAAAAAAATTGAGAAAGGATTGAAGGACATATTGGCCCATTAATGTTTGCCCTAATTTCCTAACCCTAACCCAACTCTTCTCACTCTCATATCATCCTTCTCAATCCCACACCACACGCATCCACGCGCCGCTGCCGTTTGTTCTGCCGCCACCATTACCGCTAAGACGCAGTTACGCAGCTCTACTCATCGCCGGCGTGAACGACGCCCTTCCCGCATTCTCAAGTCGTGTTCGTCGTGGCAATAGGTTGGTCCTCCACTTTCCTTCGCAACTTCACTGAGTTATTCTGATTGCTATGTATGATGTTGTTTGTTTAACTTTAATCGCGTTCCCCTTGATCGCGCACTGGTATAATCGTTACCCCTCTTTTTTTTTTCTCTGAAATTTTATGTGCACTTTCTGATTTCGTATAAATACAGCGTTTCTTTGTTTTATCACATTTGTGCAAATTTATCTGTAGGTAGTGATCATTGGTTTTTAGTTACATGGTAGTTTTGTGTTATGGTAAGAATAAAATACCGGTTTTAGTTCGCCAATGGATGCAGGGATTCAGTCTAATTATACTGCCTCTGACAGCAATTGAACTCAGAGAGTTCATTCTAATTTTGAAATTCATTTGATTCTTGACGACACATTATTAGAAGGAAACTACTGGGAATATTATACACTCCCAATGTGAGATACCGGTTTAAAACCCTGGTTCTCTGTTTGAATGGAATATCTGCTGCTTTTAGTTGGATCTGTATTTTTACTCTTTTGTATTACATTTTTCCTTCTGATGATATAAAATGTACTTATTCATCCTTTTCAATTTTATGAATATCGAACCTGAGAATCTAATCTTGAATGAAAAAATGCTGGCCCTAGCAACTGTGGTTCAAAATTTTGGCCTAGCTGGTCTCAATCTTCTTTCTTCAAGTGTTTTTCTTAATGTTTGTTGAATATTTCAGTCTCACTAAGATTGTAACGTGATGTGCAGCTTTCTTTTCATTTCAATGACGAAGAAGAGTTCTAAAACAACACCAATTCAGTTACAGGAGAATACTGTTGCGACAGAGGAGAAACCCTCTTCTACACCAAAAAAAGCATGTAATGAAATTGATGAAATATTTGCTGGAAAAAAGAGGAAGAAATCTGATATGAAAAAGACTGGAAAATCTGACGAAGTAAAGAAGAGTACTGATAAAACAAAGAAGAAGAGGAAGAATGTGAAGAGAAAAACTGATAGATCAGACCATGGTGAGTTTGCAGACCGACCTTCTCAACCAAAAAGGAAAACCGAGGACGGTTTTACCATCTACACTGAAGATGACTTAGGTATTAATAATGCAGATGCTGGAAATACCCCTCTCTGCCCATTTGACTGCTCTTGTTGCTTTTGATGGTAATTGTATAATGTTATATGCACTCAATTCCTTTCTCTGATGATTGACAGTGTTGGGGTTGTCACTCACAGTCTTGGATTTGTAATCTAGGGCCATAACTTTTTACTTAATTATATTTATAGTTGGGCAAAAAGTGGCCTGACTTATCATGCGGTAAGCTTGAATTCCTTAGATCTAGATACGATTCCTTGGGTGATTTCAGGTGTGGAATTTTGCAGCAGTTATATCCTCCCATGTAACACAGATGTTCATCATGCATGGCACTTATTAGGTTTGAGAATGTTTTAAAAGCGGGTTGTGTTCTGGGCGTATAATTTTGTCTCATTTTTTCATGTTCACAAAACCCAACTTATTTATGAGTTCTATATTTATTTTCTTTTTAATTGCTTGTATGATTCACACCACAAGAACTGGAAATCATCAGAGAAACCTTGATAATCGATGTTATTAGTACGTTTTCTCGTAACCACATAAGTTGAACAGGAATGTTTGCACAAATGGGTGTTTTGTTTATACTTATTTCAAACCACAAATGCGTGTGCCTGTAACAGGGAATGTAATTGTGAATTTACATGCAAAAGACAACATGGAATTCGTACACGAGCACTACCTTTGGCAAGAGCAAAACCTATCGATTGACTCCACGCCTGGAGGTGTGTTTTGTACAATGAGTAATTTGTTTTATAACAAAAGTCAAAGTCAATTACAAAATTATTTGTGGACTTTATTTTATTTTATTTTATTTATAACTTGTTTTAATGTAAAAAAATTGTGAAATGTACATTTTGATAATCTTCTATTTATTGGTAGAAAAAATGTTTTTATAATAGAGAAGTATATTTTTTACTTTTGTAATCTATAATCGTGTTTCAATAGAAAGGTTTTATAGAACACAGATTTTAAAGTCATGGAACTATAAAGCATGGGAGATGCTCTTATAGTAGACCCTCCCTCTGAATAATTGGTCCATCCTCATCATCTAACGTTATGTTAAGTTCTCAGTTTGCTATTGTGCCATTGATCAAACTGTGTCAACGAACTGCTAATATAAAACTACAATCTTCAACCTCAAATTATGTGTTTTTCAATCTCAAGAATAATTTGTCACAGCTTCCACTGCTGCAAAAGTTATAAGGACTTTCAAATTACTATCATCCTTTCCATGAGCTGAGTCGTAGTCCCACTATAAACACTGCTCTTAAAATCCATTCAATCTTATTAGATTTACATGCCTAAAACCAGATATTTATCTTCTCCAACATTAGACTTTTGCTTACTTCTTATAACGATTACTGATCATAATGTTGGAATTACTCCATAGTTCTTCACTATAGTTTAAATACTTGTACAAATCACTTCCAACTCCTTAAATCAATCTAAAGATTGTTTTCTCAATCCTATAAGATTTGAGTAAGTATAAAATGCAGCCCTTCCTAAACTCCATGGGATGATTGTGCTCCCACCCAGGCGGGGGTTTTCCGTCTCATCGTCAGTATTTTCTACCACTACCCTTTTGTTAGCAAGAACTAAAATTTGTTAAATAGTCCTAATACATTGTGGGTCCAGATACAGAATATTTTAAAAAAATACATGGCCCTATCTTAAAAATTTTACACCACTAAATTCAAAAAAATTAATTTCCATTTTTTTCATCAACCAAACACTTTTTTATCAACATTTTTTTTTCTATCAACAACTCTTCCTAAATCATTTTATGGACCGTATCAAATGAAAAAGTACAGGAACAACGCCGAATAAGTTCTTTTACGATTAAAAGATCATTAGTTCTCCTTTACGTTTTGATATAGATTTTTTACTGCATATACTATATATGTATTCCACAAATGAGTTATGGAGCTAATGCCAAGTTCAACTTCAGTTACATTATAACCCTACTTTAGTTCGACTTTAGTTTGATCAATGTCATAAATAATATTTTATTAGACTTGGATTATCTTTTGAACAAAAATACTAAAATAGTATTGAATATAATAATTTTAACCAAGCCATTATTTTCTATAAAACATGAAAAATTACAAATTAAATTTAAAAACATATTAACGTATAGGTTAAGTTGACTTCATACAGTTCAGCACCAACTTAAAGAACAATAAACTTAGATTAAATTTAACCTAAACATTAAAAATATCTCACTTGAAATATTAGAATTTTGTTAAATCATTTTAAATTCATTAATACGCCCATGTGCTGCTAGAACCAATCCAAAATAAAGCTACCGTAATGAGCACAGTAAAATTGCCTTGTTCAAAAGATTTTACTGGGACAATGCTACTTTTCGATTTATGCAATTTTGGATGAAACAAATAAATTTTGCAAAAAGCATATAAAACACTTGTTCGTGTTAATCGTAATCCCGACGTAGCATAAAATGAAATGTAATATGAAGTTTTTATAGATGCCAACACATGAAATATATAAAAGTTCCAACTAGGCAAAAATCATTCCATTCGATTGAACTCTAACAAAAATCATTGAAAATTACTCAAATAAACTCAATGTGTTTAAATTGCAAAACCATAAATGTTTATCATAAACACCCGCCGCCGAGACTCCCAAAAACTAAAGTGAAGTTTAAACCTCACCAGATCTCACTGAGCCTATGCAGTAACGGTGGGTTTGGAAGCACTAGAAATTTTGGACCTACGCTTGGCCAAGCTTTCACTCCGGCGTTCTCTCTGCTCCTTCAATCTGGAAGCAAGCAGTTTCTGATACTCTGCTGCTTCTGACTTTGCCTTAGAAATTCTTTTCTTCTTGTCAGCAATTCTTGCTCGCTTCCTTTGGAGAGTCAAAGGAGTGACCAAACGTTGAATCTTTGGAGCTTTGCTCACTTTTTTCCCTGTAACCAATCATCCATTACATATTAAATCACAATCACAAATCCTGTTCAATAAATTGGATATCAAAGCTGAGTAGAAGAGTGTAAGAACTCTTTATTTCAAATATCACATCCCATCATAAACATTCATTACTTGGTTTCATATTCGAAAATGTACAGGGAAATCGTTTTTCAGTAAATTGTTTGATGTTTTCTAAATGTAGAGGTTATTACTGAAAGTTAAATTATGGTTTCACTGTAAAAAAAACGTTAGTTGTCCACAAGAGAAAATACTAGATATTTGATCAGAATATCCATAGATTAGGTGAATAAATCCAAACTTGGAACTGTAGAGTTCCTGCTCTATACACAGCTTAATAGGTTGCTTAACATTATTATTCATTAACATTTTTTCTCAGTCTACCAAGCATACAGAAACTCAGAATTTGTGGATGTCAAAAACTTACCAGCTTTATTAGTGAATGTTCGACGGTATGTGTTTACATACTTTCTCACATCATCATCCTTGGACAGGTTGAACAGCTTTCGAATTTTTGATGCTCTCTTTGGACCCCTCATCCTTGGCTTTTCAACATCAGTGAGACCTGGCAAATCATTGTCGCCCTTCTTCACAATAACCAAGTTCAAAACAGAGAGGTCAGGGCTAACAATGCATCCTCGAACAGACTTCCTTCTACGCTCTCCATTGCGCCTTCCGTATCCACGGAAACATGGAGTTCCTGTCAAATGCAAACAAAATTATCAAGTCTGCAAATAAACATGGCTATGAGAATACTGATAATAACAACTTTATGGTAAAAACTAAAAGTCATTGTATGAAGACACAAGTGTCCTCAGTCAACAACAACACATAATAAGACCCACCATAAAAAAAAAAAGAAAAAAAGAATAAGCAGGTAGAGAAAAAGAAGAATCCATTTTAAAGTTTTCAAGACAACATCCAAATGTTTAACATGGCAGCCATACTAATGCATCCACCATCTATCAACTATAATTATGATTTGTTTATAAACCAAAACAACAACGGACTGAAGCAGTAGAAGAATCTTACCTCTATGGAGCAAGAGACGCACACGACCAGGGGTCAGCACTCCCTGCTTCATTGGGAAGCCTTGTTTGTCACACCCACCAGTGATTTTAAAAACATAGCCTTTAAACTCCTTCGGTAACAAAATTATGGAGGTTAATTGATAACTTTTTAACACTCAAAAAACAAGAAAAACAAGCAGAATGAACATACCTCGCCCAGGGCATCACCAAGGACCTCTTGGGAGATCCTCTTGTCCCAAAATGCTCGACTGCAATAAAAAACAGAAGAACACATGAACAAGTGACATAAAAGGTCCCCAAACGAAACTAACATACAAATGAACTCCCATATCAACTTACAAAGAACATAATCAACTTCAAATCCCAACGAATATCAAGTTAACTAAGCTATCCATGTTCATTATGAATGGATATTGAGATGCAATGCAAGTAACAAATACTAGAACAACAATCGTGACAGTGGTTAATTATAAAGCTAAAAAAGGCAGCCTAAAGAAAGAAACGATTAACCTACAACAAAAGACCTTAAGCGAATTCAAAATAATAATCAATATTAGTCGGAAACGCATAGCACAAAGCAACATTATTCTAAGCAGAAGATGCAAAACGGAATAAAAGAGTAAGATAACTGAAACATCAAAAGAAAGCAGAAAGATTACAGCTTGAGGTCGTCATCGATTTCGAGCTTCTTCTGACATCCAGTAGTGGGATTTGCAATGTTAAACTGTAGAAGAATGGACCATGTTAGAGAGAGGAGAAGAGACGAAAAAAAATCGAAAACGGAAGCAATTAGGGTTTGGGAGAGAAGACCTTCATTCTGCAAGCTGCTTCTGATCCCGCCGCGCCTAACTCTCTGCGTGCTTTTGGAAACTATAAATACATAAGGGCAAACTCGGTAACGACGAAGAAAGATAGGGTTTTGCAAGTTTGGGCTTTTATACTCTCTACTTCACTGTTTTGGGCCCCCTTCCTCGGAGCAAACGTAATCTATATCATTTTTGCTTCCTGCTACCTCGTTATTTCTAATTGCACTCCCATAAAT
>Ga0123341_1005046_pt1 | contig 11697 bp, 7 predicted proteins | sample Turbeapinknodule_FD_89959 | JGI IMG/M metagenome (GOLD analysis project Ga0123341, IMG submission 89959) | Root nodule microbial communities of legume samples collected from Mexico - Turtle bean Mexico pink nodule | ecosystem: Host-associated > Plants > Roots > Nodule | place: Mexico: Nepantla... | reverse complement strand
TTTTTTTTTTTTTTATTTTTCTCTTTAATTTTTTTAATTAATTGTATAATTTATTTTAAAATTTTTTTGCTTTTTTTTATTTGTTTTTTTTATAATTTTTTGCATGCTTTTTTTTTTTTTTTTTTTGTTACTTATTACTCTATTATTGAGTTGTTATTGTGATATATTTTCCATTAGAGTTGCTCTTTGGTTTAGAGATGTTTTTCTGTTTGCTGGAATGATGAAGACATATACAAAAATGACTTAAATGAAGCAAATTATTATCTGTAGAATGGAAAAATGAAGTTGTTATTTGTGAAAATATACAATTTTTTGTTTTTGTTTTTGTTCACAGAAACCAGATTCTAGAAAATGGTGTGAGGTAACCGGATAAGGAGGCACACAATGAGAGGAGAGGATAGGGTAAATACGGATCCATCGGGAAGGCAAGATTCAACTTGGGTATAGATATAATGTATAAATAAATGGTAGATAGTCATATGATGGAATCCTTCTGTCTCACAAGCACATAAAAGAATCATACTATATGTTGTAGATGTACATTGCATTTACATAGAAATGGGCCTAGGCCCTACATCCTTCTATCTCATCATCTAAAGATCATGGAGATCAAAACATCAATGAAATTTCAAGGATTGTCTTAAACTCTTAGCCTGACACCCCAAAGAAAAGATAAAAGAGGGTACCATCTCATCATCTAAAGGCAGTGGAGAGCCAAACAACAATGAAATTTCATGTATTTTTTTAAACTCTTAGCTTGGCATCCTGAAAGAAAACATAAAAGTGGGTACAATGCAAATATTAACATCACTAGCACCATACCGAAGAGAAGAATATAGGTTAAGAAAACTTTACATTGAGACATTTAGGGTTCTAGATTATTTTTCAAATACATCTTATCTCATGCTTTATATTTTCTTGCTGCTCTTGTCCACCAGTTTTACAAGTACTCTTTTGTTACATCTTTTTTGGTACCCGTTATTTCAGATATATGCGCCAGGTTTAACCGTGACAAAAGTGGAGAATTTTGGACTTAGGATTGTACAAAATGGAGACATAGTTTTGCGGAAAGTCTTTGTCCCTCCCTCCCTGAAGATGACAGAATACAAGGAGTAAATTCTTTTCAGGACACAAACAAGGTAAAATTGTCATGATATACTTGTCTCTGCTGTTATTTCAAGAGCATGATTTCATCATTTAATGCATAACTAAAGGATGGTATATGTTTTGCTGTTTACATAACTTCTATGAGCCGAGGAAGTAGTAGAGCATTAGTCAATCTTGGTTCCTATATCTCCGTTATAATCTTGTATTTTGTCTATTACTTTCTGTGTTGCTTATTTGTTTTAGTTGTCTCAAACCTGTTTCACTTGTCATGGTTGTTTGGCAACTTATTGGTTTATCAATGGAAATCTATGATATGTGTCTTAGGTATTCTTAGATAGCATGCTAGTATACTTCAACAAAACTTTCAAAGCTTTCACTACAAAAGTGCAACAAATCATTCTAAAGTTCATTATGTGTGCCATAAAATCTTTTCTAGGTACCTGAAGGAGAGGAATCAGTTTGGAGTACCATTAGCAGCTTTCCAAATCAGCCAACAGAAACTAAATGCTAGGGAGCATTCAAGCAATGATTCTTGTTGGTTGGTGTCTGTGCAAGTTGTATGATGGTGGTAAAATGATTCCAGGTCATGCTAACCTGGGGAAGGTAATTCCTAACCACCTCTACTCACAAAATAGAAGAAAATATCACCAAGTAAGTTGTTCTTAGTTGGGATATAGATATCTGATAATAAATTGTCAATCATCTTTCAGTTTTGAATTACCTGAGGGCAAGAAAAACAGCTACCTTGGGTCGAGGATTGATTGGCGGCAATGGAATTTTGGCTGATTTTCTAGTGGCAAAGGTTCTCATGCTTAATTTCTTGTTTGAATTTTTGTTTTGAACCTCCTATAGGATTTAGATTAAAATGGCTAAAGAGTGAACTTCTCTTACAAACTAAAATTATGTTGTACACTTATTTTTTGTGAATATTCTAACATCGAACTAATTCAAAAGCTAAGCTTTATAAGTTAATTTAATTTATAACAAAATTTCCATGAATGCACAATAAGTGGGGTTTTTTGAATGGAGACGGAAATGGAAGGTCAATTATACATGATGCTGATCTGTTTCGGTTTATATTTTGTTCCACACAAATACCAAGGTCTAAATCATACCTCATTCTGATGGCCGCCCTTGTCCACAATGTCAGACTTCATTCGTGCAAAACTTCATCTCCATATCATGACATTCTTACACAGAGTATTCAAGTTCCTCATCACACCATAAAGAACTCTCTGATAGTCGTTGTTGTTTTAGTTGATTTGTTAGTGTAAGCTTTAGTAGCTGGTAGTAGTCCATTATTAAACATAAACTCGAGCTTGCAAAATACAATTACCACTAGACATCCTATTAGTACTTTTTAATGGGGCTAATAAAAAAAGAAAGAAAAAAAAGTACTTTTTAATGGGACTGAGACATTAATTAAGCCTTGTTCGGGTCATTTTGTTCTCAGACATGTTTTCTGTTTTTCTTCTCTAATTTTGTAGGCATTCTGTCACTTAGAACCTATATACACAGTTCGAACGCACGTATGACATAAACACTTTGGTCACAAGCAGGGAAGTTACTGGTTTTGCCACTTTAAGCCGGCTGCTAAAAAAAGTAGGCGGTGAAAGTGTAAAATCTTTTCCTTTATGGATTATTATACTTAATTGGTTTATATATTTATAATTAACTAACAATGTAAAAGCATTCAATAATTAATTGTAAAAAGGTTTGTGTAGATAACAAAACAGTGAAATGAAAAATAGTTATTTTAGAATATTATTCCAGTCCTCATCCACTCTTTTTCTTTTGATTGGGATCGCTATGAATAACAGGCTACATGATTACCTGTTCTCGACTTTGGATCTGAATGTTTGAAACTTCTGCTTTAGCATCTCCAGTTTCTTAATGTTTGAAACTGCTACTTAAGCGTTAGGCATTGTCATGCTCTTGCTGTGTAAAAGAACCCCGTTTGCTGGGGAAAGAACCAGAAAGGGCCCCGTAGGGAGAAACCTACTTTCATGCATTGTCAAAGTGCGTGGGATATTGAAAAAGTAATTTTCAGGGTTTCGCATTTTATTCAACCAAGTTCTTAACTAAAAAGCAGGACTTACACAAAAGGAAAATAAACAACCCTTAGGTTTCTACTATATACTTATTAGGTAAATATAGTAGCAACCAATTGAAATCTAAAGTGCTTACCTCTATGCCAGAGGTACTGATGAACATAAACTGATGCTCATAAGCTGATGCTTTAGCATCTACATAAAGCATGCATTGCATGCCTTATTTTGTTCATCATTATTCGACGCTTACAAAAGAAACTCCGGGTAGAGAGGAATAGAATTACAGGCTCACATCCATCATCATAGATGCTACAATGCTAATGCCTGTGCATCTATCCCTTAACTCAAAACAGTTCCCAGAAACAGACTTAAAACGAAACCCCTTACATAAAAAGCCTTCAAGTCGCCACGGTTGATGTCAATTTTGGTCTGCATTCTGGGCATCCTTGTCCAAACCCCAAGACCTGATCTTGATCTGAAGCTCAGCCGCAGAAACCATGAATGAGACAATCTGAGCAGGTCTCAGTATCTTCATAATCTTCAGAGCTGTGTCTGTCCTCAAAGCATCTGCATCTGCCACCAGATTCTCCAATTTCTCTTTGAAAGCGCTTGGGACCAAACCTTGGTCTACCATGAAGGACCTGCTGAAGCACAATCTGCCCTGGCTTCTGGCCATGTCCACCAGCGGAGGATCTGCCACACTCTCTTGAAGCTTGGCCAAGTCATCGTTGAGGGTTCTCTCCTTCACCTTGGACTCCTTTTTCAGCTTACTCATCTTCTCCTTTTGGTCCTCTGTCAAGTCCCTCAAAGCTGTGTTCACAACCTGAAAAGCCACTCCAGGCTTGAACCCCCCAACCCAAAGAAAGGATTTTTCTAATGAACTGAACCATGGTGGTGAGAAAACAAGAAAAATATTGTGGTGTGCAAGCTTTGATTTCTCTTCAAAGTATTGGCCATAATGACAGATGACTCTGTCAATCAATGGCCTTACATCAGCTCTCTGCCCCTCCTGATACTGTTGCTGAGCTGAGAGAAGCTCACCAAGGAATTCTTTTTGGCGCACCATCCAGCCTTGGAGAAAGGCCTCAAATGAAGCGGCATTTACATCAGCCATTTGTGTATTCAAGGGTGAGAGTGATACAGAAAGAGGAAGGATGATGGAGAATATATATAGGTGGTCTTAGTGGTAGTGGGGCTGTTTAAAACATGTGCTTCAACGTGATTCTTTTGAAAATGGGGTTCTTGCAATTGGTTATGGGAAGTTATTGCCTTGCTTAGGGCGGAAGCATTGCTGTGATGGTACTTAGAAGGGCAGACTAAGGGCAAAAAACAGAGTCATTTGGAGCTAAACAGAGTGAGGGATATTAAGTTAAGGAAACAGACAGTAGAAAGACTAGTATTGGGACTGGTTTCGGTGATATTTGTCGCCACATGCTTGGTTTGGAGGCAGGTGTTAATGCTAAAGAGGTGTGGTGAAACATGGTGGGAGATTTTGGTAAGATGTGGGGTTGGTTGTTCATGTGAAGGTGCTCAATTATGGTGAGTGTGTTGGTATTTGGGATTTGGGTTTTGGATTCATACTTGGTGTGGGATTAATCAATTGACATGGTGACTCAGCAAGACCTTAAGGTGCCGTTTTAGTTTACACTATTGATTTCATGCCAAGTAAGATAGAGAAGTGCAGCAATGAAGCCAAGTAAGATAGTTAAGTGACACAGATTTTTAATCTGGCATGCTGTGAGGTGAATAGGCATCTTTTGCAACAACTGCTCTACCCAAGTCAGGAATTTTCACTTTATGAAAATATGCAAAATAGAGACTATTAAAAGCAATAGAAAGGTATGGTTACTTCTTCAAAAGTGAACCACGGTTTCAAGATAAAGCTAATTGTTAATACATTAGCAAAAGGTTTACCAATATAGCTTTTTTATTTCAAATTCACCTTTTTTTCTGCATATTATTATTAAAATACAATTTAATCATAACGGACTAAATTGCATTTAATCATAACATACATGTCTTAAACAAAAAGATAGAAACTACTTTTATAGACTTGTTTTTTTTTTAAGTTTATTAACATTTAGGGCCTAACTTGAAACTGTCATTCACTTTTAGTAACCAAACAAACCATTTTACCATTAGATGGTGACAAGATGAATGATGAATTTAATCTTTAAATATGTAAACAAGTGATAATTTAATTTTTGAAAGAAATAGAATGCAATTCAGGGTCACACATAGATCCAATAAATCTCCTTAAAATAGACTCTAACATCATCTTAGAAATCAAAAAACTAGTTTCACGTTTAGGGACCTAGTTGGCTATTTTCCTCTAGATGGTCGTAAAGAGTAAATTGTCATTTTTTCCCCTTGAATATGTAAATTAGATAATTAAAATCCAGAACGGAAATTCTAATTTAATCTACAATCCATAAATATATAAAGAAGCAACAATTACGTCCTGTCATGAAGTTTTCTTGGTCCATTTTGTCATTAACTTGTAAGGTTTAAGGACCAATTTAAAGTTGTAAAATGTAGAGACTAATTTGTTATCATGTTCTACAGTAAAATTTAATTATAGTACTTTTCACACATTCGAGAAAGAAGTAAAATTTTTTATCAAATCATCACCGAAATAGTCATTTTTCATGTTCTAAAATATAACTTTACATCATTATGACCCCAGAAGTTGTCATGCATGTTAGTTCTGTATTTTGTTGATCCACGAAGTGTGTTGACATATATGTTAGTGCACATCATTAACCTGCCCTAAAGTATAATTTCACATCATTATGACTCGTACAGTTGTCATGCATGTTAGTTCTGCATTTTGTTAATTCAGATCAGTGTCTTTTGACATGTATGTTAATGCACATCAGTAGAATCACTTGTACTGTTTTTGATATATAACGGTTTGTTATCACAGTTTCATACTAATATCACATGACTTTTATTCAAACTTTCATTCAGATAACTTCACTTTACTAGCTACTTTATTTCAGTGGCGGTGACACATGAAATAGCTAATGGACTTTGTTTGTTACTAGAGCGTTTTAAAACTAAGTTTAATAATGGTAAAAACTCTGCACATTGCCAACACTAACACTACGCCCCTTTATTACAAGGACCGTCTAATCAAATGAGATTCTCTGCAGAAAGTCTGGTCTATACTTGTCTTTAGGGCTAGGCATTGGTATAAGCGGTTGTCCCCTTCTTATCTCTTACCCTGTGCAGTTAATACTGGTTTTAACCTTTACAAAAATCCAACTTTCTCATGGATACATTGTTTTGCAGCAGAGCAGTAAAAAATTAACACTATCTCATCCAACAGATTGCGTAAACCATGGCAACTTGGTGCTCTGCACTTTAGGTGAGTGGTTTCATTGTTTTGAAATTTAAAATTTTAAAGTCTATTTGTGTATTTCAGTATTAGTCTTTCAGAAATTTATTTTGTATATTCTGAGATTAAACTTCTCAAAAGATATTTGTTACATATTTGGATAGTGCATAAGATATACACCGAATTCAAGCCAATGAGAAGACCTATGAAAGTTTAATTTCAGAATGTGTAACAAGTAGTCTTTTAGGAAGTTTGATTTCGGAATGTGTAGCAAAGAAAATTCTGAAAGCTTAATTTTGAAATATACAGATAGACTTTCAAAAGTTTAATACTGAAACATATAAGATAAACTTCCAGTAGTTTAATTGCAAAATTGCAAATAGACTCTGAAACCAATTTTTACTAAGTTTTGGAACTTACATAGTTTTAGAGAAAATAATGAAAAGATCAAGGATGGTTTAAACATAATTGGCAAGCTTCAATCATAACAAGTAAAAAAATTGGATTTTTTTTTTCTTTTACATGGGTGAGTTTTTTCAAAGATAATATTGTTTGTAGTTTAGTTCCAGTTAAGGCTGCTCACCTCTCCCCCTCATTGGTGTAGATTCAACCCATTCTGAATCTGTTGTTTACAGTCTTATCCTGCATTTCTAATAAATTGATTCCACTGCTTTCAAACAGCAACAATTCTAACCATTGGACCTTATCCTTCCTTCCTATTTTCAATGTGCATAGATATGCTGAATTCAATCGCCAATACGGGGAGGACACACGAATGCAATAATTTCCCCAGTTATCTTTCAAAGCAAAGACGATTATGTGCCAGATGCAATTAAACACTAAATGCAGATATCTTTTCTATTGAAATTTAAACCTTAATTCTTGACACTTAGAGAGTAAAAGACTAAGCATTTTCTGTAAAGATCCATCTTCATATGGACATTTGACAATAATTGCATATGGAGAGATTGTTAAAGACAGTTAAATAAAAGAAAGACTAGATCATTACATGTAAAAACTGCAAAGACACATGTAGAAGCCACCAAACTTGTCAAACTCTCAAGTTAACTTGTAAACAGTTACAAGTTTACGTTTTATTAGATTCATATAAACTTTGAAGTTAGAAAAGGAATTAACGAAAGTTAAAAAAATGAGTTAACAAATTTGAAATATTGGTTGTTCATTGACTCTATATTTTATTAGTACTTCAAATCATTTGAAGAATTAGATCCTTTTTTAATTGTTTGCACTTTTAAAACTTATATTTTTGTGATATTATATATGATTTGACCATTTTATATTTTAATTTTATTTAACACAAATGTACTGTGATTTGTTACTTATTATGAAATTGAAATGTTAGACTATTGTATTTTTTTCTATGAAGAGAGTATTGTTGTATTAAAAGTATAATGTTAAGCATATATTACATTAATATTTGTTTTTAAACTTTTGTAATCTCTTATAGTTTAATTTGACAATCTTCGGCAAGACCCACAGTTATAAGAAGATGGTTTTAGGTTTATTTCTCCACTTTGGTGTTTCTGTTCTCTGTGGGCATAATGTGCTTGCAAACTGTGGGCTATTCATGGTGAATATTAGCCGGAGAATAAACCAAATGACTTTTTTTTTATCAGTTAGCAATGATCAGATCACGACACAAGGATGGACAGTTTTTTTCCTCTTTTTTCCCTTCAATTGTTTTATAGGAAAATGGGTATAGTTATTTGAGATTAAATTCAAAATAAGATTTATTTTAGACTAGTATGAAGTAATAGGTTGGTTTTGAAAGGACGGATTCAATAGAACTTAAACATTCCTTTTTGCAAGTGATAGATTGTTTAGCGTGTAAGCAAGAATAATGTCTAATTCATCCATAACTCTTATGGTAAGTTCAATTTTTGTCTGACAAACTTTTGAAAGAGTTTCACTAATAAAAATCTTTTATTACAAAGGTGAGAGTGCACAAACTATTTTTTGATTATCTCTTTTAATCTTCTTTTGAGACTAAAAACTCGAGTATTCTTTTAAGTGTCATTTCTGATTACAAACACATGATATATTTTGACAAGTTAAACTTTTTGAGAGAAGATATAACTTAAAATCTCATGGGTTGTTTCATAGAGTGAAAAATATAGAGGTTAACATTTTTCAACAAAATAACAAATTGTTTTTATATTTAGAACACCATATATCTTTGTAAGCTTGGATGATGGTCACCTCAAAGCTTTTGCCAATATATAGCTTATCAAGGATTTGATTGTTGCTTAGTGGGAAGAATTATTTTGATAGCTAAGTATAGAAGGTTGCACTTCCTTACTTGTTGATACAAACCATATCGACAAACAAATAACTAAGGACACAATAGACACTTCACAATTAAGTTAGTCATCTCAACATCCAAGACAAGGCCTCGCCAAACTCCAGAAGGACCTCAATTGAAGAAGAATTGGATATAGGCCAAAGAATAAAATGTTCTTTCTTCTGGTCTTTTTAAAAGACAAGTTTATATAAATATTGGGGCTCACTTTAGGGTTCGAAATAGAAGAATAAGCTAGAGTAGGGTGTGCTTAGTAATTTGAGTAGGGTGTGCTTAGTAAATTGGGTTTGTGCTAAACCCACATTTCATGACATATGCACCTAGGTTTAGGGTTTCTTTGACCTACATTCTAGAAGGTTTCTCACAAATGACACCACTACCCTCTCACTCTTGCTCCCCAAGTCACTCTCTCCTATATAAAGGGTGTCTTGCCTCATGTATTTTTACAATTGAATTTTTTAAATAGTAAAGAAACTCTGCAGGAGTGTTTAGTGAGACTTGGGTGCTCTCCTTTGTGGGTCTTATCTTGAATGTGTGTACACTTCAAGTGGCGACTCTTCACCACCCATTTTGGAGTAGCCCATCCTCCAAGTGGCGTGATTCATTGCCCCTTTCTTCATCCTTTCATCTGTTCTCTTTTGTATTCTTCTTTTGCGCCACCTTTCATTCCTCTTTTATGTTCTCATGTCCTTTAATTTCGATCTTTACCTTGTTATCTTCATCACTGTGTTCATTCCGCAAGCTATCTTCATCATATTCACCATATTTGTATTTTTCTCTTTGCCCTCTATAAGTGAACCTTCACACTTAACCACTTGGTTAAGTTCGTGTCCAATGAGAATTTTCTTTGGATTTTTCACCACAATAGTTAATCTCAAAAAGCTTAAACAAAAGTGAAACCTCTAAAATGTGCCAATCTAAAATCAGCTCACATCACTTATGTTACAAGATGTAAACAATGAAACAATCCAATATATGATAGATAATGTGTAATAATATTGTACGAAAAGAATTGATTCGTGTAAGTTTAGAATCAATTAATTCTATATATGCATGTTTCAAATGTTAAAATCACAATTTTTCTTATTGGTAAAATGATGTTTTGGATGTTGATTGCACATATCAATAACTTATTCTTTAACAAATTTCATGTCTAATAAACTTCGTAAATGATTTAGTCTTTCTTGAACTAGGAGTTTAAGAAAAGATTTATCTTTAGCTAGAACAACAACAAAGATAAGTGGTTCAAGCAAAGATTTATCTTTTAACAACTTAGTAAAATAGTTATTTCTTGTCATTTATGACAAAAAGAGATGCTGTCAAAATGCAACTTTGAGGTCATTTCATGTTCATGATTATTAGACGTTTGTGATATGCACGTGATGCACCTAAATTGTCTAATGAATATGAAACATATAAACTATTTATGCATGATACTTGTTGGAAATTGTGTTTTTTAACTGTATATAAATGCACATAAGTGCACGTGATATGTTATTATTCTGTTTTAATTATGTTTTAATTGCTGATTTAATATTTCTAGGTAATTGCTCATAAAATCATTTAAGGGTCAGTTAGTGCAAGTATTATAAATGTAATTGTTGGCAAAGATAATAAAATATCTTCCTCTGATTTATTCAAGAAAACCAACAATTGGTATCAGAGCTATCTTCTTGAGGGATCTGTGAGGTTAGTAGAGTGCACCAATGGAAGGAGGATCAAATTTTTCAACATTGGCACCACCTGTCTTTGATGGAGACAATTATCAAATGTGGTTGTTTATATGGAGACCTACCTAGAAGCATTGAATTTATGGGAAGCTGTAAAAGAGGACTATGAAATCCAGAAAACCCTACAGTGGCACAAATAAAATCTCAGAAAGAAAAGAAGATGAAAAGATAAAAGGCAAAAGCATGTGTATTTGTAGTTGTATCTCCTATGGTATTCACAAGGATAATGTCCTTGAAGTCAGCAAAAGAAATCTGGGATTACCTCAAGGCTGAATATGAAGGTGATGAGAGGATTCGTGGAATACAAGTGCTGAATCTAATCAGGTAGTTTGAACTGCAGAGAATGAAGGAGTCAGAATCCGTAAAAGAGTACTCTGACAGACTTCTAAGCATTGCCAACAAAGTGAGATTGCTTGGATTTGTACTAAAAGATTCAAGAATTGTGGAAAAGCTGCTTGTAACTGTTCCAGAGAGGTTTGAAGCCACCATAACAACCCTAGAGAACACAAAGGACCTATAAAAAATTTCTCTTGTAGAGCTCTTAAATGCTTTACAAGCACAAGAACAAAGAAGAGCCACGAGAAAAGATGGAGCAATAGAAGGAGCCTTAACAGCCAATCATGAAGGTGGCTGGAGAAACAAAGGTAACAAGATCAAGCAGAACTAGCAAGAAAATGGAGAAGTTGCTGCACACAATAGCAACAAAAGGAGAAATTACCCTCCTTGTAAGCATTGCAACAAGTTAGGTCATCCACCGTTTAAGTGCTGGAAAAGACCTGATGCTAAGTGCAACAAGTGCAATCAACTGGGGCATGAAGCAGTCATTTGTAGAAACCAAAGTGAGCAACAAGATGTAAACCAAAGTGAGCAACAAGACGTAGATGCTCAATTTGCAAATGAGGAGGAGGATGTACTTTTCGTTGCAACTGGTTTCTCCAACAATATTTCAAGTGCATCGTGGCTAATTGATAGTGGATGCACGAATCACATGACTTATGACAAAAAACTTTTCAAGGAGTTGAAACCTTCAAAAATTTCAAAGGTCAAGATAGGCCATGGGGGTCACATTTCAGTAAAAGGAATAGGAACCATTGTTGTAGCAACACATTCAGGTACTAAAACTATTACTGATGTGTTATATGTACCTAA